>VOFC01003731.1_pt1 | contig 60586 bp, 56 predicted proteins | sample 5384161 | NCBI WGS metagenome assembly VOFC01 (sample SAMN12384722, study PRJNA508395) | human gut metagenome | isolation source: healthy gut B | host: Homo sapiens
TTGGATTATTATTCATTAACTTGTTAAACCTTTTATATGAAAAATGAACAGAAAGATTTCAATACTGGGTTTTGGAGTACTATGCTCCATGGTTTCTCTTCAGGCAAACGCCGGTAATGAAAAAGAGGCAGAGCTCAGAATCGTACAAAAAAAACATTCTGGAAGATCCTTTAATGGATCAGGTACATCGCATGGCATACAAAACCGTGTCCACAGGACTGAATGCAGGTGACGGATATGGAGAAGTATGGATCAGAGATTTCAATACCTTCATTCAAGTGGCTATGGATGTGATGCCAGACAAGAACGTACAGGACTGTCTGAATACCTTCTTCCATTTCCAGGGGGCCGAAGGAGACATCGTTGACGGATATATTGATATCAGGAAAGCCGATTTAAATAATGTCGGAGGATATAAATACAGACTGTCAAAAACATGTCCCCAGTTTGCCGCACACAAAAATACCGTGGAAACAGACCATGAGACTTCACTCATTCAGGCCGTATACCAGTATATCCGGAAAAGCGGAAATACGGATTATCTGAAATCGGTGGTAGCCGGCAAGACTGTGGAAGAAAGAATGGAATGGGCATTAAGATACCTGATGGAACATAAGTATAACCAGGAATACGGCCTGATCACAGGAGCAACAACAGCCGATTGGGGAGATGTCCAGCCTGAACATATCTGGGGAGTAGAAATTGATGAGAATACGCATTATACCATTGACATCTATGATAATGCCATGCTGGTGCTTGCCATAGATAATTTCCTGGAAATGACAACCAACGAAGGTTACAAGAGCAAATGGGGAAAGATAAAGAATGAGCTGGCCCAGAATATCAGAAAGCACCTGTGGGACAAGGAGAAACGGGAATTCATACCGCACATCTATCTGAACGGATCTCCGTTTCCCCAGAATTTTGACGAAAATCAGATCTACTACCATGGCGGAACTGCTGTAGCCATTCTTGCCGGACTGCTTTCAAAAGAGGAAATCGAACAGGCCAACAGCCGCATGCTTGAGAATGTGAGAAAAGCCGGAGCCCAGACCATCGGACTGACCATGTATCCGACCTATCCGGCCGGTTTCTTCAAGGGAGTAGGCATGTATCCGTACGGATATCAGAACGGCGGTGACTGGACCTGGTTCGGAGCGCGCATGATATGGGGACTGGCAGAAAACGGATTTATCAAAGAGGCTTATGAGGAACTTCGTCCGATGCTAGCCAGAGTGGTCAGAAATAAAGGATTTAATGAATGGTATACCCAGTCAGGCGAGCCCAAAGGTTCCGGAACATTCCGTGGTGAAGCCGGGGTGCTTGTCAGAGCCATCGAACAGCTTCGCAGCTGGGCTGAGAACTATCAGGAAGTTCCTCTGGAAGAAGCCCGGAAAGGAATGGTAATATTTACCTTTGGACAATCCAATTCAGCCAATCATGGATGGGGGAATTATACTCCCAAGCATAAAGTGTATAATTATTTTAAAGGAAAACTTTATCCGTCGGCAGATCCTCTGATCGGTGCAACAGGCAACGGAGGCAGTGTCTGGAACAGACTCGCCGACAAGCTCATTGAAGACGGATGTACCGGTCAGGTGACAATCATTCCCATCGGTGTAGGAGGTATAGAAATCTCTGCCTGGGCTAAAGGATGTCCTCTTCATAACAGACTGATTGAAACGGTTGAACAGCTGAAAGAACAACATATCACTCCTGATTGCATTTTATGGCACCAGGGCGAATCGGACAACATCAGCAACACTTCTGAAGAAAACTACATACACATGTTTGAAACCATACGCGAAGTATTCAGAAGCAGAGGAATAAACAGCCCGATAGGTGTCGCAGTAGCCTCGTATCATCCTTATTGTGTCAATGAAAATGAAGGAAATGATCCGGCCATACGCAATGCTCAAAAGAAGCTGGCGAAAAAATATGATGATATCTTTGAGGGGCCGGACACGGACAAGCTGAACAAAGCATTTCAACGCGGAGACGGTGCTCATTTCTCTGAAAAAGGTCAGAAAACCCACGCCGCAGGATGGCTGAAAGCGATTAAAAAGAATTGCTTTTAACCCTTTTCCTGTTTCCGGTAAGCTGACGGAGTCATTCCCATGATTTTCGTAAACAAACGGGAAAAATAAGCCGGTTCTTCAAAGCCGATGGCAGTTGCAATATCCTGTAACTTCAAATCCGTAAGTTCAATATATTGACAGGCCTTCTGTATTTTCAATCTGAGAAAATAATTTATCGGTGAAGAACCGGTTTCCTTCTGAAACAGCATGGAAAAGTGTGATGCTGAATATTTAAAGTGAGCAGCCAGTTCTTCCAGGGTTATATTATATTGTTATTGCTGTCCGATAAAATCGATTTAAAATAAAAAATGCCGCTCGGCCATTGTATATTCAATGGTCGAGCGGCATTTTGTTATTCCAAGCCCCATCAAAAAATAGACAGTTGATAATCTTCTTTCTGATTCACGTCCAGAAGCGTTTCCCAATCCTTTTCCGGATGATTGAAAAGGCTGTAGAAATCCACATAATACATAAGTGTAATCCTCATCATGGTTGCAAGGCCTGAGAAGCTCCATGAACGAGTCAGTCCTTTTTTCATTACCATAAGCAGCAGATTGGCTATAAGTGTCACCCAGATCTGTATTTTAATCGCATTTGCACTTTCCCCATAAAAAGTATTTCAAGGGAAAATTCTGTTTTATCTGCTTGAAGAGCAGTTCTATCTCCCAACGTTTGCGGTAGATTTCTATAATCTCGTTCGGTTCTGATTCCATATCGTTTGTAAGCAATGAAACCAGTTTGTGCTTTTTAATATCAACGTAGGTAATGATACGGGCATGATGAACAAGAATTGTACCATCCTTCAGCATTTTTGAGAACGTTACATTTTGTATGCGTACCTCCATAAGGCCTTCTTTAGTCTGGTACATACAGTCTCCTATAATGTTGTATCTCAGATTTTTCTTCATTTTTGTCACATACATGACCTCTCTTTGCGTGAGTGTTTCCAGCTTCTCATAATCAATGTATGCACGATCCATGGCAATTATGTCACCTTTGTTCAGTACTGATGGTCTCAACATGAAAGAATCGTTGGTCGCAGCCGAAGTGAACTTTATATCTGAGGGGACTCCCTCGTTGGCATGTATGACGGTGTGTACCTTTATGCCTCCTTTCTTTTTGCCGGTCTTGGGATGACGCCCCACACCCTTGAACAGGAGATTTGAGAACAGGGTAATGGTAGTGGAATCGATAATCTGAAGACGCTTCATCCAGGCTGTATCCCTGTTTTGGCGGCTGTCCGAGGAAAGTATATTTCTGTATGTAGTGTATAAGTCACGATAGATGGACTCAAATATGATTTCCGGACGGCGTTTGTTGGCATCGGATAACGTACTGCGCGAAGGCATGGTCGTGATACCCAGATGACAAAGTTTGCGGGCTTCTGCCTGTATGGACGCCATTATCTCACGCAAGGAATCAAAACGCATGATAACTGCATAGAGCATAACGACAAGATGTGTCCATCCATCAAACCGTTTCACATAGTGTTCACCACCATATTTACGGCTTGTCTGAAGAATTTTTGACTTATCAAGTAATTTTATGACCTGACTATATAGCGGCTGTCCGCTAAAATGTATACTTTTGCCCATAGTTAGATTAATTTTGTTTGGCGACAGAAATCTAACAAAATAGGCTGACCTCGCAAATGAAGTCAGCCTTATTTTTTATGCTTTAGATAAATTTTTATCGGACAGCAATAAAAGAAAATATATACATTCAATCGGCAACTCTCAATGGCAAACCTTTAAACACCCCCAAACTAAAATGGTCTGATGTTATAAAAGGTGGAGAACTGGTTTATGAGATGGGAAACCAGCCGAATGAAAATTGGGGAAAAGAATAAACGAAGTATATACGTCAATCTAAAATAATCAGAAATGGCAGGTAATATCTGTAAGCTTTTAGCCATGGCTGCCCTGCTGAGTACAACTCACTCTCAGGCCGGCAATGTTTTGTTCGAAATAGGAACCAAGGACAACAGTGCAGCCGAGTTTGCCCTGTATCCAGGTAAATATAAGAATTTCTTAATGGGATTTTCCGGAGTCAAACATTTTGCAGTCGGTTATTCCCGGCCGTCAAGCAACTGGCCTTATGTACTTCCCGGCCCTAAGGACAATTGGGGTGGAGGAGGATACTGGGCCGGATATCACCCACGCCATTTCCCGATTATCAATTTTCAGGTGGCTCATGCAAAAGCAGAAGGTAATTGTCAGCTGGCTTTCTATTTTGCCGGTATCAGTGCCAAAAAGTCTCCAGTCTTACGTGTGGAGATAAATGGTCATCGTCTGGAGAAAAAATTGAAAGGAACTTCTACCGACCAGCTTCTGACAGGCAAGGAATCTGCCATACCTTCAGAATGGATCATAGATTTTCCGGCAGCATGGTTGAAAAAAGGTATGAATCAGATTCAGCTGGGATTAGTCAAAGGAAAATGGTGTATGTTTGACTGCATCCGGCTGACCGGAACTGGTGACGAAGCAGTACAGCCGATATCTTCATCGCTGATCACTTCCGTAGAAGCAGCCGGTTTTGAATACAAGCAGGAAGATGGTACCCGTTTTCAACCCGTTATGGTAGACATGGTGCAATATGACCATCCCCGAACCCTGACCTTTACGTGTGGAACGGTCAAAGAAAAGCGGCTGATAGAGACAGGCAGCAGCATTCAGCAAATTTTGCTACCTTCCGTCCGGAAAGCAACAGAGGAAGTGTTTACGATACACGACGGAAATCAGCTGGTTTATCGAGGTACTGTCCGGTTGGCTCCCAAACCTCTACATACTTATGCCGACGATGTAGACTTGTTGATGGGAACCGGCAACTCCCGATGGATGTACAAGCCCAGCATATCACTTCCGCTGGGGATGGTACAAATAGCTCCGGACAATGAAGACGAAACCTGGAAAGCCGGCTATGAATATACCATTGAAAATATTTCCGGATTCAATCACTTCTGCGACTGGACCATTGACGGATTCCTGATGCAGCCCACCTGCGGCAAGCTGCAAGTCAACCCGGGACCAGCAGACAATCCGGACGCAGGCTATCGTTCCAGAATCGACAAATCAACGGAAAAAGCAGAAGTAGGGAAATATTCGGTATTCATGACTGACACCCAGATAAAAGCAGAACTATCAGCCACAGACCGTGCTTCCATACAAGCTTATACATTCCCTTCTAATTGCAAAGACGGCCGGATACTGGTTGACCTGTATGCTCCCAGTGAATATCTCCACAACCTGCAGGATGCTCATGTAGTGAAAGTCAGTGATACAAAGATTGAAGGATATGCAACTTATTTCGGAGCATATACCGGATATTCGGCCGAACAGTATTACACCATCCATTTTGTGATGCAGTTCGACAAGCCTTTCACTGCAATGGGAGGATGGGTAAACGATCAGATAAAAGCTGCTCAGGAATATCAGGGAGCCTGGTATTCTACCCATGAATTTGAGACTGCCCCTAAAATCATGCAGGACATTCACGAAATTCACGGGAAAGGAGATGTAGGTTTCTTCCTGAGTTTTCCTGAGGAATCCGGAGAATCGACAGTGAAAGTACGTACAGGTGTTTCACTCGTAGATATTGCCGGTGCACGCAATAATCTTCAGAAAGAATTAGCAGAGCCTTTCGGATGGGATCTGGACGAGGTGGCCCGCAATGCCCGCACCCAATGGAACGACTACCTGCAGCGCGTGGAAATCGAAACGGATGACTATCTGCAGCAAAAGAAATTTTACTCCAATCTTTACCGTGCGTATGCAGCAAAGGCCTCCTGGAGTGACTGGGACGGCCGTTTCCGTGACGAACGGGAACAGATCTGTCAGCTGGAATCGCCTGGTGACCGTATTATCAGCGGTGAATACTGGAACACGTTTTGGGGCAACCAGCAATTATTCAATCTGTTGGCTCCTGAAATCTCCAGCAAATGGGCACGCTCGGCAATCACTCTGTATAAGAACAGCGGATGGTTTAATACAGATCCGGCAGGCATCGAACATACCGGTGTCATGGTAGCCATGCATGTTGCCTCTCAAATCTGGGGAGCCTGGCAAAGTGGCGTCCGTGATTTTGATCTGAACACAGCCTATGAAGGATTGAAGAAAATGCTTTTAACCCCTCCGCAACAATATGACGGAGGAGGTACCGTAGGTGTTGAAGAGCTTGTTCCTTACATGAAATACGGATATATACCCCAAGGTATGGGACGTCCTTCCAATACCATGGAATATGCTTATGATGACTGGTGCCTGGCTCAGATGGCGAACCATCTGGGACATACCGATGACTATAATTATTTCCTGAAACGCTCGGCAAACTGGACTAATCTGTTCGACACAGAAACCGGGTTTATCCGCCCTAAAGATAAGGATGGCAATTGGATTTCTCCTTTTGACCCTTATCATACGCCGGGATTTACAGAAGGGAATGCCTTTAACTATACGTGGTTTGTACCGCATACTCCCGAAAAGCTGATTGCACTGATGGGACGGAACCACTTCGTTTCACGCCTGGACAGTGCCATGCAAAAATCCTCTTTCGCGAATTTCAATGCGTCAGGCGATGATTTTGCGAACTATCCCATCAATCATGGCAATGAAACTTCCATGGAGGTAGCTTATCTCTTCAATTGGGCAGGAGCTCCTCATCTGACTCAAAAATGGGTTCGGGCTATTCAGGAACAATATTATGGGACAACTCCTTACGATGCATACCCGGGTGATGAAGATCTGGGACAGATGAGCAGCTGGTTTGTCATGAGTGCTATCGGACTTTTCCAGATGGACGGCGGATGCAGTCAGACACCTGTCTATGAACTGGGATCTCCCCGTTATCCAAAGATCACCCTGAATCTGGGTAACAAATACGGAAGGGGAAAAAGGTTCGTCATTGAAGCACGGAATGCCTCAAAGGAAAACAAGTACATCCGTTCCATGTATCTGAACGGGAAAAAGGTAAAGGGATTCAAAATTCACCAGAAAGACGTGCTGAAGGGTGGAAAACTTGTATTGGAAATGGGGAAGTAAGATTTCTGCGGCAAAACCGGCTTTTAACTTTCATTAATTTCTGATGTAACCTATGTGACAAACTTTGCAAAGGCTGGGCAGTAACTTTGCAGCGTAATCAAAATAATAGAAAGATATGAAAACGACTGACTGGAAAGATACGAGTGTAGGAGAAATTGTAGCTGAGGATTTTGCTGCAGCCAAGGTGTTCAAAAAATATGGCATTGACTTCTGCTGCCATGGAAAAGTGACACTTGAAACAGCCTGTGCCAGCCTGAAGCTGGCTCCGGAAGAAGTGATGCAGGCCCTGAAGCAGCAGAAAGAAAATGGGGAAGGACGAATTCCATTCTCATCGTGGCCGCTGGACCTGCTGATGGACTACATTCTGAAGATCCATCACCGGGGTATTCGCAAAAATGGCCCGGAACTGCTGACCCTGCTGGAAAAGGTAGAACGGGTACATGGAGAAGCACATCCGGAACTGCACGAACTGAAACTGCTGGTCAGCGAATCACTCCATGATCTGGAGATGCACCTGCAAAAGGAAGAGAACGTGCTTTTCCCTTATTTATACGATCTGTACTCAGCACAGGAACAGGGACAACGTATGGAACCCATGCATTGCGGAACCATTGCCAATCCGATCCGGGTGATGAGAATGGAACATGAAGGAGAGGGCAACCGCTACCTTCACATCATCCAGCTGACAGATCATTTTTCTGTTCCGCAGGATGGATGTGCCAGCTACCGGATGCTGATGCAGGAACTGGAAGCGTTTGTAGATGCACTGTTTGAACATATCCACCTGGAAAACAATCTGCTTTTCCCCCGTTTTGAGGAAATTGAGCGCCAGATCGTGGGCTGATTTTACTCAACACGGCTTTGCTACTGCCCCCTCAAGATACAATAATATGCAGATTCTCACATGTCTGAACATGAATAAATAAGTCTGTCAGCATCAATCTGTGTTCTTTTTTCGATGTAAATCCGGAAAATTTCTCTACTTTTGCAACTTAAACACAGAACAGAACTTATTTTTCATTATGAGAAAGACATTTATATATGTATTATGGGCCTTGCTACTCTTGTCCATGGCAGGAGTAGCGGCCGTATTTACAGCCATTGCAAAAGGTAAAATCGGCTATGTGCCTCCAGTAGAAGAACTGGAAAACCCTAATCTGAAATTTGCCACGCAAATTATTTCCGATGACGGACAATTGCTGGGAACCTGGTCATTAAGTAAAGAAAATCGAGTATATGTAGGATATGAGGATCTCTCACCCCATCTGGTACATGCCCTGGTAGCTACGGAGGACGTCCGCTTCAGCGAACATTCCGGTATTGATGCCCGTGCTTTCATGCGAGCCGTAGTCAAACGTGGAATCCTGATGCAGAAACATGCAGGTGGAGGTAGTACCATCACACAGCAGCTGGCTAAGCAGTTCTATTCACCGACGGCCGATAACGTCATGGAACGCTTATTGCAAAAGCCTATCGAATGGGTAATCGCTGTCAAACTGGAACGGTACTATACAAAAGAAGAAATCCTTACTATGTATCTCAACAAGTTTGACTTCCTCAACAATGCGGTCGGTATCAAGACAGCTGCCAAGACTTATTTCTCAAAAGACCCAAAAAATCTGTCGATCGAAGAAGCTGCTACACTGATCGGTATGTGTAAGAATCCGTCACTCTACAACCCGCGCCGATTCAATGAAAGATCCCGCGGACGTAGAAATACAGTATTGGATCAGATGCGGAAAGCCGGATTCCTGACACAGGCAGAATGCGATTCCTTACAGGCATTGCCACTGGTCCTGAAGTTTCAGCCTGTAGATCATAAGGATGGTCTGGCAACCTACTTCCGTGAATATCTGCGTACCCGGATGAGTGCCCGCAAACCCAATCGCAAAAGTTATCGCGGATGGCAGATGCAGAAGTATTATGAAGATTCATTGGCCTGGGAAACTGATCCTCTGTACGGATGGTGTGCGAAGAATAAGAAAAAGGACGGCACGAACTATAATCTTTACACAGACGGACTGAAGATTTACACAACCATCAATTCACGCATGCAGAAATATGCGGAAGATGCGGTTTACCAGCATATTGCCCAGTATCTGCAGCCCCGTTTCTTTAAGGAAAAGAAAGGACGGAAAACTGCTCCTTACACAAGTAAACTGACTCCGGAAGAAGTACAGACCATTCTGAACCGTTCTGTCCATCAAAGTGACCGTTACCGGACCATGAAAGAAGCCGGCTGTTCAGAATCTGAAATCATGAAGGCTTTCAATACTCCACACGAAATGTCTGTATTCTCATGGGCAGGAGAGAAGGATACAATCATGACTCCACTGGATTCCATCAAATACTACAAGCACTTCCTGCGTACCGGATTTATGTCCATGGATCCTGTGACCGGCTATGTGAAAGCATACGTAGGTGGTCCGAACTACAACTACTTCCAGTATGACATGGCCATGGTGGGACGGCGCCAGATTGGATCTACAATCAAGCCATTCCTCTATTCACTGGCCATGGAGAACGGATTCTCTCCCTGCGATGAAGTAAGAAACGTAGAAGGAACCTATTTTGATGAAAACGGAATTCCCTGGTCACCGCGTAACAGCTCCAAATCACACTACGGTGAGATCGTAACCCTGAAATGGGGTCTGGCAAACTCCAACAACTGGATCTCTGCCTATTTGATGAGCAAGCTGAATCCATACGCACTGGTACGTCTGCTCCATTCCTTTGGGGTACTGAACAAAGACATACAGCCTACCATCTCCCTGTGTCTGGGTCCCTGTGAAATCTCTGTAGGTGAAATGGTCAGTGCCTATACGGTATTTGCCAACCGGGGTATCCGTACAGCTCCTCTCTTTGTCTCACGAATTGAAGACAACGAAGGCAATGTTCTGGCAACATTCACTCCGCAGGTGGAAGAAGTAATCAGCGAAGCAAGTGCCTACAAGATGCTGGTTATGCTGAGAGCTGTCATCAACGAAGGTACCGGTAACCGTGTCCGCCGACTCTATGGCATCAAGGCCGATATGGGTGGAAAGACCGGTACAACCAACCGAAACTCTGACGGATGGTTCATGGGATTCACTCCGACACTGGTTTCCGGATGCTGGGTAGGTGGTGAAGAACGTGATATCCACTTCGACCGGATGAGTGACGGACAAGGTGCTGCCATGGCTCTGCCGATCTGGGGACTTTACATGCAGAAAGTCTTTGCAGACAAAACTCTGGGGTATTCAGAACAGGATGTCTTTGAAATACCGGAGGACTTCGATCCCTGTAAAGACAAACTGACCGAAATAGAAGAAGAGAATTCCAGCAAGCTGGATGATATATTCTTCCAATAAAGATAATCAGCTGATAAACAAGATGGTCCGTCTGGACACGATCTTCTGAAAAGGAGACGTGATCTGGACGGACTTTCTTTTTGCCGGCAAACAGAAAGCCGTCAATTTGGATATTTCCTTTTTTTTACTTATCTTGCCTTGAAAAAGGAGGGAATCATGGAAACGGTTCTGAAAATGTATCAGCTGAATCCCGCACCTGCGGAAAACCTGATCCGGCAAGTAGAGACTTTCAATCAGGGACGAACCTCGGCCGAAGGTACTTATACCATCAGCATGGCCACAACTTACCGGCCATATTACGCATTGTGGCGTATCTTTGCCAATGATCACCGTCCTCTGCTGGTCCGGACGCTGGCCGTTACACTGGATGCTGCACTTGAACGGGCCTTCCGAATGCTTCAGAACTGTAATGTTATGCTTGATCTGGCAGACAATGCTCTTTTTGAGGCAAATTACGGACAAACGGATGACATTATTGCTTTCGGTAAATACCGGGGAAAACACCTGGCTGAAATTTATTATGTAGAACCATCTTATGTACTCTGGCTGGCTAACAAGTTTACTCCCAATAATCACCGGTATGACAAACTGATTGCTTTGGCCAAGGACTTTGCCATTGTCCATTTTGAGCTGACCGTCCAGAAACGGCATATTTCTTCGGTAAGTAAATTTGTCGGCAAAACAGGAGAACAGTTAAAAGACTTATATCTGACCGTACTCAATGTACGACTCCAGACAGATTCCTATAAAGCAGATTTCTATGTAGACCAGAATGTCCTGGCTGCAGACCGCGACGGTAACCGCTTTACCTTCCTGATAAAAGCAGCAGGCAGAAGCCTGAGTCCTAATATTCTGAGTTGCCACAGCCGAAAAATTGAAGCACAGGAGACACTTCACCTGAAAACGGCCCGGGTCATGTCCCATTATGAAGGAAGAGGGGTAAGGTATACCCGCCTGGGATATGTAAAGCTGTTATAAAGCCTCTAAAGCCTGCTGTACATAATGTTTATCCCAGTCCTTTGGGCGCAGAATGCGTCCATCGTATGTCAGCAAATCAATATCCAATGCCACAATTCCCCGTTGCTTGTCATCCGGGGTACGGCCATTCCGCTGTTCTATGTCTTTCAGGCAATCCTGTAAAGCTTCAGGAGACATTGCCGTATACAGACGGGCAGCCCGATTCATATAAAGGGCAGGAAAATCTGTCCCTTCAGGTATGGTTGTCAGTATTCTTCCCCAGTGAATACCGGGAAACAACTCTTCAAGCATATATTCTGCTGTCTTCAACCGCAAAACTCCGTCTTTATTTGAGCCCAGACAGATCAGGCATTCGTGACTGCAATTCATGGTTCTGTCATTTACTTCTGCAAAGGTACGAATAAAAAGCGAGATCCCCATCCGGGCCGGAAGCTATCGGAATACAAACCAACCTTTTTTGAAACTTTTACTACGGAAATATAAATTTATTCGTAAATTTGCGTTTCATTAAAAACGCGAATTTATGAAATTTATTGGAATTATTCCTGCAAGATATGCCTCCACACGTTTTCCGGCCAAGCCTTTGGCTTTATTGGGAGGCAAGCCCGTCATTCAACGGGTATACGAACAAGTAGCCGACGTATTGGACGAAGTCTGGGTGGCAACCGATGACGAACGGATTGAAGCTGTTGTCAAGGCTTTCGGCGGACAAGTGGTTATGACTTCCGTGCATCACAAGAGCGGAACAGACCGTTGCTACGAAGCTTATTGTAAAGTCAACAGCTCCTGTGATGTCATTGTCAACATCCAGGGTGATGAACCTTTTATCCACCGCTCACAACTGGAAGCTATCAAAGCCTGCTTTGATGACGACGCTACACAAATCGCTACGCTGGTAAAACCATTTGTTCCTGGTGACGGATTTGAAGCTCTGGAAAATGTCAACTCACCGAAGGTTGTAGTTAACCGCCAGATGCAGGCTTTGTACTTCAGCCGCTCCATCATTCCTTACCAGCGCAACCGCGACAAAAAGGAATGGCTTGCAGGACATACCTATTACAAGCACATCGGCCTGTATGCTTACCGTGCCGCCGTCTTGAAAGGAATTACCGCTTTACCCCAGTCTTCTCTGGAACTGGCAGAATCGCTGGAACAATTGCGATGGCTGGAAAACGGATATACGATCAAAGTCGGAATCAGTGAGGTAGAAACAATAGGTATCGATACTCCGCAGGATCTGGAACGGGCAGAAGCCTTTCTGCGGGAACATGGTACGGAGGAATGAGTATGCTGGACAGAACGGTTCCTCCAATAATCCGCCCCATCGAACACTTCTCCATTGATCATCCGGAAGTAAGAATGATGCGTAACGGCATGCCGCTCCGTATCATTCGGGTAGGAGATGAGGATGTCATACGTTTCGATCTGCTGATCCACGGAGGACAATGGAACCAGCGGATGCCGCTTCAGGCCATGTTTACCAACCGGATGCTCCGCGAAGGAACCCGTACGCTGACATCAGCAGCTATCGCAGAAAAGCTGGACTATTACGGTGCATGGCTGGATTTGTCGTCGTCTGTGAATTACGGATTTGTAACACTCTATTCACTAGGGAAATACTTTCCTCAGACAATAGAAATCCTGGCATCCATGATCAAGGAACCGACTTTCCCCGAAAAAGAACTGAATATCGTAACTGACGTAAACCGGCAGCAGTATCTGGTGAATTGCCAGCGGGTCGAAGTTCTGGCACGCAAGCAACTCAACCGTTCACTTTTCGGTACAGCACATCCTTTGGGGAAATATGCGGAGAAGGAAGATTATGACCGGATTACAAGCCAGGATCTTCAGGATTTCTACCAGACATATTATCACTCGGACAATTGCTCCGCTTACGTCTCAGGAAAAGTTACGGATGAAGTCTTGCGCTGCATTGAGGAACATTTCGGAAACCAGGCCTGGGGCAACACCGCTTCCGTCACGACTGCTACCAGTCATCTCCCTGCTACCGACAAACGCAAACGGGTATTCATTGAGAAAGAAGATGCCTTGCAGAGTTCGCTTAAGATGGGAGCATTTTCTCTGGACCGGAATCATCCGGATTATCTGAAATTCCGCATACTAGTCACACTGTTCGGCGGTTATTTCGGCAGCCGGCTGATGTCAAACATCCGTGAAGACAAAGGATATACCTATGGAATCGGAGCAGGAGTGGTTTCTTATCCGGACACAGGAATCTTTGTGATCAGCACTGAAGCCGCCAATGAATACATCGAACCGCTGATCAAGGAAGTATACCATGAAATGGACCGCCTGTGTGAAGAACGGGTACCGAAGGAGGAACTGGAAATGGTACGCAACTATATGCTGGGTGACATGTGCCGCTCGTATGAGAGTGCATTTTCGCTGGCTGATGCCTGGATCTTTATCGAGACGGCGGGGCTGGACGAGCAGTTCTTTGACCGTGCAGTGGAAGCCATACGCGATATAAACGAAGAAGAAATACGCACCCTTGCCTGTAAGCATTTCTGCAAAGAAAACTTAATAGAGGTCATAGCCGGTAAAAAAATGTAATTGAAAACAAGGGGGAACCGGTAAAAGAAGTATTTTTGAACAGAAATGTCAAAAATCGAAATACAGACAAACAGAATGAAAAAATATACTTATCTATTATTGGCACTGATGACATTGGGAAGTGCTTCGGCTTCGGCCCAGTTGTCCATCGGGTATTACAAGTTTAAAGACGGCTCCGAATATACTGGAGAATTAAAAGGACGCCGTCCTAACGGAAAAGGAAGAACCGTCTTTCTCAACGGAGACTCCTATGAAGGAGAATACGTCAAAGGAAAACGGCAGGGACAGGGAACCTACCTTTTCAGCGACGGAGAAAAGTACGTGGGAGAGTGGTATCAGGACCAGCAACACGGACAAGGCACATATTACTTCATGAATAACAACCGTTACGAAGGTATGTGGTATGCTGATTTTCAGGAGGGAGAAGGAGCCATGTATTATTATAATGGTGACCTTTATGTGGGAACCTGGCACCGGGACAAACGAAACGGAAAAGGTACTTATACCTGGAAAGGAGGAGCACGCTATGAAGGTGAATGGAAAAACGACCTGAAAAACGGCAAAGGAGTGATGACCTGGGAAGACGGCTCCAAATATGAAGGAGAATGGAAAGACGGCGCACGCCACGGAAAAGGTACCTTCCACTACACCAACGGCGATAAATACGTAGGTGACTGGTCGCACGACGTACAGCACGGCAAAGGAATCTATCATTTCCAGAACGGAGAATGTTACGAAGGTGACTATGCCGAAGGAGAACGGACCGGTGAAGGAATCTATACTTACCCCAACGGGGATAAATACGTAGGACAGTTCAAAAACGGACGTCAGGAGGGAACCGGAACCTTCACATGGGCTAAAGGAGCCGTATATGAAGGAGAATGGAAAGACAACCAGCGTTCCGGACAGGGACATTACAAATGGGCCAACGGAGATGAATATGAAGGCCAGTGGAAAAACAACATGGCCGAAGGCGAAGGTACATTGCGCACTACGGACGGCTCTGTTTATACCGGACATTTCTCCCGTGGAAGAGAAGACGGAGAGGGTACCCTGCTGACCAAAGACGGTACCCGGTTCGAAGGATTTTTCAAACAGGGTAAAAAAGACGGACCTTTTGTGGAGATGGACAGCAACGGAAATGTTATCCGCAAAGGTACTTTCAAGAACGGACGTTTGCTGGAGGAAAAGAAATGACACTTGATTTATTGCAACTGACAGAAAAGGTAAAGGCACTGGCTATAGAGGCCGGTGGATTTATCCGTGAAGAACGCAATCGCTTTAACCGTAATGCGGTTGAAAAAAAACATGCACACGATTACGTATCGTATGTAGATAAGGAATCTGAAAAAAGAATTGTAACCTGCCTGAAGGAATTGCTTCCACAGGCAGGTTTTATTGCGGAAGAAGGACATGGAAACCAGTTTACCGACCAGCCTTATTGCTGGCTGGTAGATCCGTTGGACGGGACAACCAACTTCATCCACAACAATGCTCCCTATTGTGTCAGCATTGCCTTGCGCAACCATGAAGAATTGCTGCTGGGGGTCGTGTACGAAATTTGCCGTGACGAATGTTTCTGGACTTACAAAGGAGCTCCTTCCTACTTAAACGGAAAGGAAATCCATGTATCGCAGGTAGACAATCTCGACGATGCTTTCATTGCTCTCGGATTCCCATACGATGCTGAAACCTATAAGCCGACAGCCCGGCGTTTAGTTGAAAAATGTTACGGAAATGTAACAGGCCTGCGTTTGCTCGGAGCAGCCGCGGCCGAACTTTGTTACGTCGCTGCCGGACGTTTTGAAGCCCGCATTGAAGCATTGATCGGGCCGTGGGATATTGCTGCTGGCACGATTATCCTGCAAAATGCCGGAGGAACAGTAACAGATTTCCACGGAGGAGATTCTTTCTATTCGGGCAGGGAAGTGCTGGCAAGCAATGGTAAAATTCATCCGTTTTTGTTAGATATTATTGAAGGGAAGTAAAAACTTCACGTTTTTATACCAATTTATCCGATTTATTTTGTATGTTTGTGTACATTCTCTAAAATTTACTGATACTATGGATGAAGTATTGAAGATTATCAAAAATGATCCTTGGCTGGAGCCGTACGCTGATGCCATAAACGGCCGCCACCAACATGCTATTGAAAAAGAAAAAGAACTGACCGGGAAAAAGACCCTGTCTGACTTTGCAACAGGCCATCTATACTATGGTCTGCATCGTACGGACAAAGGATGGGTTTTCCGCGAATGGGCGCCCAACGCTACAGCTATTTACCTGATCGGTGACTTCAACGACTGGAAAGAAGAACCGGCATTCAAGCTGAAACGTCTGCGCAACAGCGGAAACTGGGAAATTACCCTTCCCGCCAAAGCCATAAAGCACCTGCAACTCTACAAACTGAAAGTTTACTGGAAAGGAGGAGAGGGAAAACGTATCCCTGCATGGGCAAACCGTGTCGTACAGGACGAGCAGACTAAGATTTTCAGTGCTCAGGTATGGGAACCGGCCAAACCCTATAAATTCAAGAAAAAAGTATTTGTACCCAATGTCGCTCCGCTGATGATTTACGAATGCCACATCGGCATGTCGCAGGATGCAGAAAAAGTGGGCACCTATAATGAATTCCGCGAAAATATCCTTCCCCGTATCGCTCAGGACGGATATAACTGCATTCAGATCATGGCTATCCAGGAACATCCCTATTACGGAAGTTTCGGTTACCATGTCTCCAGTTTCTTCGCACCCTCATCCCGCTTCGGTACTCCCGACGAACTGAAACAACTGATTGACACTGCTCACCAGATGGGTATTGCCGTGATCATGGATATCGTTCATTCACACGCTGTAAAGAACGAAGTGGAAGGTCTGGGCAACTTTGCCGGCGATCCCTGCCAGTACTTCTATCAGGGTGACCGCCGCGAACATCCGGCATGGGATTCTCTCTGTTTCGACTACGGAAAGAATGAAGTCATACACTTCCTGTTGTCCAACTGCAAATACTGGCTGGAAGAATTCCATTTCGACGGCTTCCGTTTTGACGGTGTAACTTCCATGCTTTATTACAGTCACGGACTGGGAGAGGCATTCTGCAACTATGGTGATTATTTCAATGGTCATCAGGACGACAATGCAATCTGCTACCTGACTCTGGCCAACAAGCTGATTCATGCAGTTAATCCGCGTGCCATCACCATCGCAGAAGAAGTTTCCGGTATGCCGGGACTGGCAGCTCCGTTCCTTGACGGAGGTTACGGATTCGATTACCGTATGGCCATGAATATTCCGGACTATTGGATCAAGATCATCAAAGAAAGACGGGATGAAGACTGGAAACCGTCAAGCCTGTTCTGGGAAGTAACCAACCGCCGCAAGGATGAAAAGACTATTTCCTACTGCGAAAGCCATGATCAGGCACTTGTGGGAGACAAAACCATTATCTTCCGTCTGATTGACGCCGACATGTACTGGCACTTCAAGAAGGGAGATGAAAATGATGTCGTTCACCGCGGTATTGCCCTTCACAAGATGATCAGACTGCTGACTGCTTCTACCATCAATGGCGGTTATCTGAACTTTATGGGTAACGAATTCGGTCATCCGGAATGGATTGACTTCCCGCGCGAAGGAAACGGATGGTCTTACAAATACGCACGCCGTCAGTGGAACCTGGTGGACAACAAAGAATTATGCTATCACTGGCTGGGCGACTTCGATTCAGCAATGGTTCATCTGCTGGAAAGCGTCAAGAATATCCAGAAAAGCGACGTGGTGGAAATCTGGCATAACGACGGTGACCAGATCCTGGCATACCGCCGCAAAGACTTGATCTTTGTCTTCAATTTCCATCCAACCCAGTCATTTACCGATTACGGTTTCCTGGTACCGCGGGGAGCATACGACGTGGTACTGAATACCGACAACAAAGCCTTCGGAGGATTTGGTAATACGGACGACACCATACGCCATTTCACCTGTGCCGATCCGCTCTATGCCAAAGATAAGAAGGAATGGTTGAAACTATATATCCCGGCCCGCTCTGCCGTGGTATTGAAAAGAGTGAAATCCTGATTCATGAATGAATATGCACATATAATCTATCAGAAGACCGCCCGCATCCTGACCGTGGGGTGCGGTCTTCTGTTTGCTATTTTCAGCTTTGTCTATCTTTATGTGTTCCAGCGCGATTCTCTGGAAGCACTTCATTACTCGCTTGCCCAGGGACGGACACATTTCGCTCCGATGGCCAGCGCACTGGTCATCACACTGATCCTGATCCTGTTAAGATGGGGAATCAACAGTCTGCTGGGACTGAAAGGAAAGGTACGCACCTTGTCTTACCTGCCTTCTTTCTTCATTCTGTGGGCGCTGACGGATATCAGCCATGATGTATACCTGTCCTCATCGGTATCTCCATGGCACTGGCTGCTTCCGTTGCTGATCCTGCTTTTTGTACTCCCGGCTTTCTGGCTCCGCAAGACTTTCCGAGCCGAATTAAACGTTGAAGGAAGTCTGATCGGACTTGTCAACAGCAATGTAGGCATCCTGTTTCTCATGTGTCTGCTGACCGTCTTCATAGGTAACACCAACCGTTCATTCCATCATGAACTATCGGCAGAACATGCTCTTCTGACACGCAACTATAATCAGGCTGTCAAAGTGGGATACCGTTCACTGGAAGCAACCCGTACATTGACCGCACTCCGTGCCCTTGCCCTGTCACATACCGGCCAGATGGGAGACAAGCTGTTTGAATATCCACAGTATTATCATTCCGAAGGACTGTTTTTCGATGATGACTCACTAAGCGTTCTTCGCTATACAAACGACTCCGTATACCAGCATCTGGGAAGCCGTCCGTATAACGGAGAAGATCATTTGAGTTTTCTGCGGCGGATCTGTTATAAGGAAAGCGGGAAGTTTACAGCTTTGGACTATTATCTTTCAGCCTTGCTGCTGGAAAAAGACGTAAATGAATTTGCAGCCACTCTGAAAGATCTGTACGAACCGGCCGACACTTTGCCCCGTTATTATAAGGAAGCCCTGGCCATTTATGCCGACCGCTATCAGACTGATGATCTGGCAGGGAAAGTAGACAGTCTCCTGATAACCCGTTATCAGGATTACAAAGAAAAGAAAAAACAGTTCACTTCACCTACGAAAGAACGTAATCGCATGCGCCGGGAATACGGTGATACTTACTGGTGGTACTTCGATTATCAGCATTAATCATATCGGATTAAAAACCTCCTCACTGATACGGGAAAACCACAAATCTATATTTGCTTATGAAAAAACTATTGGGAATACTGATCATATTATGTTCATGTTCATCGGGTAAGGAGTATAATGAACCGCAGTTTGTTGAGAAAGAAGAGATAAGAGGAGAATGTCTTTCTGATGACTTGATGATTAGCTACGCCTGCGACATGGCTGTTGATGACCAGTATATCTACATCCTGGCATCATCACAAGGGAAATGGGTGCATGTATACGACAAGAGCGACGGGCAATACAGAGGAAGCCATGTTCTGACAGGACAAGGTCCGGGTGAAGTCCATACGGCCTCATCTTTAACGGTTGATAAAGACAAATTGCAGATATACGACCAGTCTCAAATGAAGTTGCTTACCTATTCCCTAAAAAAAGCAAGCGACAGTTTGCAGATTTCTTTTATGGATGATGTCAGTTTTTCTTCCAACAAAGGCATTGTCCGCCGGGCATGGCTTTTTGCAGACAGTCTGTATCTGTCTGACGGCCAGCTAGGAGCCGAAAATAAAAAGCAAAAGCGTTTTCAGCTGTATGATGGACATTCCGTGATATATTCATATGATGATTTTCCTGTGCAAGGTAAGGACCTGGAGAAAGTATTCCTTTTTTCCTCAAATCTGTTTTTCTCCGTCCAAAGATAAAATGGCAACAGGTACATTATATGGTGGTATCCTTGAGATATTCCACTTGTCTGATTCATCCATATCACTGTCGGATGTATACCGGTTTTACGAGCCTTCGGTTTCTTTCAGTTCCGGCGACCTGATTCCGGAAAAAGACATGAAATATGGCTTTTCAGCTATGAGTGCTACCGATGATGTAATCTATAGTGTTTTGATCGGTGACTCAGACCCCAACAAACTGAACAATATTTCCGTATTCGACTGGAACGGAAAAGGTCTGATACGATATAAGACAGACAAGCAAATCTTCAAATTATCTTGCTATCCAGGCAATCCATCCGAGCTGTATGCTCTGACATTTTCTCCTTCAGAAGGCTTTTCCTTATATCTGTACCGGGTTAAGACAAATAATGGCATCCAATAATCAACTGCAAAATGAGCAATATTGCAGAAGGCCCGGTCTTTTTTAAAAACGTTTCGGCGTGTTCACTAAAACAATTAGACGTTTGAATGAACACGCCGAAACGTTTTTCTTTCGATTTTTATCCTGTACAAAGATGGAAATCGTAGGTTTTTGTGTATTTTTGCAGTCTCAAAACAAAGTCTATATAAAATATAACCGCATAATAGTTATGGCAAAAGAATTAAAAGACCTTACCAAAAGAAGTGAAAACTATTCACAATGGTATAATGACCTGGTTGTAAAAGCTGATCTGGCCGAGCAGTCTCCCGTACGCGGATGCATGGTCATCAAGCCTTACGGATATGCTATCTGGGAGAAGATGCAACGCATATTGGACGATATGTTCAAGGCAACCGGACACGTGAACGCTTATTTCCCGTTGCTGATTCCAAAATCATATTTGAGCCGCGAAGCAGAACATGTAGAAGGTTTTGCCAAGGAATGTGCCGTAGTCACCCACTATCGTCTGAAAAATGCAGAAGATGGTTCAGGAGTAATTGTCGATCCAGCTGCCAAACTGGAAGAAGAACTGATCATCCGTCCGACTTCAGAAACCATTATCTGGAGTACTTACAAGAACTGGATCAACTCATACCGTGATCTCCCCATCCTGTGCAACCAGTGGGCCAACGTCATGCGGTGGGAAATGCGTACCCGCCTGTTCCTCCGTACAGCTGAATTCCTGTGGCAGGAAGGACATACAGCCCATGCTACCCGTGAAGAAGCTGAAGCTGAAGCTCAGAAGATGCTGCACGTATATGGTGACTTCGCTGAAAAATATATGGCCGTTCCGGTTATCAAAGGTGTAAAATCTGCCAACGAACGTTTCGCCGGTGCACTTGATACTTATACGATCGAAGGTCTGATGCAGGACGGAAAGGCACTGCAATGTGGTACTTCTCATTTCCTGGGACAGAACTTCGCTAAGGCATTCAATGTACAGTTCGTAGACAAGAACAACAAGCTTGATTATGTATGGGCTACTTCATGGGGTGTATCTACCCGTCTGATGGGTGCTCTTATCATGACTCATTCTGATGACAACGGTCTGGTATTGCCTCCGCATCTGGCTCCGATCCAGGTAGTTATCGTTCCGATCTACAAGAACGACGAACAGCTGAAGCAAATCGATGCCAAGGTTGAAGGCATTGTTGCCAAACTGCGTGAACTGGGCATTTCAGTGAAATATGACAACGCAGACAACAAACGTCCGGGATTCAAGTTTGCTGACTATGAATTGAAGGGTGTACCTGTACGTCTGGTGATGGGTGGCCGCGATCTGGAAAACAACACGATGGAAATCATGCGCCGCGACACGCTGGAAAAAGAAACCCGTACCTGCGAAGGCATTGAAGAATATGTAAAGAACCTGTTGGAAGACATTCAGAACAATATCTACCAGAAGGCTCTGAACTATCGGAATGCTCATATTTACAAAGTGGATACATACGATGAGTTCAAGGAACAGATCGAAAAGGGTGGCTTTATCCTTGCTCACTGGGACGGAACTCCGGAAACAGAAGACCGTATCAAGGAAGAAACCAAAGCAACAATCCGCTGTCTGCCTTTCGAAGCTGATGAAGAAAGCCTGACTCCGGGTGTGGATATGGTTACAGGAAAACCGTCTGCCCGCCGCGTATTGTTCGCCCGCGCTTATTAATCAACATGATATGAAGAAAAAGCCCCGTCATTGACTGCCTGTCAGTGACGGGGCTTTCATTAATGAAATACTGTGCAGCTATTACTTGCGTAAACTCTCGCAATATTGAGAGGGAGTCATGCCTGTCTGTTTCTTAAACATCCGGCTAAAGTGCTGGGAATACTCGAATCCCAACTCATAAGCCACTTGCGCGATGGGCGTACCGGAAGCAAGTTCATTTTTAGCAAGCTGAATGACATATTTGCGTATGTGTTCGCTTGCCGTACTACCCGTCATTTTCCTGAACATATCACCGAAATAATTGGCCGACATACAAAGCTTGTCAGCGCAATACTGCACGGTAGGCAAGCCGAGTGCCAGTTGCTGCTTTTCATCAAAATAGTTCTGCAGCAGGTCGTTGAACCTTGTCAGTACATCTGAGTTCTCCAATTTTCGCAGAAGTTCAGTACCAATTCGATATATCCCACTACAATAGAATCCTGCAATTCATCACGTTTCTTTTGCAGTTCCTCACGTATCTGCCGCATCAATGAAGATAGAATATCGTGTTCCTCATCAGTCATATGAAGGGCTTCGTTTATGCGATAATCAAAGAAAGAATAATTTTTGATTATTGCTGTCCGATAAAAATTTATCTAAAGCATAAAAAATAAGGCTGACTTCATTTGCGAGGTCAGCCTATTTTGTTAGATTTCTGTCGCCAAACAAAATTAATCTAACTATGGGCAAAAGTATACATTTTAGCGGACAGCCGCTATATAGTCAGGTCATAAAATTACTTGATAAGTCAAAAATTCTTCAGACAAGCCGTAAATATGGTGGTGAACACTATGTGAAACGGTTTGATGGATGGACACATCTTGTCGTTATGCTCTATGCAGTTATCATGCGTTTTGATTCCTTGCGTGAGATAATGGCGTCCATACAGGCAGAAGCCCGCAAACTTTGTCATCTGGGTATCACGACCATGCCTTCGCGCAGTACGTTATCCGATGCCAACAAACGCCGTCCGGAAATCATATTTGAGTCCATCTATCGTGACTTATACACTACATACAGAAATATACTTTCCTCGGACAGCCGCCAAAACAGGGATACAGCCTGGATGAAGCGTCTTCAGATTATCGATTCCACTACCATTACCCTGTTCTCAAATCTCCTGTTCAAGGGTGTGGGGCGTCATCCCAAGACCGGCAAAAAGAAAGGAGGCATAAAGGTACACACTGTCATACATGCCAACGAGGGAGTCCCCTCAGATATAAAGTTCACTTCGGCTGCGACCAACGATTCTTTCATGTTGAGACCATCAGTACTGAACAAAGGTGACATAATTGCCATGGATCGTGCATACATTGATTATGAGAAGCTGGAAACACTCACGCAAAGAGAGGTCATGTATGTGACAAAAATGAAGAAAAATCTGAGATACAACATTATAGGAGAGGCTGTATGTACCAGACTAAAGAAGGCCTTATGGAGGTACGCATACAAAATGTAACGTTCTCAAAAATGCTGAAGGATGGTACAATTCTTGTTCATCATGCCCGTATCATTACCTACGTTGATATTAAAAAGCACAAACTGGTTTCATTGCTTACAAACGATATGGAATCAGAACCGAACGAGATTATAGAAATCTACCGCAAACGTTGGGAGATAGAACTGCTCTTCAAGCAGATAAAACAGAATTTTCCCTTGAAATACTTTTTATGGGGGGAAAGTGCAAATGCGATTAAAATACAGATCTGGGTGACACTGATAGCCAATCTGCTGCTTATGGTAATGAAAAAAGGACTGACTCGTTCATGGAGCTTCTCAGGCCTTGCAACCATGATGAGGATTACACTTATGTATTATGTGGATTTCTACAGCCTTTTCAATCATCCGGAAAAGGATTGGGAAACGCTTCTGGACGTGAATCAGAAAGAAGATTATCAACTGTCTATTTTTTTGATGGGGCTTGGAATAACAAAATAAGACTCGACCATTGAATATACAATGGCCGAGCGGCATTTTTTATTTTAAATCGATTTTATCGGACAGCAATAATTTTTGATGGACTTTTCAAGCCGAGTACCGTGCAACAAGTCAGGATGGAAAAGCAGTGCCCAGCCCGTCAGCATCACCTCCTCGCCATTGTCTTCCTTGCCACCTATCTGTCCGGGAGCCACACAGATAACCGTACCTTTCTTATAATCATACTTGCCGCAACCGTAAGACAAGTCTATTTCTGCCTCATCATGAAAGAAAATTCCATAGATACTGTAATTATTCAGGCAATGGCGCACAGGAGATACTTCCGCATAATCGATAACACAGACCAGCGGATGCCGGTTCTCGCATCCGACGTAATGGCTGTAATCTCCTACATTCCTGATTTTCATAATCTTTACCATAGTTCTTCTCTTTGAGTTTCAACAGGAACAAAAATAGTGTTTTTCCGCCATATCGATGAATAGCATCATGCAAAATCAGTAAAAAAGGCACAAACCTCCCACTTATCGTTACATGCACCTTCGGCAGAGCCGGTAACTTTGTTCTGTCAAATAAAAAAGAGAATGATGAACAGATTACCTGATATTCCTACAAATATATATGAGGACGAAATCATTGATTTTCTGGCAGAACGTTACCATTGCACCCCGAAAGAAATCATACAATGCTTTCTCGCACAGAATGGTATGGCACAGAATGGTATGGCACAGAACACGGATGAAAAAACGAACTCATTCATTCTGGAAGAAAATGAGATGGAAATATTAAGAGGACTGACAAAAGATTATTTAAAAAACGAACTTTAAAAAGCAACAGAATGGACCGAAGAAGCTTTCTGAAACAGGCATCCGCTTACGCATTGGCAACAACCTGGACAATGACAAACCTTGAGCAGATATTTGCCGCAACACCACCTGCAAAAAGAAATGAAACAAGAGAACCAGGCAAGAGTATGGGGCATCGCAATTTAGGTGGAATGGAAGTTTCTGCCATAGGCTTGGGATGCCTGCCAATGGTAGGTTATTACGGTGGCAAATACGATAAGAAAGAAATGATAGCCCTTATCCGCCGCGCATACGACAAAGGAGTTACATTGTTTGATACGGCGGAAGTTTACGGACCTTATACAAGCGAGGAATGGGTAGGTGAAGCCGTTGCACCTTTCCGTGATAAGGTAAAGATCGAAACAAAGTTCGGTTTCGGAGTAGAAGAAGGACAACCGACAGCCTTAAACAGCCGCCCGGACCATATCCGCCGTGCTGTGGAAGGTTCATTAAAACGATTACGGACCGACCATATTGACCTGCTGTACCAGCACCGGGTAGATCCGAATGTTCCGATGGAAGATGTGGCAGGCGTAGTAAAAGACCTGATGCAAGAGGGTAAAGTGCTGCATTGGGGTCTGTCCGAGGCGAGTGCCCGCTCCATACGCAGGGCGCACAGCGTATGCCCGCTTTCCGCAGTACAGAGTGAATACGCCATTTGGTGGCGAGAACCGGAAACAAAAATATTTTCCACACTTCAGGAATTAGGCATCGGTTTTGTTCCATATTGTCCGTTGGGCCGTGCATTCCTCACAGGCATTATCAACGAGAACAGTCGTTTTCAAAAGGGGGACAGGCGGTACAACCTTCCACAATTCCAGCCGGAAGCCCTCAAGCACAACATGCCGTTGGTCTATCTTGTAGAGGAATGGGCAAAGCACAAAGGTGTCACCCCTGCACAGTTTGCCTTAATATGGATGCTCTCACGCAAGCCATGGATAGTGCCCATACCAGGAACGACTAATCCCGACCATCTGGACGATTTTCTTGGTGCAGCCTCTGTCCGGCTGACGCCCTATGAAATGGAAGAATTTGATGACGCTTACGCCAGAATTGATCTGATGGGACATCGTGCAGACCCATTCACAGAAAGTCAGATAGACAAATAATAAACAATTAAAAGCAAAAAAATCAGCTAGAATGTTTTGGTACAGAGGGTATATCAAATCTGTATATTGTTTATCTACAACCGCTCCACCATATAGACTCCGCCCAGAATCAACACTGCTCCCAATAAAGCTGTTGATGTAATCGGTTCGGAAAGAAATACATGGGAAGCCCAAACTGCCACAAGCGGATTTATATACAGGTAGTTGGAAGCCCTTGAAGCTCCGATTATCCGTACACAGGCGTTCCAGGAGATATAACAAAGCATGGAAGCCACAATGCCCAAAAACAACAGATTGATATAAACTGCCGGAAGCCCCAAACGGTCAGGATGGAAAGAAGAAGAGACAAAGGGCAAATAAAGGAACAGAGTAAGCAGACCATAAAAGAAAACTTTACGGGTAATGAACAGGGTAGAGTAGCGGTTGCCCATCCGACGGAGTATCAAACTATAAAAGGCCCAGGAAAGAGCTGCGACCAAAGTCAGGCAATCGCCCAAAGGATTCAATTTCAGAAGTACGCTTCCATTGAATACAACCAGGGCAACACCGGACAAAGCGACCAGCGAGCCTATGACAAATCCTTTCCGCAGTTTCTCCCGGAAAAAGAGACTGGACAACAGTACAGTCAGCACCGGAGTGGTACAGACAATCAGAGATACATTGGAGGCCATGGTAATCTCCAAAGCAGAATTCTCTGATATAAAATAGAGTGATCCGCCGGTCAGTCCTGCCAGCAAAAAGAAACCTTCGTCACGCCAGCTGTTAGCCAGCATTTTCCGATGGCAGACGGCAAGCAAGCATACATAGGCCAGTGAAAAACGGTAAGTAAAGATTTCAACGGGAGTCAGTCCGTGATTAATCAATGATTTTGTCGCAATAAAAGTAGATCCCCAGATACTGACCGTCAGAATGGCAATCAGGTGAAACCAGGTCTCCTTATTCCTCGCACTCAAATACATAAAGTCCAGATACATTTTTTAAATTCCGCGCAAAGATAACAGGTATACGTTTTTCTCCTTCCTTTTTACCTGAATATTTTTCACCGGCTTCATCCGCAGGAAAGAAGACTGTCGCAAATCTTTGCTACCTTTGCAAAATAAAACAAATCCACAGCTTCTTGAAAATGGAAAATAAGAAAAATGAACTGATCATGCTGGGTACGGGAAATGCCGCCGTCACCCGTTGTTATAACACATGTTTTGCATTACGCACCTCTCAGGGAACACTGCTGGTTGATGCCGGAGGGGGCAACGGCATCCTGATTCAGCTGGAAAAAGCAGGGATTGCCATTTCTGACATTCACAACCTGTTTGTTACTCACGCACATACCGACCATATACTTGGGAGTCATCTGGATAATCCGCACGATTGCCCAACACATGCAGCAGGGTAAATACGAGGGTATCTTTCGGGTATATGCCCATGATAAAGCCATACAGGTCATTGACTGGATATGCCGGATGACTTTACCCGGAAAAATCGTAGCTTGCCTGGGAGAGCGCATTCTGCTTTGTGAAGTAAAAGACGGGGATGCACTGGAAGCTGCCGGCATGAAACTGCAATGCTTTGACATCCTGTCTACTAAAGAAAAGCAATTCGGCTTCCGGGCTATTTTACCGGACCATCAGATTCTGACCTGTCTGGGAGACGAACCCTACAATGAAACCAACCGAAACTATGTGGAAGGAGCGGACTGGTTATTATGTGAAGCCTTCTGTCTCTATGAAGACCGGGAACGTTTCAAACCTTATGAGAAACATCACAGCACAGCTCTCGATGCCGGAAGACTGGCCGCCCAGCTGAATGTGAAACACCTGCTTTCGCTTTACCACACGGAAGACAAAACCCTGGAAACGCGTAAAATAAAATATACCGAAGAAGCGGGCAAGCACTTCAAAGGAAGCATCTTCGTCCCGGATGATCTGGAACTGATCGAACTATAGTTTTCCCGGCCTGGCATGAAACTCACTGACGAGCTTCATACCAGGCCCGATGCTCTTCTCCCCAGTCATCCAGCGCATCAATCAATGGCAAGAGACTGCGGCCCAGCTCTGTCAGACAATATTCACTGCGCAACGGAATTTCGGCATACACTTTCTTCTCTACTATTCCATGTTCTTCCAGTTCTTTTAACTGCTGGTCCAACACCCGGGGAATTGCTTCCGGTATCTCTCTGTGTAACTCACTAGGCCGTTTGGGGCGTTCCCTCACAGCATCAATCAGACAAGGTTTCCACTTGGCTCCGATAATCCCCATTGTGATCCGGATCCCACACGACAAATCTAAAGGCAGTTTTCGCTGATACATTGATTTTTTATTTGCAAATTTAACCAGAAATCAGAAACTTCAAACAGACACACATACCCATAAATTTATCAGTATCTGATTCTTTTTACGGGTATTGCCGGATACAGATCCCTGCCGTAACTTTGCAGAAGAATTAATTACTGAATAAAAATTATCCGATCATGAATTACAGAATATTAGGAAAAACCGGGTTCAAGGTCAGCGAAATCTCACTTGGAACCTGACAGTTAGGATCAAAATGGGGAGAACCCTTCGATGCAGACAAGGCCTGGAAAACCCTGGAAGCAGCTTGTGAACAAGGTATCAATCTGTTTGACACCGCCGACATCTATCAGGATGGCAATAGTGAAAAAACAATCGGAGAATTCCTGAAAAACAAAAAGGAAAAGATTTACGTTGTGACCAAATGCGGCAGAAAACTGAACCCGCATGTCGCTTCCGGATATAATGCCCGAAACATCCGCCAGTTCATCCATGATTCACTCCAGAACCTGCAAAGGGAACAACTGGATTTGGTGCTGTTGCATTGCCCACCATCCGAAGTTTACCAGAAACAAGAAGTTTTTGATGAACTGAACCGTCTGAAACAGGAAGGCCTCATCGCCCACTACGGTGTAAGTGTAGAACGGATTTCTGAAGCACTGGAAGCTTTGAAACAGGATATATCAGCCATTGAAATTATCTTCAATATGTTCCGTCTCCGCCCCGCGGAAGAGCTGTTCGACCAGGCACAGCAGAAACAGGTAGGAATTATAACCAGAGTCCCGCTTGCCAGCGGATTACTGACAGGGAAATTTACGGAGAACACTTCATTCGGTGCTCATGACCACCGCTCCTATAATCGCGACGGTGCTTATTTTGACAAAGGGGAAACATTCTCCGGAGTAGACTATCAGAAAGGACTTCATGCCACTGCACGGCTGAAAGAACTGCTTCACACAGACCGGTTGGCACAAGCAGCCCTCCGTTACATTCTGATGTACCCTGCTGTCAGCACCGTAATTCCGGGAGCCAGTTCACCCGAGCAGATCACAGCCAACGCACAGGCATCCGACCTGCCTCCATTTACAGAAGAAGAGATGAATATCGTCCGGAAAGTATACGACGAGGAAATCAAACCTCTGGTACACGGCTGCTGGTAAACGGAAACTCAAGATAAAAACACGGAAATCAGTGTAAAATTTCGATTATTTCCCAACTTTTGCTTATCTTTGCACAAGTTATTTTCGCGAATCATGAAAATTAAGGAAATTGTAAATGCCCTTGAGATGTTCGCGCCTCTGCCTTTGCAGGACGGATTCGACAATGCCGGACTGCAAATCGGATTGACAGACGCGGAAGCTACAGGGGCTTTGTTGTGTCTGGACGTAACGGAAGCTGTTGTGGATGAAGCTGTCACACTGGGATATAACCTCATCGTGTCACATCATCCGCTGATCTTTAAAGGGTATAAATCCATTACCGGAAAGGATTACGTGGAACGCTGTATCATGAAAGCCATCAAGAATGACATCACGATCTTCTCCATGCATACCAATCTGGACAACGCTCCTCAGGGAGTAAACTACAAGATAGCCGAAAAGATCGGACTGCAGAACATCCGTATCCTTGACCCGAAAGAAAACGCATTGCTCAAGCTGGTCACTTTCGTACCGGCAAAAATGGCCGGCATTGTCCGTCAGGCTCTTTTCGAAGCCGGTTGCGGATGTATCGGCAACTATGATGCATGCAGCTACAATGTGGACGGGGAAGGGACTTTCAGAGCACAGGAAGGAACACATCCCTATTGCGGCAAGATCGGTGAACTTCACAAGGAACCTGAAACCCGGATTGAAACAATCCTGCCTGCCTATCTGCGAAGTGCTGTCACGAAAGCCCTGCTGGCTGTTCATCCTTACGAAGAACCGGCCTATGACTTTTATCCTCTGGCCAATACGTGGAATCAGGTAGGGTCCGGAATCATCGGAGAACTGAAAGAGCCGGAAACAGAAACCGATTTCCTGAAACGGATCAAGAAGACATTCGAAGTAGGATGTGTGAAACATTCCCGCCTCAACGGACGACTGATCCAGACAAAGTGGCCCTATGTGGAGGAGCCGGTGCTTTTCTCCTGCCGAAAGCGGTCAGCCAACGGGCAGATGTGTTCATCACCGGTGAAGTGAAATACCACGATTATTTCAGTTATGAACACAGCATCCTGATTGCGGAGATAGGACATTATGAAAGTGAACAATATACAAAAGAAATATTTTATTCAATCCTAAGGGAAATGTTTCCGGCACTGGAAGTACAGATGACCCGTGTCAATACAAATCCCATTAAATATTTGTAAGATTATGGCAAAAGAAGCAAAGAAAGATCCTACGGAAATGAGCGTAGAACAGAAGCTGAAAACTTTGTATCAATTGCAGACCATGTTGTCTGAAATCGACAAAATCAAGACACTGAGAGGGGAGTTGCCTCTGGAAGTGCAGGATTTGGAAGACGAAGTTACCGGTTTGAGTACCCGTATCGAAAAAATCAAAGGCGAAATTGAAGAACTGAAGTCCTCAGTAGCCAGCAAAAAGATCGAAATCGAAACTGCCAAAGCTTCTATCGAAAAATATAAGAACCAGCAGGATAACGTACGCAACAACCGCGAATACGACGTGCTGACTAAAGAAATTGAATTCCAGAGCCTGGAAGTAGAACTGTGCGAAAAACGTATCCGCGAATACACAGCTTCTATCAAAGCTAAGGAAGAAGAAATCGAAAAGAGCAACCAGACTCTGGAAGAACGCCAGAAAGACCTGGAAATCAAGAAAAACGAACTGGACGAAATCATCTCTGAGACCAAACAGGAAGAAGAAAAGTTGAGAGAAAAAGCCAAAAACCTGGAAACAATGATCGAACCGCGTCTGTTGCAGGCTTTCAAGCGTATCCGTAAGAATTCCAGAAATGGTCTGGGTATCACTTATGTTCAGCGTGATGCCTGTGGTGGTTGCTTCAACAAGATTCCGCCTCAGAAACAGCTGGATATCCGTATGCGCAAGAAAATTATCGTATGCGAATATTGCGGACGAATCATGATCGACCCGGAACTGGCAGGTGTAGTCGCTGAAAAGCAACTGGAAACAAAGATCAAAACTAAATAATCATTGCTTGTTCTCAAGCCCGATCTTTTAGAAAGAAATTCCCCGTGTCTTCCGGATATTCCGGACTACACGGGGAATTTTTTATCTCCCGGACGCTATCTGGGAAATCATTTTTCCTCTGAAGGAACCTCTTCAGGTTTAGGAGGCTCGGGGAGTGGTTTCTGCTTCATTCCCAACCACTGATCATACTGGGCTTCCGTCAGAATCTTCTTCATTTTCTTGTTCTTTTTCTCGATACGTTTCTGAAGATCTTCCTGTTTTTCCTTCGGGCCTGCACCCATTGGCATGCCTCTCATTCCTTCTCCTTCAGGACGCGGACCTCCCATAGGCGGCATTCCTCCATCGTGAGGACGAGGACCTCTTCCCGGCATTCCTCCCGGCATTTCAGGACGTTGGAAACGCTTCTCAAACAATTCCCGCTGCTCTTTCAAGAGCAACTTATAGACTTTTTTGTACTGTTTTTCCGTCAGATCCAGTTCTTTTTTAAGATGTTCTGCTTCTTTTCTGGCCGTCTTCTCCGGATTGGGAATTTCACGGAAGTGCTCTTTCTTCGGTTCGGGTCCGGCACTTCCTTCAGACTGAGCCATACCCTGCATGGAGAATAACATCATACCCATGCAGAGCAAGGCATACTTCATTTTTCGTTTCATGTGCAAATCTTCTTTTATTAATACACAACAAAAGTAGAATCTCCACTTCAAACTGAAAAATAGAATAGACTAACGGAAACTTTTCAACGATTAACGAAGAGATTACAGGCTCCATTTACCCTGTAATTCCACGACCGTAGCAGGTTCGTTGAACTGGACTGAACTGACATCTATGACGCACATATTACGTTCGGCATCCTGTTCCACCTTTACTGCTTTGTTGCCATGAAGCATACTTGCCTTAACCTTGCCTTTGTCAAAGGTACAGGGCAGTTCAATTTTTCCACTTTCCGGTTTGCCATACATAATAAGGTACAGTCTGTCATCTCCTTTGCGGGTAATCCGTCCCCATTCAAATTCTTTATCAAAAGGATTTGCGCGAGTTCCATAGATGGCTTCTCCATTGGTTTTCACCCATTTACCGATTTCCTTAAAGAGTCTGATGCTCTCTTCAGGTATTGACCCGTCACTCTTGGGGCCGATATTCAACAGGAAGTTTCCTCCCCGGCTGACCACATCAACCAATTCATGTATCAGCTCCTCAGAGGTCTTCCACTTCTGGTTATCCGCGGAATATCCCCATGTTCCGTTCAGCGTCTGACATGCTTCCCAGTCTCCATCAATTCCATTAGCAGGGATATGATGTTCTGCAGTAGAGTAGTCCCCTTTCCAGGTTGGAGTCACCTTGATACCTCCTTCACTCAGGTGATTGTCCGAATGATAAAGACGGTTATTCTGAATAGCTTTGGGGTATTTGTCAAACAAGGCTTTCATCAAACGGGTAGCTCCCCACGCATAGTCTCCCTGAAATTTAGGCTGGCTGAAATCCCACCATACCAGATCTACCTTATACTGGTTGATCAATTCATTGAAGATCGTGAACAAGTATTCTTTGTATTTTTCGTGGTTACCGAAATGACGTTTTCCCTGTTTCTCAGCTTCATAGTTTCCGGCAGGATAGGAGATACCCGATCCGCTGGGATCATAATCCGGATGATTCCAGTCCAGCAGAGACACATAATAACCGGCCTTCATGTCATACTTCTTACATGCCTCGGAATACTCCCTGGCGATATCAATTCCTTTCAGATTCACCACATTAAAATCATATTCGGGAGTATTGAACATATTGAATCCCTCGTGATGTCTGCTTGTCAGTACAGTGTAGGTACAGCCTGCTTCCTTGGCCAGTTTGACCCATTGTTCAGCCATACCGCTCTGTGGATTGAAGCGGGGAAGAGCTTCTTTCTTATAAGTATCAAAATCGGCGCCAGACTGCATCTGAATCCATTCCACACATCCTTCATATTTTTTCCCCTGGAATTCTCCTGCAAGCCCTGAATAAAGACCATAATGGATAAACATACCGAACTTGCCGTCTCTCCACCATTTCATTCGGGCATCCCGCTGCTCCTTTGTCTCATACGGAGCTCCTTCATTGCCTCTGCGCTCATCGTATACCAGTTCCTGCAGATAGACAGCCTTTACAAAACCATTGACAGTAGTAGATATGTTTTCAGCCTGTAAAGTTCCTGCCATAGACAAACGCTTGACAGCATCCTTCATTTCAAGCTGCTCCTTCAGGGCACCTTCATAGCTGTCTTTCAGTTCTTTCGGACAAGTAGGATAGGTTAATTGCAATACAGCTTGCAGGGAAGGATCATTCTGACATTTCTTCTGCAATTCAGCCAGCACTTTCTGGGTTTGTTCCCAGTCGGCAGCTGAATGCATCTCATTGAGTGCACGAGTTGCAGCAGCATAAATGTTACATAACTCCTTAAAATTATCGGAATGAATGTCCGTTCCCCAGCAAAAGCTTGATAAGGCAAGCATGGCACCTGTTAAAATCGTTTTTTTCATGGTGTTTTATTTAATTAGTTGATTATAAGTTACAAAGAATTTATTCTATCCTTTTTCTCTTAGTTGTGCACACGTGTGCATTGCAAAAGTAGACATATTTTTCATATTTGCAAAATATAAAATAAGAATTAAGCGCTTTGGATTATATACTTCCTCTTTCCTGCAATTCCAGAGGCAATACGATATCTTCCTTGATATTTTCTCCGGATTCGATTTCACGCAGCAACAGATTCAGCAACGATTCCGACAGAAGATCTATTGAAGGGGATAAGGTTGTCAGTTCCGGATCGCATACAAGTCCCATGGGATTGTCATCAAATCCCACGACAGCAACCTCATCCGGAACAGAAACGCCATGCTCTTTCAGATATTTGATAACCCCAATGGCGACCTCATCATTTATGCAGACAATCGCATCCGGTCTTTCGGAGGAACTGAATAGAATAGAAGCCGATTTATAACCGTCAGCTATAAATATCTGTCCGGCAGGAACACATTTCTCATAAGAAAGTCCTGCCTCACGGACAGACTGAAAGTAAGCCTTCAACCGGTCTTCGAATATCTGAGTATATCCGTCATACGATATATATGCAATTTTCTTTTTCCCCAGTTCTACCAGTCTGTCTACCACCTGCTTCATTGCCTTTCCGTTATCCAGCACAATCGTAGAGCAGACAGTCTCCTTCGGAACACGGTCGAAATAAACCAGCGGAATGTTCTCTTCGGTCAACCTGTCAAAATGCTCGGTAGAGGATGTCCTCAGACCAACGGAGGCAGCCACTCCTGCAACACGCAGGCTGATCAGGGAATTTATGATATCTTTCTCGACGTTGGGATCGTCATTCGACTGGAAGATCATGATCATGAACCCTTTTTCCCGTGCCATTTCAGTAATCATCGAAATGATTCTGGAAAAGAAATGATGCTTCAGATCAGGTATGATGAAAGATATGACTTTCGTTTTTCCGTTCCGGAAGTTCTGGGCTAAAATATTGGGAGTATATCCCATTTCTCTGGCTGCCTGCAGGATCATGTTTCTGGTATTCTCATTGACCTTTGTGCTTCCCTGCAATGCACGCGAAACCGTAGCATGGTGTATTCCCAATTCCTTTGCTATATCTTTTATGGTAACTTCCTTTTTCATATCCTGGTTACGAATTACATACCTCGGTCCATATCAGACAAGAGGTTCACAGTTCTGTATAATGAGGGATTCCCGGAAGAAAAACATAGGTCTGGTTCGCATAGTCCATCCGGCAACAGTAATGATTCAGTCCGTTGCTGACAATCAGATAATCCACCTTAAGCACCATGTTATAGCGGGTAATCTGATCAAATACAGCCTGAGTAATCTCTACGGTAGGAGCCTTGTATTCCACAATCATCCGGGCCGTCAGATCACGGTTATACAACACCGTATCACAACGTTTGCGGGTACCGTTCAGATTGATCTGCACTTCATTGGCCAGCAATCCCTGGGGATATCCTTTTTTTCTTTCAGCAGAAAATGGGTAAAGTGCTGGCGTACCCATTCCTCCGGGGTCAGGGCAACATAACGGCGGCGGATCACATCAAATATCACGTTTTTACCGTTCCGCTGGGTAATTCTGGCATCAAAAGCAGGCAGGTTCAATGCAAACATAGGCGTTTTTCTATCACAACGCAAAGATACTTCATTTTCTCAAAAGTGCATAAAAGCCTGAATACTTTCCACAATCCGGAGACTTCCTGCATGAGAAAATGTCAACTTTCCTTTTGCTGTCTGCATTATTATTGTACATTTGCGTTTACAGAAAGTTGCTTCTTCCCGGAAGCATTTCTGATATATTCCTATTTAGCAACACAAATTCTGGAATCTTATGAAAACAAAAGAAGAAATCGTAGCCAACTGGCTACCTCGTTACACCAAACGGAAACTGGAAGACTTCGGCGAATATATCCTGCTGACGAACTTCAACAAATATGTCGAGATTTTTGCAGAACGGTTCAATGTGCCTATTCTGGGACGTGACGCCAACATGACTTCTGCACACGCAGAAGGAATCACCATCATCAATTTCGGTATGGGAAGCCCCAATGCAGCCATCATCATGGACCTGCTGAGTGCCATACATCCCAAGGCATGCCTGTTCCTGGGCAAATGCGGGGGAATTGACAGAAAAAACCAGATCGGTGATCTGATCCTGCCCATTGCAGCCATCCGTGGAGAAGGAACGTCCAATGATTACTATCCGCCTGAGGTTCCTGCCTTGCCGGCTTTTATGTTGCAGAGAGCCGTGTCGTCATCCATCCGTGACCACTCCCGCGACTACTGGACAGGAACCGTCTATACAACCAACCGGCGCATCTGGGAACACGACGAGGAGTTCAAGAAATACCTGCTAAAGACAAGAGCCATGGCAGTCGATATGGAAACCGCTACCTTATTTACTACCGGCTTTGCCAACCATATCCCGACAGGAGCCTTACTGCTGGTTTCCGACCAGCCCATGATTCCGGAAGGTGTAAAGACAGAGCAGAGTGATACCATGGTCACCCAGCGTTTTGTACACGAACACGTAGAGATCGGTATCGATGCCCTGCGTATGATCATTGATGAAAAGAAGACCGTTAAACACTTGAAATTTGACTGGTAATTTTACCATTATGGCGAAAGAAACTACATACGAAGAGATAGCCCGCAACCTGAAAAACAAGATCTATTCTCCCGTCTATTTCCTGATGGGAGAAGAAGATTATTACATCGACCGGATCTCTGATTACATCATGGATACCGTCCTGACAGAAACAGAAAAAGAGTTTAATCTGACGCTTCTGTACGGATCAGATACCGATATCGTATCGATTATCAATGCTGCCAGACGCTATCCGATGATGTCGAAATACCAGGTTGTCATCGTCAGGGAAGCCCAGAATCTTAAGAATCTGGATGAGCTGATTCACTATCTGCAGAAGCCGATGAGCTCAACCATCTTAGTAATGTGCTACAAGCACGGAACTCTGGACCGGCGAAAAAAGATTACAGCCGAACTGGAAAAAGCCGGAGTATTATTTGAATCCAAGAAGCTGAAAGATACGCAGCTGCCCGGATTTATTTCATCCTATCTGAAGCGCAAACAGGTGGAAATTGAACCGAAGGCATCAGAGATGATGGCCGAATTTGTCGGAACAGATTTGAACCGGATGGCAGGTGAATTGGAAAAATTAATTATCACTCTTCCGGCCGGACAAAAACGGATTACAGCCGAACAGATTGAACGGAACATCGGCATCAGTAAAGATTATAACAACTTCGAATTAAGGAATGCCCTGATTGAAAAGGATGTGTTCAAGGCAAATCAGATAGTAAAATATTTTGAAGATAATCCCAAGAATAACCCTTTGCAGGTCACGCTGGCCGTACTCTTTAATTTCTTTTCCAACCTGATGCTGGCTTACTATGCACCCGACAAATCCGACCAGGGAATTGCCAGTCAGCTGGGACTTCGCTCACCCTGGCAGGCCAAAGACTACATGGCAGGCATGCGCAAATATACAGGGGTCAAAGTTATGCAGATTATCGGAGCCATCCGCACCTGTGATGCGAAATCTAAAGGCATAGACAATCCGTCCACTCCGGACGGGGAACTCCTGCGTGAACTGGTCTACTTTATCCTTCATTAAATCCTCCAGGCCCCGTCTGTTCCTCCGGAAAACAGAATACTTCCCAAATCACTGAGATTTTAAAAATCGTGTACGACTCTTCGGTTGGCTGCAAATTTTAAAATCTCAGTGATTTTTCTTTTTCTCCCGATAAGGTGAAGAGTCATCAGGATAAACAGATGTACGCAAGAGCAGAAGAGAACCTGCATAAATCACATGAGTAAAAACCATCTCAGTCCTTTTATAGAGAATTATATCCAATTGTAAAACATCAGTTATTACAAATGGAATATTACAAATGTAACAGGGTAGGAATGTTTATTTTTCTAATTGATATTACAAAAGTAAAAGCGCTGTATTACAGACAGAAAGATCATATTTACAAGTCTAAACGTTACAAATATAATTGTATATGTATATTTATAGACCGACATTTTTGACTTATAAATAACAGATAACCAGTACAATTAAGTAAAATATACCGAAAGTCAGCTTTAACTAAAACACTTTACGAACACCTATTGCGTCACATACAAATGGAAACAATAACATATCTAGGCAGACACCGCTATAAACCAATATTTTATATCTAATAATTAAAGTTATTAGAGAAGCATACAAGAAGCCTTTTACAATTGTATTCATCCTACGCAAATACAGATGTATAAGATCTATTCCATTTGTAATTGTAAACAAATAGATATGTAAATTTGCTTTTGTGAAAAGTAATTCTTACCTTTGTAACACATAAATCCATTTGTAAATGAAAGATCGAATTCTTCAAATCATGCAGAAAGAAGGCCTCTCCAATGTAGAGTTTGCCGAGAAACTGGGCATTTCCACCTCATCCTTGTCCCACATATTCAGCGGGCGCAACAAACCTAGCCTTGAGGTAGTTATGCGTATCCATAAAGCATGTCCATATATAAACTTAAACTGGCTTTTGTATGGTGACGGAGAAATGGAAGAGACAACTTCCCCAATCAGTCATGTCGATCTGTTCACTCAGACGCCTGAGAATCGAGAAATTCCGGCCGAAGATCTGGCCAGCGCAGATTTTCGCAAGGAAAACCCATCAGGAAGTCCGGTTTATGTACCTAAAGAAATTGTAAGAGAGGAAGTTAAGTACATCGAAAAGCCTCATCCGAAAATTACCGAAATAAGAATTTTCTTCGACAATGGGACATATGAAGTGTTCAAACCGGAAAAATAATCCGGTGTCATAAACCTCGGCCAGCTTTTGCCGGTATTTTAGGGTAAATTCGTTATCTTTGCAAGGAGAATGAATTTACCCTAACTTTTATGAAAAAATACGTATTAGATTTAACGGTCACAGAGAACATTCGCTTGCATGCGAACTATGTTCTGATCAAGTTAACTCAATCAGATCCGCTTCCCGAAATGCTTCCGGGACAATTTGCGGAGATCCGCGTGGACGGCTCGCCTACAACCTTCCTGAGACGTCCCATCTCTATTAACTATGTAGACAGAAAGACCAATGAAGTATGGTTCCTTGTACAGCTGGTCGGTGACGGAACCCGGAAACTGGCTACCGTACAAAAAGGCGATACGGTCAATGTCGTACTGCCTTTGGGCAACGGTTTCTCCATGCCGGAATCACCGGAGAAGAAAGTACTGCTTATCGGAGGTGGCGTAGGTACAGCACCGATGCTTTATCTGGGCGAAGCCTTGCTCAAGGCAGGCTGCAAGCCTACATTCCTGCTGGGTGCACGCTCCAAGAACGATCTGTTGCAGTTAGACCAGTTTGCTGCTTTCGGAGAGGTTCACACCACAACAGAAGACGGAAGCATGGGCGAAAAAGGTTATGTAACCATGCACAGCGTACTGGCCAACAACCAGTTTGACATGATTTATACCTGCGGTCCCAAGCCGATGATGATGGCTGTGGCCAAATATGCCAAGGCACACAACATTGAATGCGAAGTCTCTCTGGAGAATACAATGGCCTGTGGTGTAGGAGCTTGCCTCTGCTGCGTGGAAAAGACAGACGAAGGTCATGTGTGTGTATGTAAAGAAGGTCCGGTTTTTAATATCAAGAAATTATTATGGCAGATTTAAGTATAAACATCGGTAAATTGGAAATGTCAAATCCGGTGATGACCGCATCAGGTACATTCGGATACGGACTGGAATTCCAGGACTTTGTAGATCTGGAAAAGATCGGCGGTATCATTGTAAAAGGCACAACCCTGCATCACCGCGAGGGAAATCCTTATTCCCGTATGGCAGAAACTCCTATGGGAATGCTGAACGCCGTAGGATTGCAGAATAAGGGTGTACACTACTTTGTAGACCACATTTACCCGCAAATCAAAGATATCCGGACCAATATGATTGTAAACGTATCCGGTTCACAAGTGGAAGACTATGCCGAAACTGCCAGCATCATCAACGAGCTGGACCATATTCCTGCCATTGAACTGAATATCTCATGTCCGAATGTAAAACAGGGAGGTATGGCATTCGGAGTCACAGCCAAGGGAGCAGCCGAAGTAGTCAGTGCCGTGCGTAAGGTGTACCACAAGACTCTGATCGTAAAACTGTCACCCAACGTAACCGACATCACGGAAATCGCACGGGCGGCTGAAGGAGCCGGAGCTGACAGCGTTTCACTGATCAACACCTTGCTGGGTATGGCCATTGATGCCGAAAAACGCAAGCCCATCCTCTCCACCGTCACCGGCGGAATGAGCGGTGCTGCTGTAAAACCGATTGCCCTGCGCATGGTATGGCAGGTAGCCAAAGCCGTACAGATTCCGGTAATCGGACTGGGAGGTATCATGAACTGGAAAGATGCCGTAGAGTTCCTGCTGGCCGGCGCCAGTGCCATCCAGATCGGAACGGCCAACTTCATCGATCCGGTTGTTACCGTGAAAGTGGCAGAAGGTATCAACGATTATCTGGACCGTCACGGATACAGTTCCGTACGCGACATTATCGGTGCACTGGAAGTGTAATCCATTAAGAATTATCTTTACATCAGACCGAGTATAAAATCACCGGCATACCGTTGCTCCTTTTTCGGGACAACCGGTATGCCGGTGAACTTTTTTCCGGAGGGAGAAAGAGTCATCCGATCTTTCCGGAACCTCCGGGAATCCGTATTGTCAACTATTTTCCTTCCAGCAAATCGGGACGGAGACGCTGTGTCCGTTCCAGAGACTGCTGGAATTCCCACTCCCGGATCTTCGCTTCATGGCCGGACAAAAGCACATCAGGCACCTTCCATCCGTTGTATTCTGCCGGGCGCGTATAAACCGGAGGAGCCAGCAGATTGTCCTGGAAAGAATCTGACAAAGCCGACTGCTCATCAGAGATCACTCCCGGAATGATACGGACGATCGAGTCAGCAATCACAGCAGCTGCCAGCTCTCCGCCGGTCAGTACATAGTCACCGATACTGATCTCTTTCGTGATGAAATGTTCCCGGATACGATAGTCGATCCCCTTGAAATGACCGCAGAGGATAATCAGGTTCTGACTCATGGAAAGCGTATTCGCCATCTTCTGGTTAAACTGCTCCCCGTCGGGAGTCGTAAAGATCACCTCGTCATAGTGCCGTTCGGCTTTCAGTGCCGAGATACAGCGGTCAATGGGTTCAATTTTCATTACCATTCCCGCACATCCTCCGAAGGGGTAATCATCCACCTTCCGATAACGGTCGTAAGCATAGTCGCGCAGGTTATGAATGTGAAACTCTGCAATCCCTTTTTTCTGTGCACGGCTCATGATGGAATAATTGAAAAATCCCTCGATCATTTCCGGCAAAACGGTTATAATATCTATTCTCATACTGGCTTGTTATTTTTTGCAAAAGTACGAATATTCTTCCTTACCCACATCGCCCTCCCGCACATTTTTGCTATTTTTGCAGGAAACTCATTTTTGAATATCATGACCGAAACAGAAAGAATAGACCAGCTGCGAGAAGAATTACATCGCCATAACCACAACTACTATATACTGAATGCGCCCGTCATCTCCGATCAGGAGTTCGACAAGCTGATGCGGGAACTTCAGGATCTGGAAGCCCGGCATCCGGAACATTTCGATCCCACTTCGCCGAGCATGCGCGTGGGCAGCGACATCAACAAGGACTTTGTCCAGGTGGAGCACAAATATCCGATGCTTTCGCTGGGCAATACCTATTCCGAAGCCGAAGTGACCGAATTCTACGAACGTGTCCGCAAGTCGCTGAATGAAGACTTCGAGATCTGCTGTGAAATGAAATTCGACGGGACCTCCATTTCGCTGACCTACGAAGACGGCCGGCTGATCCGTGCCGTAACCCGGGGGCGACGGAGTGCGCGGTGACGACGTTACAGACAATGTAAAGACCATCCGCAGCATTCCGCTGGTGCTTCATGGAACCGGTTATCCGAAAAGTTTCGAGATCCGCGGAGAGATCCTGATGCCCTGGACCGTCTTTGAAGAACTGAACCGGGAACGGGAGCTGCGCGAGGAACCTCTCTTTGCCAACCCGAGAAATGCCGCTTCTGGAACCCTGAAGTCACAGAACTCGGCTGTTGTAGCCGCACGCAGACTGGATGCGTATCTCTACTACCTGCTGGGAGACAACCTGCCTTGCGACGGACACTATGAGAATCTGCAGGAAGCCGAAAAATGGGGATTCAAGATTTCAAAAATCACCCGTAAGGTACATTCCCTGCAAGAAATTTTCGATTTCATCAAGTACTGGGATGTGGAACGCAAGAACCTGCCTGTAGCCACCGACGGAATTGTCCTGAAAGTAAACTCCCTCCGCCAGCAGCGTAATCTGGGCTACACGGCCAAGTCTCCACGCTGGGCCATCGCCTATAAGTTTCAGGCCGAACAGGCACTGACCCGTCTGCTGAAGGTCACCTATCAGGTGGGACGCACCGGAGCTGTCACCCCCGTAGCCAATCTGGAACCGGTACAGCTGTCAGGAACCGTCGTACGCCGGGCTTCACTCCATAACGCGGATATCATTGCCTCGCTCGACCTGCACCTGGGCGACAACGTCTATGTAGAAAAAGGCGGGGAAATCATTCCGAAAATTACCGGGGTGGATCTGGCTTCACGTCCGGCCGGAAGTGAAAAGGTGACCTTCATCACTCATTGTCCAGAATGCGGAAGCAAGCTGGTACGCTATGAAGACGAAGCAGCCCACTACTGTCCCAATGAAACAGGATGTCCTCCGCAGATCAAAGGAAAGATCGAACACTTTATCAGCCGGCGTGCCATGAACATCGAAGGACTGGGCCCTGAAACCGTCGACCAGTTCTATCAGGAAGGCCTGATTCACGATGTAGCCGATCTTTACACCTTGCGCAAGGAAGACATCTGCCGCCTGGAACGGATGGGAGACAAATCGGCTGAAAATATCATTCAGGGAATCCGGAAGTCAACGGAAGTACCCTACGAAAGAGTACTCTTCGCCCTGGGCATCCGTTTTGTGGGAGAAACCGTCGCCAAGAAAGTTGCCAAAGCCTTTACTTCCATTGATGCCCTCGCACAGGCCACACTTGATGATCTGATCCATGTGGACGAAATCGGAGAGAAGATAGCCCAAAGCATCCGGCTGTATTTCTCCGACGAGAAAAACCGTTCCCTGATCGAACGCCTGCAACTGGCCGGCCTGCAACTGGCTGCCGGAGAAAAGGATCTGTCCGACCACACTGACAAACTGCAGGGCCAGTCCATCGTCATCAGCGGCGTCTTTGCCCGCCATTCCCGCGACGAATACAAAGAACTGATCGAGAAACACGGAGGCAAAAATGTGGGCAGCATCTCCAGGAAAACCAGCTTCATCCTGGCCGGAGAAAACATGGGTCCCAGCAAACTGGAAAAAGCAGAGAAACTGGGCATCCGCATCGTGAACGAAGAAGAATTTTTGAAAATGATTGACTAATCAGGCACAAGCCTTACGGATTGCACGGAAAAAAATGCCGGACATTTCATTTTAATAGAAAATATTCGTATTTTTGTGCATTGTTAGAATGCGTTTATAATTCATTTATGATACAAAGAAAGCTAAGAGGAATGGGAGTCGCACTGATCACTCCCTTCAATGAAGACGGAAGCGTAGATTATGAGTCGCTGATGAGACTGGTCGAATACCAGGTACAGAACGGGACAGACTTTCTGTGCGTACTGGGAACGACAGCCGAAACACCGACCCTGACTGCCGAAGAAAAGAAAAAAATCAAGGAAACGGTTGTCGAACGTGTCAACGGACGAATTCCCATCCTGCTGGGAATCAGCAGTAACTGCACGCAAACCGTAGTCAACACGCTGAAGAACGATGATTTTACGGGAGTGGATGCCGTATTGGTAGCCGTTCCTTACTACAATAAACCTTCCCAGGAAGGAATTTATCAGCACTACAAGGCCATTGCCAAGGCTACAGACCTTCCTGTTGTGCTCTACAACGTTCCCGGACGTACGGGAGTGAACATGACGGCCGAAACCACCCTTCGCCTGGCACGTGACTTCGACAACATCGTTGCCATCAAGGAAGCTTCCGGAAACATCACCCAGATGGATGACATCATCAAAAACAAGCCTGAAAACTTTGATGTCATTTCCGGTGACGACGGAATCACATTCCCCCTGATCACTCTGGGAGCTGTGGGAGTCATCTCTGTAATCGGGAATGCCTTTCCGCGTGAATTCAGTCGCATGACACGTCTGGCTCTGGCCGGAGACTACGCAAGCGCCCTGACCATCCACCACAAGTTTACCGAGCTGTTCAAGCTGCTTTTCGTTGACGGTAACCCGGCAGGAGTGAAAGCCATGCTGAACATGATGGGCATGATCAAGAACCGCCTGCGTCTGCCGCTGGTGCCCACCCGCATCACTACCTACGAAGAGATGCGCAAGATTCTGGACGAATTGAAAATCAAATACTAGAAATTCCTGCAAAGCCGCAAGGAGAAAGGGAGAAGATGCCGACACACCATCTTCTCCCTTTCTCCTTTATTTCATCCTGCCTGAATCTCCATTTTCTTCAGTTTATTTCTACCGCTTTAAAATTATTTTCAGAAAAGCCTTTGATACCTCAAAAATAATCCATATCTTTCGGTCAAGAGAACAATTTCTTTTTATTCACCTTTTTAATCATGGCGGCTATGAAACATCTGTTTATTACCCTAATTGCCATGCTGGCTCTCCTTTATGGAAAGGCCTATGCCCAAAGAGACACAACAGGAGTTACCTGAGTTTCATTATTTTAAAGTAACTGATAGATTTGATATTGTGACTTTACCCCCCCCAAGTTGCTTTACAGAAGGAAAACAAGGAACGTATACGCTAACCTGCCCCAAAGCTGACATGGGACTTGGTTCTTTTCTGAAAAAAGTCTATCTGGACTATTGGGGGAAAAAGGATGGATTCAAAACCCGGAAAGAAGGGATGGATATGTATATCAGTTATGCGCTATATTTAGACAAGAATCTGGTTCCTTATACTTACACAATTAACATTCTTCCTCCAAAAGTACTTCAGAAAGTCAGTGAAGCAGAACTGAAAGAGTTCGGAGATATATTGACGAAACTGGACTTCTCCGAATTCATCCAATGGGATGACTTTACAAACGAACAGCGTGGAGTGAAAGAACCCGGATGGGCTATTCTTTATTCAAATACGAAAATCATATACAATTCTGATATCCCCTAATTTATACCCTCCGGAAATCTGTTTCCCCAGTTCTTATATGAATCAGCAAAATTTCAAAGAAAGTTAATAAATACAGAGAACACTAATAACCTGATACTTATGAATCTCTATAAATACATCCTGTCCATCCTTTTCCCGGTTGTTCTTTCCGTGCTCACTTTCTCATGCAAAGAGGAAGCAGGTATCGAATTGTTCCAAAACCTTGATATCGTAGGCGAAGTTCCAGTTCAGGGGGGCAGCCTGAGATGCACTGTTCTTCACGGAGGCACCATCAATGTATACGGAGGAGTGGGAAAGTACGACGTTTTCTCCAGCGATGAAGAAACCGTTCAGGTAGAAATGGTAGAAAACCGTTACATGCGTTTCTATGCTCTCAAAAGCGGACAGGCTACGCTTACAGTCATGGATGACGCGCACAATGCATCTGAGATCCGCATCAGTGTCGAACCTTATCTGCGCAATATCTGGCTTTATGAGGTGGGCTATCAGGTGACGGCTGACAATGAAGAACTGCGCACCTGCATCGAAGAAGAACTCGCTGTCTCCGAAACATGGCGTGATGCCCGTCTTCAGTTGCTTTTTGACACTTCAGAAGGAGGATCCTGCCAGATTTATTCCGGTAATTCAGCCCTTACTGATGAAGGTACGAGATTCACCTGGACCCCGGAAGGAGTTACCGTTATTTCTCCGGAAGGCAACGAATTATACCTGTCCCGTTCCGAAGACTTCCTGCTTCCGGAAAATATCCGGAAAAGCCGTGCACTGGGACCTGTGCATGGCGCATGGGAAATGGATCTGACCGAAGAATTCCGGACTAAGTATCCGTCCGTAAAAAGCGTCAGAAAGATTCTCTTTTACACCTATTCTGCTGATTGAATAAAAACGCCGAAGCCTTTTACTTAAAACGCCGAAACGTTTTGCAGAAAAGCCCGAATTCTTTTATAAAAACCCTTCGTTGCAAACGTGCAGACATTTCGCCAGAATCGTGCAGACGATGCAGCTTTATCGACCGCACGATCACCCCACAACGACCGCACGATTCGGCTCAATCGACCGCACAATTCCCGTGGTACAAATATATTGCCTGATACCAATAAAAAGGCTGCATCTGTGATGCAACCTCTCGGTGACCGCGACAGGATTCAAACCTGTAACCGGCTGATCCGTAGTCAGCTACTCTATTCAGTTGAGCTACGCGGCCAATAAACTTTCAAACGTTTCGAAGAAGAAGAGTGACCGCGACAGGATTCAAACCTGTAACCGGCTGATCCGTAGTCAGCTACTCTATTCAGTTGAGCTACGCGGCCAATAAACTTCCAAACATTTCAAAGAAGAAGAGTGACCGCGACAGGATTCAAACCTGTAACCGGCTGATCCGTAGTCAGCTACTCTATTCAGTTGAGCTACGCGGCCAAAACTTCCAAACATTTCAAAGAAAAAAGAGTGACCGCGACAGGATTCAAACCTGTAACCGGCTGATCCGTAGTCAGCTACTCTATTCAGTTGAGCTACGCGGCCATGTCTTTTTGTTTGACGGGTGCAAAGGTATGGACTTCTTGTGAAACTTCCAAATATTCCTGGAACTTTTTTTCAAAAAAATTAATCCGTGAACTTCGCTCCGAATATCTGCCAACCCAGTGTGAGGCCGAAATTCCAGTTCTTTTCCGGTGAACTATAATGATTTAGGTAGGCACTTACCACCCCGAACGGCAGTTTTACAACCAAGGCCAGTTCTCCCATATATTCAAAGCCATGAAAGAGCTTTCCATAGCTTGCCTTGTTGCTTTCATCCGGAATGATCGGGAAAATCGGTACAAAGCCATACAGACCAAGTCGTGCATGAAACACCGTGTTCAACTGATAAATGGGCATAATCCCTCCTCCGATGAACTGATTGGCCCGGAAAGCCTCATTATAGGTTGTCTTGCTGTGATAGGTAGGGGTAAACTCACCGGCCTGCATCATGGTAGCCCGGTAATTATGACTGAAGTTCCGCGAAGAATAATATCCCTTGATATAAGTACCCAGCGTGAAATTATGCCGGAAGTTGAAATACCGCTCCATCTCGTATGACACGAGTTGCAGCCATGACTGGATATATTCATATCCTCCCTGATGCGGATCTTCTCCCATACCGGCCCTGTAATGCTCCGTACCCGTATAAATATGGGCAGCGAGCCGTTCCCTGCGTCCGGAGGTAGCATATTGCCGGCTGTTCAGCGTATTGCCGTCAAGAGCCACCGAGCCTCCGAAAATTGTATAATTGCTGGCATCCCGCTTCGCATTGGTAAAATCAATGACCTTGGTCTGGAAATACTGATCTTCCATCCCTGCTACTCCCACACTGAATTCTGCCTTCTGGCGGCTCAGAAAGGGAAGGGATACCATCAGCTTGACAAACTGTTCGTCTTTTTTGTTGAAAATCGGGTCATTCCCTGCATTGAAGAACTTGCCGTTCGTCAGATAGTCGAACGCTGAAAGAGAGCCTACTATCCGGTATGACGTGGGAATTCCTGTCGGGATATCTATACGGCCGGACACCTGCAGATTATTGTAGATCTGCCCGAACTGCGCATCAAGCGCCACTTCCTTCGAAAAGTTATTCAGGTTATGATAAGTTGCCCCGACATAAATCTGATTGGAGCCGTTGGATCCCACGTTACCTCCCACACGGAGCGACAGATCATCCTCAAGCTTCACTTTCAAATCGAGATCGTACGTACGGTCCATCGGATTATAGACAGCATGCGGAATGATTTCAGAGATCATGTTATCGGAAATCAGCCGGAAATAGCCCCGCCGGAAATCCTCCAGCGTAAAGATTTCCTGGTCGTGGGAATGAAACTCCCTGCGGATGTAACGTTTCTGCTGGTCGTTTGCCCCATGAATCACAATCTTGCGGAAACGAAGTTCCGGCATGGCATTCCGGAATGCCACCCGCTTCCGTTCCAGCTGACGAAGATTGATGCGCCGGGAAATGCGGCTCTTGATCGAATCCATCAGTTCAATAGTCCGCTTATAGCCATTATCGTGAAGTTCGTCGAAACGGTCAAAGTCCATCAGGCTGACGTCATCATACTTGAAAGTCATCAGAATGCCGAGAGAATCAGGAACCGTATAGTCCGTTTTCTGCATGATCATGTTTTCCAGCTGCCCCATGATGTCACCTTCCTTAGGCTTGCCGGGATTGGAACTGACCACGCTTCCGATAATTATATCCGGATGGAAGTCCTCCGTCATGATATTCACGGGGAAATTGTTGTAGATACCACCGTCATACACCAGTACGGAATCTATTTCAATAGGCTTGAACATGGCAGGAAAACTCATGGAAGCCCGTACTGCATCACCCAGATCTCCCTCGTTGAAGATCAACGGACGCTTGTTGTGTACATCCGATCCGACACAGCGGAAAGGTACAAAAAGCTTGTCGAAATCTCCATGACACACCGCCGTGGCCTGTCCGAACAGTTCCACAAAGGCAATGTTCATCTGGACCGGATTGACCACACTCGAAGGCAGAAACTGGGTTTTGACCTTATGAAGCGGATTACGCAGGGACACCCGGATGTTCAGAAATTCCGGGGTAGGCGGATTCCGCTTGAAATAATAAATGTAGCGCTCTTCGATGTTTCCGGTATACCAGCGTTTGAAATCTTCCGACTTGATCAGTTTCTCCATATCGTCAGGCGAATATCCCATGGCATAGAGAGAACCGATAATGGCTCCCATGGAGGTACCCGTAATATAGTCAATCGGAATATTGTTTTCTTCCAGGGCACGGATGATCCCGATATGAGTCAGTCCTTTCGCTCCTCCGCCACTCAGCACAAGCCCTACTTTCTGGGCCTGCGCAGGAAGCAGGTTCAACAAGGTTATCAAAAACAAGCTGATGATGAAATATAGTTTCTTCATACGTCCAAAATCACATTATTGCCGTTCATTTGCGTTTCTTCCTTCCTGCTTCCTGTCAGAAAAAGTCACAAAGCCAAGAAGTTTACCAAAGATAGGTGAAAAAATGGTTTCTGGCAAAAGTTTGAGCAAATTTTGCCAGAGTTCAGAATCTTTTCAGATTTCACGTCTACCTTTGCACTGTAAACTTAACAGAAGAAGATATGAAGAAACAAATGAAACACTTTGCATGGATTGCATGCATGGCAACCGCTATGATTGGCTTACAGAGCTGTGACAACGACGATAAAGACCTGGCACAGGCCCCAACAGATATCCAGAAGGCTTTTGACACCAAGTATCCGGACACCCGCGTCACGGAATGGGAGCTGGACCGCGGAGAATACAAAGCAGATTTCTACTACAGCGATGCGACTTATACAGGCATTGAAGCTACAGCCTACTTCAGCCAGAGCGCACAATGGCTGCGGACAGAGTTCGAAGTGATCGGTCTGTATCATTCCGGAAAACTGCCTGAAGCAGTGAAAACAACAATCAGCCGGGAAGCAGGAACGGCCAAAGTGGACGATGTGGACTTCATCGACACCCCGGACACGGATTATTACCTGGTGGAAATCGATCAGGAACCCAACGACCGTTACCTGAAAATCGGAGAAGACGGAAGCATATTGCCGTAAAACAGAATCCCGGATATAATAGAGACCATGATTTTCATGGTCTCTGCTCGTTTAAAGCCTGTACATGCACGTCTCTCAATTATATCCTGCGACAGATAAGTCGTTTTTTAATATTGTACTGAACTTTTTTGCCCCAATATCAGAATTCAGATGGTTTCCATCATAAAAATCGTCATCCGTAAAGCGACAGTCGTCAAAATACTCATGGGAACTGACATTATCCCAACAGGAAACTACCTCAGCAACAGCTTTACGGATTAACTCCAATTGCTTTTTGTCTGCCAGCCGGTAGTATTCCGGATGAACAGGCGGCATTACGAGATAAAGATGTATCCCACGTTTATGGCACAACTCGGCAACTTTATGCATACGGCAGATATTGCTCTAATAAAGTTTACTATCTTTATCTGCCAGTATAGGTTTATGCTGGTTTCTCACCATACGCGGAATATCTTCCAGCCATCTGGCACTTTTGTAAATATGATCGTAACTATGATCTAGTCCAAGAGAATCACAAAACACTGTCGGCTTTCTCTGAATATAATATTTTGACCATTTACGTAAAGCTAACGAGCCAAGATAGGGTAACTCCACATTATGAAAATAATCCTCTTCACGAGTTATATCCATATAAATCTTGTGATTTATAAGACTACTTTCATCCACCTCCTCACAATCATCAGTCCATAATGAATGAAAGCAAATTCCCCAAATCACAAACTTCAAACTCGGCATTTTATCAATATGCTTTTCTAACAAAGCTTGATTAAAGCGGAACCATTCTCCTGAAATTGCCAGATTATATGTGCTATCCGACAGGAAAACAGGATTAATACTACAATTAACCACAGAACTTCCAATAATCAGAGTTTTGAGGTTAAGTGTATTCTTTCCAGTAAACACCGCTTATAGGCCAGGGGATTAGGTACCTGACGCAACATATATTCTATTCCTCCGGCTAATAGAATCAGCGACAAAGAAAAGATTCCTACATAAGAAAGAAATTTCTTCATTTTATTTTCTGGTTAAAATTGGAAATAAATAAATTCTTCTTGTTTCCCGGCTAGTAGAAATGTAGCAATAAAGACAATGTAATAAATAGTCCAACGAACAGCCCGATGCCGGAAAATACCTTTCTCTTCAAGCTGTAACCCAAATTGCTTTTGGCGCTGCAACCATTCTATTATTAGAAGGATCGCAATATATATCAGAGGATCTTTTCCATGTGCAGGCATGGAAAAATGAAATTTTGTAACCATACAGACAATGTAATCCCATGCCTGATGAATGGTTTCTGCCCTAAATATTATCCAACCGATCACAACAAGCATAAAAGTTATAAGCATCTGAAAAACTTCCTTGACAGAAGGTAGTAAACGATCTTTCGCTACAACATCCGTGTATTTCCGGTTTTTCCCTAAAAGTAACAGAGGAAAAAAAAGAAAAGCATGATAGGCCCCCCAGCATACAAACGTCCAGTTAGCTCCATGCCAGAATCCACTGACAAGAAAAATAATGGCTGTATTGCGCATGGTTTTCCATTTGCTGCATCTGCTTCCCCCAAGCGGGAAATAGATATAATCACGAAACCATGTGGTCAGAGAAATATGCCAACGGCGCCAGAACTCTGCAATATCTCTAGAAAAATACGGATAATTAAAGTTGCGCATCAAATTAATCCCGAAAAGTCTGGCTGTACCGATTGCAATGTCAGAATAACCGGAAAAGTCTCCATAAATTTGAAAAGTAAAAAATATCGCCCCTAAAAGCAAATGAGAACCGTCCAAACTTTGGTAGTCAGCAAAAATGGAGTTTACTGCTATGGCACAGTTATCAGCTACAACCATTTTTTTAAATAATCCCCATAAAATCTGACGCATTCCATCAACCGCTTGCTCATATGAGAAACTGCGTACTTTCAAGAACTGCGGAAGCAAGTTTGTGGCCCGTTCAATAGGTCCGGCCACAAGTTGCGGGAAAAAACTGATAAAAGCAAAGAATGCAACAATATCATAAGTAGGCTTTATCTTATGTTGATAAACGTCTATCGTATAACTCAATGCTTGAAATGTATAGAAACTGATACCCACAGGAAGCAAAATATCCAGAGTTACCCAGTCTGCCTCCCATCCTAAAGCACTTAACAGGATTGCCAGATTCTCACCAAAGAAATTGCAGTACTTAAAAACACAGAGAATTGCCAGATTCAATATTATGTTACCGGCACTAATCCATTTCTGCTTTTTTTCTATTTCCTTCATTGCGGTCCAAAAGTATGCCACTCATATAGCTGCAAAAGGTCGTTAAGGCAATGAGTAACAGGAAACGCCAGTCCCACCAACCGTAAAAAACATAACTTGCTATTACTACAAACAGATTCTGCCAGCGTAAAGGTTTGAATACAAACCAGTAAAGCAAAAATACGACAGGAAGATAAATTAAAAATTCTATAGAGTTGAACAACATTTCCGTATAACATTTGTATTTATTTGCAAATGTAAACACAAAAAAGCACTTTATAAAATCATATTGCATTAAAAACTTCTTCCCCTGAAAAAAAGAAGCGCATCTCCAGGAGACTGCCTTACGGCGGTACTCCCGGGATGCGCTTTCTTTATTTTATGTGATTAAGTACTTTCGCTTATCCGATCAGGTCAATGCTGCGTTTTACGAAGTTCGTCAAAGCTTCACCCTTCAGCATGTTGTTCTGCAACAGAGCCAGGTCGATCAGCTGATGAACTACCTTATTGCCGGCAGCATATGTGTTGAGAATATTGTTCTTCTGCTGCTTCTGGTCGTCCAGTTTCTTTTCCACATCCTTCAGTTCGTCTTTCTCTGCAACAGGGATTTCTTCATCCTTCTTGCCTTCGTGAGCTTTCTGCAGTTCTTTCTGACGAAGTGTCAGCATGGCAATTTCTGATTCAACGGGAACCAGCTGTTCTGCACAGGCAGATTCGGCATCTTCCAGTACCTGCTTAACCAGCTTGTGGTCGCTGTTCAGCACAAGACTGTACATATCCGGCATTTCACCATAGAAGCTCATGCCCGGCTGGATGCTGGCCATATCCTTCATACGACGCATATATTCAGCCTGTGTGATCACGATCGGAGCAGAAGTTTCACCCATGGCACGAGTTTCTACATGGAATTCTACTTTCTGAACTTTCGGCAGCTGTCCGCTAAACAGGGTAGACAAGGTCTGACGCTTGTCTTCAGCCAGTTCTTCACCATGAGCATCTTCCTTCACGATCAGACGGTCAATGATATCACTGTCCACACGGGTGAAACGGCTCTTTTCCAGTTTCTGTTCCAGCATGTTGATCATCGGAACATCCAGTTGTCCGTCCATCAGCAGGACATTATAGCCCTTGTTCTTGGCTGCATCAATATAAGTGTACTGCTCATCTGCATTGTTTGCATACAGATAGATCAGGTTGCCGTCCTTGTCAGTCTGGTTATCCTTGATCAGAGTCTGATATTCCTCAAAAGTATAATACTTGCTGTCCGTATCCTTGAACAAAGCGAATTTATTGGCTTTTTCATAGAAGTCTTCCTGCGTCAGCATACCGTAATTGATGAAGATCTTCAGGTCGTCCCATTTGGATTCGAACTCCTGACGGTCGTTCTTGAAGATCGACTGCAGACGGTCGGCTACCTTCTTGGTGATATAAGTCGAGATCTTCTTCACATTTGAATCACTCTGCAGATATGAACGGGATACATTCAACGGAATATCCGGTGAGTCGATTACACCGTGAAGCAAAGTCAGGAAGTCAGGCACAATACCTTCCACTGAATCAGTTACATAAACCTGATTGCAATAGAGCTGGATCTTGTTTTTCTGCAAGTCGATGTTGCTCTTGATCTTCGGGAAGTAGAGCACACCGGTCAGATTGAACGGATAGTCCACATTCAGATGAATCCAGAACAGCGGCTCATCCGACATCGGATACAGGTCACGGTAGAACTTCTTGTAATCCTCATCCTTCAGTTCGCTCGGTTTCTTGGTCCAGATCGGGCAAGTATCGTTAACGACATTCCATTCATCTGTCTCCACCTGCTTGCCGTCTTTCCATTCTTTCTTCTTTCCAAACGCTACCGGCACAGCCAGGAAGCGGCAGTATTTGTTCAACAAGGCCTGAATACGTGATTCTTCCAGGAATTCCTTGCAGTCATCGTCCACATACAGAATAATATCGGTACCGCGATCTGCTCTTTCAGCATCTTCCAGCGTAAACTCAGGACTTCCGTCACAAGTCCATTTCACGGCCTTTGCATCCTCACGATAAGACTTGGTGACAATTTCCACTTTCTTTGCTACCATAAAGGCAGAATAGAATCCCAGTCCGAAATGTCCGATGATCGCATTGGCATCATCTTTATATTTAGCCAGAAAATCGTTGGCGCCGGAGAAAGCGATCTGATTGATGTATTTGTCGATTTCTTCGGCAGTCAGTCCCAGACCACGGTCGGAAATGGTAATGGTTTCCTTGTCTACCTTCACCTGGATGGTCAGGTCACCGAGTTCGCCTTTAAACTCTCCTTTGGAAGCCAGCGTCTTCAGTTTCTGGGTAGCGTCTACCGCATTTGAAACCAATTCACGAAGGAAGATTTCATGATCACTATACAAGAATTTCTTGATGATGGGGAATATGTTTTCTGTAGTTACCCCAATATTACCTTTCTGCATATATTTATACGTTTTAATGATGATACATTGATATTTTTTCACAGCGTACACATGCAAAAGAAATGCCATAAGGGGTATTCCGCCATTTTGTCAGTCGCATAAACTCCGTTGAAAAAACTCGGTCACCGTTATCCAGCGACCGAGTTTTTATTTTATAAATCTGATGATCTGACAAAAACAAGTCCAATCATCGTTCAATCTTCATCTGCAATCCGTCTCCGGAAGGCTTAAGGCTGACATGAATGACATCACCATTCTGCGGCTCTTCATTCAGGATCAGTTCTGCCAGTCCGTCTTCCAGATTACTCTGAATGGAACGTTTCAACGGACGGGCACCAAACTGAACGTCATAGCCTTTCTCTGCTACATACCGCTTGGCATCATCATCAATCCGGAGCTTGTAACCGATTGATTCCATACGCTGATACAATCTCTTCAGTTCTATATCTATAATCTTCGACAAGGCTTCTACATCCAACTGATCAAACGTAATGATCTCGTCCAGACGATTGATAAATTCCGGAGCAAACGACTTGTTCAGAGCCTTTGTAATGACGCTCCGGGAATATTCACTGTCATCGGTCCGCAACTGGGCTGCAAACCCGATTCCCTTGCCAAACTCCTTCAACTGACGCGTACCGATATTGGAAGTCATAATGATCACCGTATTCTTGAAGTCCACAGTCCGTCCGTTGCTGTCCGTCAGCCGTCCTTCATCCATTACCTGAAGCAACAGATTGAACACATCAGAGTGGGCTTTCTCTATTTCGTCCAGCAACACGATGGAGTAGGGACGACGGCGCACTTTCTCTGTCAGCTGTCCGCCTTCTTCATAACCGACATATCCCGGAGGCGCTCCGACCAGACGGGAGACGGAGTATTTCTCCATATACTCACTCATGTCAATACGGATCATGGCATCGGTCGTTCCAAAAAGCTGACGGGCCAGCTCCTTTGCCAGATGGGTTTTTCCGACACCGGTCGGTCCCAGAAACAAGAACGTACCAATCGGCTTGTTCGGATCTTTCAGACCAACCCGGCTGCGCTGAATGGCTTTTACCAAAGTATCCACGGCCTTATCCTGAGCGATGACTCTGGACTTCAGTTCTTCTTTCATGCCTTTCAGTCTTATTCCTTCGGCCTGAGCCATACGCTGGACAGGAACTCCTGACATCATGGATACAACATTCTCTATCTGAGGAGCATCTACAGTCTCACGCTGTTGCTTCAGATTTTCCTCCCATTCGCGTTTCATGACCTCCAGCTGATTCATGTAATTCTTTTCCTGATCACGGAAACTGGCTGCCAGTTCAAAGTTCTGCAAGTTGACTGCCTCGTTCTTATGCTTACGGGCTTCTTCGATCAGCTTTTCCTGTTCTTCGATTTCCTTCGGAACGGAAACATTGGTCAGATGAACCCGTGAACCGGCTTCATCCAGGGCATCAATCGCCTTGTCAGGGAAATTACGGTCTGAAATATACCGGTCTGTCAATTTGACACATGCTTCCAGTGCTTCATCCGTATAATTCACGCAATGATGCTCTTCATACTTTTCCTTGATATTCTTCAGGATCTGCAATGTTTCTTCCGGTGTGGTCGGCTCGACCATCACTTTCTGGAAACGACGTTCCAGTGCTCCGTCCTTTTCTATATTCTGACGGTATTCGTCCAGAGTCGTAGCTCCGATACATTGAATCTCACCACGGGCCAGAGAGGGCTTCAGGATATTGGCAGCATCCATAGAGCCTGCTTTGCTGATCCGGCTCCCACAATATTATGAATCTCATCTATAAAAAAGAATGATATCCGGATTCTTCTTCAGTTCGTTCAGAATGGAACGGATCCGTTCTTCAAACTGGCCGCGATACTTTGTTCCGGCAACCACAGCTGTCATATCCAGAGCAACAACACGCTTGTCGAACAAGATGCGTGACACCTTTCTTTCAACAATCCGCATGGCCAGACCTTCTACAATGGCAGACTTTCCGACACCCGGTTCACCGATCAGAATCGGATTGTTCTTCTTACGGCGGCTCAGAATCTGTGCCAGACGTTCGATTTCCTTTTCACGTCCGACTACCGGATCCAGCTTGCCTTCCTCGGCCGCCTTCGTCATGTCTGTACTGAATGAATCCAGGACAGGTGTATCCTTACTGGACTTCTGCTGCTTGGTACCGGCAACCGGCTGTCCTTCCGAACGGTAAGACATGTTGCCTTCATCCGGCCTGCGGCGGCGGATGCCATCATCTTCATCCTCATCTTCCTCTCCGAAATCCAGACCGTCCTTCGGCTCCTCCTTGTGGGGTACCAGCCGGTCCATCACCTTCCGGTATGTCACTTCCTGACTTTCCAGTATCTCTGCTGCTTTATTTTCATTATCTTTCATAATCGCCAATAATACATGTTCAGTATCCACTTCCGGGCTCTTCAGCAATTTCGCTTCCAGAATGCTCAGCTTCATCACCTTGGAGGCTTTCTTGTCCAGATCCTTGTCGCTTCCGAAAAAGTTTTCCCTCACCGGAGAGGCAACTTGTCCTCTCAACTCGTCTTCCAGTATGAGTTTCAACTTTTTAAGATCTACATAAAGACTCTGCAGGATGCTTACAGCTTTATTGTCTCCTTCCCGGATAATACCCAGCAACAAATGTCCTGTACCGACATAGTTGTTTCCCAGCCGGTCGGATTCTTCTTTGCTGAACAATAAAATTTCGGATACTCGTTGTGTAAACTGATTGTCCATATATAATCTTTTCTCCTTATATCACTGCAAATATACATTATATAATTAACATATAACGAATCTCTCATTCTATTTAACAAAATGTATGCCACATCAGTCTGTTTCTGCCCCCAAAAAGACGAAGAATGAAGAAAAAACTTAAACAGGAACACTTTTTTGATAGAAATGTTTCGTATCTCGGGTAAAAGTCGTACTTTAGCATGGTTTTTAGCAAACCAGAGAGAGATGTATAATTAATAGTTTTTTAAATGCAAGAACAAGACAGAATTATAAAAATCAACATCGAAGAGGAAATGAAGTCGTCGTACATCGATTACTCCATGTCAGTAATTGTTGCACGCGCCCTCCCGGATGTCAGAGACGGTTTCAAGCCTGTACATCGCCGAATCCTTTATGGAATGATGGAACTGGGTAATACGTCTGACAAACCTTACAAAAAATCTGCAAGAATCGTCGGTGAAGTATTGGGTAAATACCATCCTCATGGAGATTCATCCGTATACGGAGCACTGGTCCGTATGGCTCAGGACTGGGCTATGCGTTATCCGCTGGTAGACGGCCAGGGAAACTTCGGTTCCGTTGATGGTGACAGCCCTGCTGCCATGCGATACACCGAAGCCCGACTGAAGAAAATCGGAGAGGACATGATGCAGGATTTGTATAAGGAAACGGTTGATTTCCAGAACAACTTCGATGATACTCTGCAGGAACCGGTTGTCATGCCGACCCGCATCCCGAATTTGCTTGTAAACGGTGCTTCGGGTATTGCCGTAGGTATGGCTACCAATATGCCGACTCACAATTTATCAGAAGTAATAGATGCCTGTGTAGCTTACATTGACAATAACGAAATCGATATTGACGGCCTGATGCAGTACATCAAGGCTCCCGATTTCCCGACCGGAGGCTATATATACGGTATCAGCGGTGTACGTGATGCATACGAAACTGGTAGGGGACGTGTGATCATGCGTGCCAAGGCTGAAATCGAATCGCATCCGACACATGACAAGATTGTTGTTAACGAGATTCCTTATAACGTCAACAAGAAAGAATTGATTGAAAGCATCGCTTCTCTGGTCAACGAAAAGAAGATTGATGGTATTTCATACGTCAACGATGAATCAGACCGTGAAGGTATGCGTATCGTCATCGATGTGAAACGCGATGCAAATGCCAGCGTTGTATTGAACAAACTGTTCAAGATGACAGCGCTGCAGACTTCTTTTGGCGTAAACAACATTGCCCTGGTTCACGGACGCCCGAAATTGCTGAATCTGAAAGATTTGATCCAGCTGTTCGTAGAACACCGTCACGAAGTAATCATCCGCCGTACTCAGTATGACTTGCGCAAAGCAAAAGAACGCGCACATATTCTGGAAGGTCTGATCATTGCTTCCGACAATATCGATGAAGTAATCCGGATCATCCGGGCTGCCAAGACTCCGAATGAAGCTATCACGAACCTGATGGAACGCTTCCAGTTGTCGGAAGTGCAGGCACGTGCAATCGTAGAAATGCGTTTGCGTCAGTTGACTGGTCTGATGCAGGATCAGCTGCATGCTGAATATGAGGATCTGATGAAGCAGATCGCTTATTTCGAAGAAATTCTGGTTAACGAAGAGCTTTGTAAGAAGGTTATCAAGGACGAGCTGATCGAGGTAAAAGAAAAATATGGCGACAAGCGCCGTTCTGAAATCGTCTATGCTTCTGAAGAATTCAATCCGGAAGATTTCTATGCCGATGATGAGATGGTCATCACAATCTCACATCTGGGATATATCAAGCGTACTCCGTTGTCTGAGTTCCGTGCCCAGAACCGTGGCGGCGTAGGCTCAAAGGGTAGTGAGACACGCGACGAAGACTTTATTGAACATATTTATCCTGCCACCATGCATAACACAATGCTCTTCTTCACACAGAAGGGTAAATGCTACTGGCTCAAGGTTTATGAAATTCCTGAAGGAAACAAGACTTCCAAAGGACGTGCGATCCAGAACTTGCTGAATATTGACGCTGATGATGTGGTAACTGCTTATCTGCGCGTCAAGAACTTAAATGATACTGAATTTATCAATAGCCACTATGTCTTGTTCTGTACCAAGAATGGTGTAATCAAGAAAACCTTGCTTGAACAATATTCAAGACCAAGACAGAATGGTGTAAATGCTATTACAATTCGTGAGGATGACCGCGTCATTGAGGTACGTATGACCAATGGAAATAATGAGATCGTCATTGCTAACCGCAACGGACGTGCCATTCGTTTCCATGAAAGTGCCGTACGCGAAATGGGACGTACCGCAACCGGTGTGCGCGGAATCACCCTGGATGAAGACGGACAGGACGAAGTTATCGGAATGATCTGCATTAAAGATCCGTTGAAAGAAACCATCATGGTTGTTTCTGAAAACGGTTACGGAAAACGTTCCGATATTGAAGACTACCGCAAGACCAACCGTGGAGGTAAAGGTGTCAAGACTTTGAACATCACGGACAAAACAGGTAAACTGGTAGCTATTAAGTCGGTTACGGATGAGAATGATTTGATGATCATCAACAAGTCCGGTATCACCATCCGTCTGAAGGTAGCAGATGTCCGCATCATGGGACGAGCTACTCAGGGAGTCCGTCTGATAGACTTGGAAAAACGAAATGATCAGATTGGTTCTGTATGTAAGGTTACTTCAGAGACAGAAGAGGAGGGAAGTGTAGCAGAAGGAGAAGAAACAGCTCCAGCATCAGACATCACTCCGGATATAGTTCCATCTGATGATATGATTCAGGAAACAGACGAGACAGACAAAAACTAAATGAATATTTGTGTATTACTAAATTTTAAATGATTATGAAAAAAGTTTTATTTACTGCTGCGTTGTTCTTCACCGCATGTGCTGTATCAGCTCAGGAAAGCGTAGTGAAAGAAGCAAAATCTGCAAAAAGTGATCCTGCCAAAGCAGCAACCATTCTGGAACCTGCCTTAGTTGATCCTTCTACAGCAAACGATCCTGAAACATGGAAGTTGGCCGGAGACCTTCAGAAGTCTATTTATGACGATGAAAACATGAAATTGTATTTACCTGGAGGACAGGCTGATACAACTAAATTATACAACAGTTTAGCTAAGATGTTCGAATATTACATGAAATGTGATGAAGTAGAACAGGCTAAAGTAAAAAGCGGAGAATTGAAAAAGCCTAAACTGAGAAAGAAATTGGCTAAGTCTCTGGCAACCGTACGTCCTCAATTGACAAACGCCGGTTCTGATGCTTTCAACAAAGGAAACTATGCAGATGCTTTGAAGTATTTCGGATTGTTCGTAGAAAC
>VOFC01000400.1_pt1 | contig 60570 bp, 96 predicted proteins | sample 5384161 | NCBI WGS metagenome assembly VOFC01 (sample SAMN12384722, study PRJNA508395) | human gut metagenome | isolation source: healthy gut B | host: Homo sapiens
AGACGTGCCCTTGCAAAGGATTAAAGGTTCGCGGAATCCGCAGAGGATATCATGGACTTCTGAAAGAAGAGATCATCGATCTGTCAGCACGTGACGTGTCTGATATCATTGAGCGTGGTGGTACAGTTCTTCAGACAGCCTCGTTGTAAGACAATGCGTACAGAAGAAGGTCAGCAGAAGGCAGCTGCGATCTGTAAGAAGTACGGAATCGACGGACTGGTAGTAATCGGTGGAGACGGATCTTTTGCAGGAGCTCAGAAGCTGGCAAATCTTGGGGAGTAAATACAATTGGTCTTCCTGGTACAATCGACCTTGATATTGCATGTACAGAATATACTATTGGATTCGATACAGCTGTTAATACAGCAATGGAAGCAATCGATAAGGTTCGTGATACATCTACATCTCATGAGAGATGCAGTGTGATCGAGGTTATGGGACGTGATGCAGGATATCTTGCACTGTGGTGTGGTATTGCTAACGGAGCCGAGAAAATTCTCATGCCGGAGGAAAAGGACTATGATGAGAAAGCCCTGATCGAGGACATTCTTGCGAACAAGAAACGCGGTAAACAGAATTATATTATTATCAATGCTGAGGGTGTTGGTGATTCTATCAATCTTGCAAAGAGAATCGAAGATGCAACAGGTATTGAGACAAGAGCTACGATTCTTGGACACATGCAGCGTTTTCGGTTGTGATCGGAGTGAGTGAAGCAACCGGACAATTCAAAGAGACAAGAAAATGCATTGTCGAATCCATGGATGCAGTAAAATACAGGATCAAAAACCCGGAGAGCAAGATTCTTTATTATGATGAATTTGATTATCAGAGAAGACCGGTCGGAACAATTATTACACCGGTGAAAAGACAGAATTATCTTGCAAAAATAGAAAGCGGATCGGCGGAAGATGCGGCTGCATGTATAGATGAGGCGGTAAGGATGATCCGCTATGAGATTACCAACTATTCACCGGTTATGCTGTATGATACCCTGATCTACTATGTGGATCTGTTGAATAAGACGTTGGATAAAGCACAGAAAGAAAAAGATGGAAGAATACTTCGAACAGTGGAACGAACGGATCGACAATGAACGGACAGAATTAAAGCTGACCGAAGCGACGAAAGCATATGTGACAAAAGTGATCCAGTATGTGCAAGAAGAAAAGAAAGACAAAGACATCAGACCGGTAAGAGAAGTCAAAACATATCTAGAAGAAAATTATCATCAGGAGATCAGCCTGAATGATCTGGCAGATATAGTAAGTCTGAATGCTTCATATCTGAGTGCACTGTTAAAAAAAGAAACCGGGATGACTTATACGGAATATGTGATGTTCTGCAGACTTGAAAAAGCAAAGGAATTATTGGCAGATACCGGAAAAAGCATTGCGGAGATCGCAGATGCTGTCGGCTATCATGATACCAGACATTTCAGCAAACTGTTTACAAGAAATATAGGATTAAAACCATCCGAATACAGAAAATTGTATTCTTAATGGAGATGTAATATGCGGAAAAAGGAAGTAAGCTATTCAAAGAAAACAATCGTCAGACTGATATGGACAGGAATCCTGGTTGCCGGAGTGATTATTCTGACGATGGGAGCGGTATGTTTTGCCGGAAGACTGAGTATGAAGCGTGAAAGTCGGGCTTCTAGTGTTTGACTGTATTCTATTTGTGGTCTATTTTGCAGAAGTATACCGGGATATGTACCGCCCGTGGTGTGAACTGGAAAAGATAGTTCATGAACGGAAGGACAGGAAGACAGAGACGCTTGCGGATGCCAATATTGCCCAGAGAGACCTAATCAAAGAAATTCAGGAAATCATATCTTCTCTGGAAAATATAACGATCCGACAGAAAAATGCAGAGATACTGATGAAGGTGGCAGAGATCAATAATCTTCAGGATCAGATCAATCCACATTTCCTTTATAATACACTGGAAGTTATAAGGGAGAGGCCCTGATCAACGGGGATAAAAAGTGGCAGAGATGACGGAGGCGCTGGCGAATTACTTTAGATATAACATCAGCCGGAAAGAAACATTTGTATACCTGAAAGATGAACTGAAGAATATCTGTAACTACTTCAAAATCCAGCAGCACCGGTTCGGTGACCGTATTTCTTTTGAAATCGTCTATCACGGGATAGCGGAAAAGGATGTTCAGAACTGTTATATACCAAAACTGATTTTACAGCCGATCGTGGAGAACAGCATTTATCATGGTCTGGAGATGAAGATTGGAGGAGGCGTGATCAAGATCCATATATCTTCGGCGGATGATAAGCTGATGCTGACGATCGCTGATGATGGCCTTGGGATGACACAGGAAGATTTGGATAAGCTGAATCGGGATGTAGATGCTGGAAAAACAGATGAAAATGCGGCGGGCAGTCATAACGGAGTGGCTTTACAGAATATCAAACGAAGATTGAAACTGTACTGGGGAAAGGAAGCGTATATGATCGCAACCAGTACGTTGAATTACGGGACGGAGATGCACCTGATGCTGCCACTGTTATTCACAAAAGAGGATTACATGAAGAGTTAATGAAGAAGAATATTTTAATATTAAAACAGATATGCAAATGCATACAGAAGAAGACGGTACTGAATCAATTCTATATGAATATCCAGAACGGAGAAATTGTTAATCTGATCGGGATGGAAGACAGCGGGAAGGAAGATGTATTTTCCATTCTGTTCGGGCAGGAGAAGATTGACAGCGGGGAGATCGTGTTCAATCGCAGGAGTTATACACAGATGAGTCAAAGAATCGTGGAACATGCGGGTGGTATCTTTTTTATCAATAATGATGAACCGATGGTTGCGGAATTGTCTGTTGCGGAGAATTTGTATATCGTTGAGAAGATGAATTATTTCAAACGGAGCGTGTCACGAAAAAAAGATGGAGACACAGGCGCAGTTTGTCTTTGCCAAATTCGGTATCGACATTGCGCCAGGGAAAAAAGTGGGAGAACTGAATGCATTCGAACAGCGTATCCTGAGAGTACTGCGGGCATATGTCAAGCGGGCAAAGCTGATTGTGATCAATGACCTGATGGATGATTATCTTTGGCAGAGGATGGATAAGATTATCAGGATATTGAATCAGATCAAAGAAGAGGGGACCTCGATCTTATGGATTAACAGTTATCCGGACAAGATTACCGAGATCGCAGACAAGACTTATGTGATCCGGCAGGGGAAAAAATGTCACCACATTTTATAAAGGGGAATACGAGAAAGAGAAAATACTGAATTGCATGACCGGAAGTGCGAATACAGCAGAAAAAAGATCTGAAACATAGTCTTAAGAACACCTATGCATTTGAGGTCAGAGACTTGAGTAACTTTTATATCAGTAGTACAACCTTTGGCTGCAGAAGCGGTGAAATACTTGGAATCTATGACGTACAGAACAAATTTAGCCGGGAACTCAGAAGGACATTGTTGGGAAGAAGATTTTATAACGGTTCTATCAGGATTGGCGGAAAAGAATATCAAGCAGAGCAGGAATATGGAGCTGTCCGGAGCGGGCTTGGAATCATAGACGGAAGTAAATATCAGGATCATATATTTGAAGAACTGACGATTCTGGAGAATATAGAATTGCCAATATATAAGAAAAAATGCGAGAAAACGAATGTTTGTAAACAGCAGAGTTACAGAGTATATCAGACAAAAAAGAATATGAATTTTTGGATTTGAAGAAGAGGAACATCCAGGATAAGGCAATCGGTCTGACCAAAGGAGAGGCCATGAGGCTGATTTTCCACAGATGGTTGTGGGTGAATCCGAAAGCGATTTGCTGTTTTCAGCCATTTCTGCGGCTGGATGTGGAGAGCAGGGAGTTTTTGTACCGCATTTTTCTGGAATTTGCACATAAAGGGACGGGTGTGATTATAAGTAGTGCAAATGTAGCGGATCTGACACCAATCTGTGATCGGATCATAGAAATTGACGGAAATAAGATAAAAGAATCTGTCGAAAAATCATATTTTCCGGATATGTTCCAAAAATTAGACCACTTTTTTTCCAAAATCCCCCACATTGTTTGAGGATGGGCGGGACAATATAATAGAGACATAATCAATCACTTAAACGAAAGGAGGAGAAGAAATGAAAAAGATCGTGAAAAAATTAGTGGCAGCAGCACTTGCATTGACGATGGTTCTGTCAATGGCAGCCTGCAGCATGGGAGATGAGAAGAAAGAATCTTCCGATTCAGGTAAGAAGAGTGACGGAGAGGTAAAAGTCGGATTTGTTGTAAGTGATATGTCGGACGCATTCTTTGCACATCTGATCAAGAACATTGAAAAATATGCGAAAGAAGAAGCGCGTAACTTTCACAGCAAAAGAGTGTCCGGAGATCAGCGATAAGATCACAGGAATCGAGAACTTTGTATAGTCAGGATGTGACGTTATTATTTGTCATGTAACAGACGCAGATGCATTAAAAGATGCTGCAACAAGTGCAGAAGATGCAGGTGTACGTTTTATTTCCTATGACTCAGATATCGACGGAACATCAGGATTCATCGGAATCGACAACCATGAATATGGATATGCAATCGGTAAAAATGCAGCAGAATGGATCAACGATAACTTTGAAGAGAACGAAAAAGTTAAAGTTGGTGTCTGCAACTACCCGGATTATCCATTCCTGGTAACAAGAGAAGAAGGTATCCTTGACGCATTAAAAGAATTTGCTCCAAATGCAAATGTAGAAGTAACTGCAAAAGCAGGATACACTCCGGAAGGTGTAGATGTCGGAGATGCATGGGTACAGTCTAACAAAGACTTAAATGTTGTTGTAGGAATCAACGATGCTGGTGTATTAGGTGTATACGAATCATTTAAATCAGCAGGAATTAAAAATGATAAATTAGGTATGTTCGGCGGAGATGCAGTAGATGATGCACTTGCAGCAATCGAAGAAGCGCGGAGCTTTCAAAGCAACTGTAAGTACAAACATGCTGAAAAATGCTAACTATTTCATCGATATGGCAGTTGAACTTGCTAAGAACGGAAAATTAGAAGAAAGAGAAAAATTATTCCCATTAGAAGGAATTACTGCAGATAACGTAGCAGAATATAAGAAGAGCATCGAAGAGTAGCAGACGAAGAAAGAACGTATGGAAGATTAATGGTATGAGGCGTCGTACTCATACCATTAATTTTTCCAGAAAGAGCATAAGGACGGTGAAGCTATATGGAAAACATTTTGGAAATAAAAGATGTTACAAAACGATATCCGGGCGTAGTTGCTTTTAAATCACGTTTCTTTTGAAGTTGCGAAGGGCGAGGTACATGCACTGGTAGGAAAAAACGGTGCAGGTAAATCGACGATGATTAAAACGATTACAGGGGGGCAATCACACCAGATGAAGGTAAAGTTATTTATGAGGGAAAAGAATATACAGAACTGAATCCGATCTTATCGAGCCAGATCGGAATCGAAGCAATCTACCAGGAATTCAATCTGGCACCGGAACTGACTGTACAGGAAAATATATATATGGGTACGAAAGTCAACCAGAGCATATTCATTGACCGAAAGGAACTGGCAGAGCGTACAAAAAGATATTAAAAAGAATTAAATACGAATATTGATCCAAATGTAAGAATCAAAGATTTGACTGTAGCGTATATGCAGCTGGTAGAGATCGCAAAGGCACTGGCAAAAAATGTAAAGCTTCTGATCATGGATGAGCCGACGGCACCGCTTACGGATAATGAAGTTGAGATTTTATTTAAACTCGTAAGGAATCTGAAAAAAGGGGCGTTTCGATTATTTATATCTCTCACCGTATGGACGGATATTTGAACTGGCTGACCGCATTACGGTAATGCGTGACGGCGAAGTAATCAAAACAGTTAACAAAGAAGATACGAATAAGAATCAGTTAATATATGATATGGTTGGCCGTAAACTGACAGAGACCTATCCGGAAAGACATCCAAAATTAGGGAAAACATTGCTGGAAGTAAAGAATCTGTGCGGATCATCCAATGAAGAGACAACATTCTCCGTCCGTGAGGGTGAGATCGTCGGACTGGCAGGATTGGTCGGTGCTGGCAGAACAGAAATCGCAAGATTGATCATCGGAGCAGATAAAAATATTCCGGTACGGTCTGCGTAGACGGAAAAGAAGTTACCATACATTCTCCGAAAGATGCGATCCAGCATGGAATTGCATACGTTTCGGAAGACCGTAAGAATCAAAGGAGTACTTCTGAAGATGTCGATCCGGTGGAACATTACATTGCCAATCTTAAGAGAACTGTCAAAGATGACATTCATTAATTTTAAAGAGGAAAATAAGTGTGTAGACAAATACAAAGATGCACTTCGGATAAAAACTCCTTCCATCAATCAACTGGTAGGAAATCTGTCAGGAGGTAACCAACAGAAAGTTGCAGTTGCGAAATGGTTGGCAAGCGAGTCGAAGATCCTGATACTGGATGAGCCAACAAGAGGTATCGACGTAGGGGCAAAACAGGAGATCTACGAACTGATCAACCGTCTGACGGACAGAAGGACTTGCAATCATCATGATCTCATCAGAGATGGAAGAGATCATGGGAATGTCAGACAGAATGCTGGTCATGGCAGAAGGACGAATTGTAGGCGAACTTGACAGAGAAGAATTCTCGCAGAATCAGATTATGAAGTATGCGTCGAATATAACGGACTAAGATGGGAGGAAGAGATATGGATAAGTTGAAAAGCTTTATAAAACAATACTTTGTTTTGGTAATATTAATAGTACTGATTATTTTATTTGGATGTTTGCGGCCGGAGTCATTCTTGACGATGTCGAATATGTTTACGGTTATCAGACAATCTTCGATCATGGGAATTGCAACGATCGGACTGTTATTTGTAATGGTTGCAGGTGGTATCGACCTGTCGCTTGGTTCCGTTATTTCCGTTGAATCGGTACTGGTTGCAGTATTATTGACCAAGTTCGGATGGGGACTGTTACCAGCTTACTTATGCGGACTTGCCGGTGGAACACTGGTTGGACTGGTTACAGGAGCGATCATTGTAAAGACAGGAATCTTCCCGATGATCGGAACACTGGCACTTCAGATCATCTTACAGGGAATTGCATATCTCGTATGCGGAGGAATGCCGGTATCTAATCTGCCGCTGAATGCAAAGATGATCGGACAGGGTTATATAGGACCAATCCCGATCCCGGTAATCGTATTCATTATTGTGATTATTATCGCAGCACTGGTACTGAACCGTACATATATCGGAAGACACTTCTACGCAATCGGAAGTAACGAAGAAGCAGCAAGATTATCCGGTATCAATACGAATAAATTAAAAGTTGCTACATATGCAATCGGTGGATTCTTATCAGGACTTGCCGGAATCATCATGCTGGCACGTATCAGTTCCGGACAGCCGACAGCAGGAAAGAATATGGAGATGGACTGTCTGACAGCAGCAGTCATCGGTGGTGTCAGTCTGACAGGCGGAGAAGGAAAAATCTCTACAGCTGTATGTGGCGTACTGATCATCGGAGTTCTGACCAATGGTATGACAATCATGAATATCAGCGAATATTATCAGTTGGTCATCAGAGGATGCATCTTCCTTGGAGCTGTATGTCTGGATGGAATACAGAAACAGATTGCAGGAGGAAAGAAGGTTAAGAAAGCAGCATAGATCAAATCATAGATATATCCTCGCGCAGGGATGTGGTGTAAACCACATCTTTGTGTTATTCGGAAGAGTGTATGAAAGAAAATAGGGAAAGGCAGGGGAAGACATGACAAATTACAGAAAATTCATGGAACCGGAATATGGAGAGCCGGCACCAGAGGTAATCATTTATCCATCTCAGGAAATGGATATGGAACATCTAGCAAGATGGAGAAAAAAAGAATGATTATGAATCTGTTGCTGAGATAACGGAAGAAATCAGACATTGCATCTGTTATCCGAATCTGATGAAGATTGATACAGAAGATGTAAAGATTTTGGGACCGCAAGGAAATGTGAATACAAGAATCTACAAACCAGAAGGGGGAAGAACTATTTCCAGTTCTGATCTATTACCATGGCGGAAGTTTTTCGATGAACAGTATAGAAGTATATGAGTATGTGTGCAGATATCTTGCATATACCGGTAATATGATTGTGGTGGCACCAGATTATCATCTGGCGCCGGAGTATAAGTTTCCGGCAGGACTAAATGAGGCATATGAAACTCTAGTATGGACAAAAAATAATATTGGATTATACTATGGAGATGAGGGAAATATTAGTGTGGCAGGTGATAGTTCTGGCGGAAATTTTGCAGCAGCAGTTTCGATTATGGCAAGGGATCAAGAAGGACCGAAAATTCGGAAACAGATACTCTTCTATCCACTGACCACAAATTATGAAGAAGAAATCACAGATTCAGAACAACATTATCAAGTCGGATATTTTCTTAATTATAATTGTATGAATAATCCGATGGCACATTATTTTGAAAATGAGGAAGATGTTAAAAATTCATTAGCATCGCCACTGTTGGAAGATAATTTGAAAGGACTTCCGCCTGCGTGTTTTATTTCGGCGGAATGTGATCCACTTTTAGATCAGGGCTTACAGTATGCGGCGAAACTTCAAGATGCAGGAGTGAAGGTAGAATATCATATTTTTGAAAGGGATGCTTCATGGATTCATTAATCGTACTTATGGAAAAAGCTTTGAAGCATTGGAATTAGCAGCTGACTTTGTTAATAATTAAATCTTTGCTGCCTGCCTGTAACAAGCGAACATTTTTCATGATGTTTTGTGCCTTGAGCAGTGCGAAAGGAATGAATGTAAAAATGGATAAAACGTGGACAACAATTTTTTATCAGGAAACAAATCCAGTAAGAAGAATGGAATTGTTGAGAGAAAATACAGGTAATGGAGAAAGGAAAGAAGAACAGTATCGGAACCAACTCTGGATTGCAAGATATGGAAAAAGTAGTCCTGTGAAAGATGAATTTGTAGGATGCCTTTTGGATTTAAAATATCTGGCAGAGGTCATAACGATAGATTGGGGAGGAAAACGAAGAAAGCAGGGAATGCAGATTATTGATACTTTGGGAATGTCGGAAATAGAGAGTCGGGACGAATTGTATCATAAAATTCTTCTAGAAGAACTTCAGAATGTATAAGGAGATTTAATATCGTGGAAAAAAAAACAGGAACACTGCAGCAATCGGTGTGTTTGATTCGGGAGTCGGCGGTTTGACCGTCACAAGAGAGATCATGCGTCAGCTGCCGAATGAAAATGTAGTATATTTTGGGGATACAGCAAGAGTTCCATACGGAAGTAAGTCGAAGAATAACATTATCCGTTTTTCCAGACAGATCATCCGTTTTTTAAAGACAAAGAATGTAAAGGCAATCGTGATCGCATGTAATACGGCCAGTGCGCTGGCGCTTGAGACAGTGCAGCAAGAGTTCGACATTCCGATCATCGGAGTGATCGTACCGGGAGCAAGAGCTGCCGTAAGGGAGACCAGGAATGGTCAGATCGGTGTACTTGGTACAGAAGCAACGATCAAGAGCGAGACCTATACCAAAGAAATCCGGAAACTTATGCCGGAGGCAGAAGTCATCGGAAAAGCCATGTCCGTTATTCGTACCGTTGGTAGAAGAGGGATTTGCAAAAGCATAAGATCACAGAAGAAGTGATCGATATCTATCTGTCCGATATGAGAAAGTCGGAGATTGATACACTGATTCTGGGATGTACCCACTATCCGCTTCTCAGATCCAGGATTATGGCATATTTTGGAGAGTCTGTACATATTGTAAATCCGGCGTACGAGACGGCGATGGATCTGAAGAAGATACTGGAAGAGCAGAAAATTGCCAATACATCGGGGGAGAACCGGCGGCATATGATTTTTATGTCAGTGATGCGGCAGAAAAGTTTAAGAAATTTGCCAATTCAATCCTGCCGTATGATGTAGATAAGACACAGGCAATTGATATTGAAGATTATTAGGAGAATATATGACAAAAGACGTATTATTAAGTATATCCGGTCTGCATCAGGATGTGACCGGGATTGAAGCGCAGGGTGATGAGCCGGGAAGTGAACCAATTGAGGTAATCGTACCTGCGAGCTATTATGAGAAAAATGGAAAAGCACTATGTGATCTATGATGAACTGGTGGAAGGAATCCCGGGAACCATCAAGAATAAAGTCAAGGATCCTGGATGACCAGAAGGTCGAGATCATCAAGAGCGGGAATTACGAATACCCACATGGTATTCGAGAAAGATAAGATCAATATGACACAGTATGAGACACCATACGGTGAGATGATGATTGGAGTCTTTACCAAAAGGATATCCAGTTCGAAGAACAGGATGAAAAGATCACGGTGCATGTGAATTATGCACTGGACATCAACGGAGATCCTGTTGCCGATTGCAATATAGACATAAAAATAACAGCACTGGAACGATAAGTTCCAATGCTGTTATTTTTAAGTACTCTTTACTCTTATTTGTTTCTTAATCTTGCAAAAAATCCCTTTTTTCTTCTCCGGTACATCCAGCGGACCTCTTACACCTTTAACTGCTGTGATGTAAATACCACTGATCGTAGCTTTGACTTCCTTCTTAACAGGAATCAAAGGATAAACCTGCGCATCACACATAAGTGTCATGATCTTCGGTCCGACTTTGGCTTTTACAACAGGTACTTTTGAACGGCGAAGATACTTTGGTGTATTCTCGAGTACAATATCCGGCAAGCCGGCATCTTTTAATTTCATACGACCTTTATCGATAACCAGGATGGAAACAGTCTGTGCAACTGCATCAAGCTGTGCCTGCTGATCTGCCTGTTTCTTTTTCTGCTTTTTTACCAACAAAATATAATGCAACACATGCAACGATCAAAATCACAAGGATTACCAATAATACAATTGTAAATGTCTTCACAATAAACCTCCTATATTTTATATTCCATAACAAATATTCTAACATTGTTTTGGTGGGAGTGCAAGAAGTATACAGGAAAAGTAGGTGATTTCAAAAACAAAAATTTTGATAAAAAGAATGAAATATATGTGAAAATGCTATGAAAGTTTTTCAAAATGTGATATAACAAAATGGTATGCGTTAGCGTATACTTCGGAAAGCAGATGGGATAAAGATGCCCACCTTAGAATGAATGATAAAATGAGGTGCGATATGAAAAAGAAAGTGGCAATGTTATTAACAGGTGTTATGGCAGTCTCTCTCTTTTGATGACAGGTTGTCAGTCGACGAAAGGTCTTGAAAATGACAACATTAAGATTTCAGTCTACAAAGGTGTTGAAGTAGATAAAGTTGACAAACCGAGCGAAGTAACGGATGATGATGTGAATACACAGATTCAGTCAGTACTGGATGAAAATGCAACAACAAAAGAAGTAACAGGCCGTGCAGTAAAGAAAGGTGATACAGCGACAATTGATTTCGTCGGAAAGATGAACGGAAAGCATTTGACGGCGGATCATCTACAGATTATCCATTGGAGATCGGTTCTAATTCTTTCATCGAAGGATTTGAAGACAGTATTATCGGACACAAGATCGGTGATACATTTGACTGGAACGGAAAGTTCCCGGAGAATTATGGAAGTTCTGATCTTGCAGGACAAAGATGTAACATTTACAATTACTGTAAAATCTATTTCCAAAAAGAAGACACCGAAGCTTACGGACAAGTTTGTAAAGAAGGTGTCAAAAGGAATCTAAGACAGTAAAAAGAATATAAAGAAGAAGTGAAGAAGTCTCTCGAGGAAGATAACGAAAAGACATATAATGATACTTTGCAGCAGGCAGCATGGCAGAAGGTTCTTGATAATACAAAAGTTAAGAAATATCCGGAGAAAGATGTAAAGAAGATTGAGGATTCTCTGATCTCTCAGTACAAGTCTGTTGCAAAAGCTTATAACATGTCATATGATGATCTGATCAAAGCAGCAGATGGGAACAACTGTTGAAAAGTTCGAAAAACAGGTAACAAAAGCTGCAAAATCCAGTGTAAAGCAGACATTGGTAACAAAGGCAATTGCAGATAAAGAGAACATTAAGTTAGATGATGCAACTTATAAGACAGAGCTTAAGAAGATTGCAAAAGAGTATGGATACGACAGTGTAAAAGCTTTAAAGAAAGCTGCATCAAAGTCAGATCTGAAAGAGATTGCGCTGAATGATCTTGTAAAAAGAATGGCTGGCTAATCAGTGCATTCAGGTTGAGTCAAGCTCAAGCAGCTCATCAAGCTCAAGCAGCTCATCAAGTTCAAGCAGTTCATCAAGCTCAGGTAACTAAGGTGGATAGAAACAGAATAGAATAAGAATAAAAATGCTCCGGGAATTTTGTCAGGTGACAGATTCCCGGAGCAATACCAAAGTATGCAAAAAAAGCTGCCACCGTAAGGAACTGCCACTGGCAGTTCTTACGGATGGTTTGGCAAGTGGCAGGTTCTCTGTATTGTTAGGTGTGAGGAAATATTTCTTTCCACTCTCCGGGACAAAGCGCTTTATCAAGTACAATGTCTCCGATGGAAATACGTTTTAATTCGATCACACAGCAGTGAACAGACTTCATCATGCGCCGGATCTGTCGTTTCTTCCCTTCGGAAATGGTAATTATCCCATAGGTGATGGGGTGATCCGGACGGTTTTTGTGGATATCTTTTTGAATCTCCACCGGTAATGTGGAAAGAATATCGGACATTACCGCATGTCCTGTTACGGTAATTTAGCCGGGACGGTCAGGGGTATCGGCGCCCTTCAGAATGACACCTGTTTCCAGCTTATGTACCAGTTCCGGTGTCAGATCACCAAGAAGGGTGAATTCATAAGTTTTCTCTTTGTGATAGGAAGGATGAGTGAGCTTCTGGTTGAAGATACCGTCATCTGTGATCAGGAGAAGTCCGGTCGTCTCACGGTCAAGGCGTCCGACCGGAGAAAGCCTGTCATTCTGTAATTCTTCAAAATAGTCCATAACCGTCGGATAGCGGTCGTCGCGTCTGGCAGTGACACAGCCGAAAGGTTTGTGAAACATGTAGTAGTGAGGCATTGTTGTGACTCCTTTATTGGTTCTTTTCAGAGTTGTTCGGGAAAATCTCTGTGTAAAGCATACCACAGAAAAAGGAATAAATGATTGCTTATTGACAAAATTTATTAATTATGATATTTTCTTTTAGATGATAAATGACCGATGGGGGAGTAACAGGCGTATAACGCAACAAGTCAACATACTGATCGATGGATCTGGCTTGTTTTAATTTGTGAGACTCATGTGTAGCTGTAATATCTATGCGTGGACTCTCTCTATCCTATAAAGAAAGTATAGACCAGGTATGGCAGGCAGCTGCTGTATCTGGTTTTTTTGTTGTCATGCGTTTGAACTTAATTTTGGAGGAAATGATAATGGAGTGGAATTTTTTATTCTTTATGAACAGTGTCTTACTTGGAGTGGGACTGGCAATGGATGCATTTTCTGTCTCGCTGGCAAATGGAATGAATGAAAAAATATGAAGAAATCAAGAATGGCTTATATTGCAGGAGTATATGCATTCTTTCAGTTCCTGATGCCTATGATAGGGTGGATTGTGTGCATACGATCGTACAGGTCTTTGGACAGTTTCAGAAGTTCATTCCGTGGATCGCATTGATTTTGCTTTTGTATATCGGAGGAAGCATGATCAAAGAATCTATGCAGAGTGAAGAGGAAAAGGAAGAAGTGAAAAGATTAAGTTTTGCCGTGCTTATGATGCAGGGGATTGCAACATCGATTGATGCGTTGTCGGTAGGGTTTACCACTGCCGGGTATGATTTGGTTATGGCTGTAGTCTGTTCACTGATCGTAGCAGTGGTAACGTTTGTGATATGTGAGACAGGGTTGTGCCTCGGTAAGACTCTGGGAACAAAGCTGTCAGGAAAGGCAGATGTTCTGGGAGGTGTAATCTTGATAGGAATCGGAATTGTGTCATGGGGACGGGGAATGTGACTTTTTTGCAGGTGAGCCCCTACGTTCAAAAGGAAAATGCAGACATACATCAAAATGCCCTTGCATAGATTGTAAAAAACAATTTATGCAGGGGTTATTTTTATGAAAGATTATATTGAGGAGAGGGCAGTAGAAATCGCATATTATATCATCGAACATAAAGCCACTGTGCGTCAGACCGCGAAGGAGTTTGGGGTTAGTAAGAGTACGATACATAAAGACTGCACCGACCGCTTGGAGCAGATCAACCCGACCCTGGCGCAGAGCGTCCGCAAAGTTCTTGACGTGAACAAACAGGAACGCCACATTCGTGGCGGACTTGCCACCCGGGAGAAATATCTTCACCAGCATCGGCACGCAGGATAAGGAGAGTAACAGAACAAAAAGCTCTTATAATTTCGGACATCAACGAGTCGATTTCATGGGATAAAAGATAACAACAGAACAAAAAACTCCGCACAGATATTCTGGAGAAGCATCATATATAGACGATTCATTCGAATATCCTTGCGGAGTTTTTATACAACTAATTATTTCCAAGAATTATGATGTCTCGAATTGTAAAAACACAGCCTTCATAATCACAAGAACAACATCACCAGTTTAAAGATCCAGTTGGCGGCGACCCCGGCGCAGAGTCCACCGATCGTGTGGCTTAAAATTGCCTTTCCGGTCAGCTTGTTCACTTTAAGTGAAGACATCATAGCCACATGTGTGCTGAGGTATCCGCTCCAGCACATGCACATTGCAGTGAATACGGCTACGTCATTGGCGAGGACGGTTCCGGCTTCTGCCATGTGCGGTACCAGTCCGATTGCGGCACCGGCAGCACCGAGTGCCGTGATCGGAACGGAGATTCCGGATGCATCTGTGAATCCAAAAAGCGGTGATAAGATGAATTCAAGTTTCTTTCCAAGCCATGGAAGGAAAGCGATTCCTTCATAAGCGGCACCGGTGTAAGTTCCATCTGCAGATGCGCCGTTGGTCAGCATCATGACCAGTGTACAGATGGTGATAACGCCCGGGATGATGGCAAGGCCGACATCCACACCGTTTTTACCACCCTCAAGAAGTGCCTCGATGGCACGTCCGCCGATGCCTCCGTCACGGATCTCGCGGGTATTCATGATGGCATCCATGTCTTCATGTTCTTCGAACTGTACGCAGTATTCTTCGGTTCCATATTCTTTCTTGGTGAAATGAAGCATGATGCGGACACTGATGATACTGCCGATTATAGCGGAAAAGTTACCGACCAGTACAGCAGTTCCGGCGTGTCCACCTTTTAACTTCAGACCGATCATGAATGTACTTACAATCAGTCCCATTCCGAAAGATGTTCCAAGGTTCGTTAAAGCCGGAAGCTGGAATTTCTTGAAATATTTACGGAAATTCTTATCTTCAGCAAGTCCCAGGATTGCCGGATTGTCGGACAGATAAGTAGTGATTACACCGAGTGCTGCGGCACCCGGCAGATTATAAAGTGGCTTCATCAGCGGTGACAGTAATTTATTCACCATCGAAATGACACCGAATTCTGAGAACAGTCCTGAAATGGCTCCGGCAAGAACCGCGATTGCCATAATATAGAAGACTGTCTCAAGAAGCAGCTGGTAGTTTTTAAGTGTTCATCAATGTGTTCAGCATATTGACACCGCCCATTTTCATACCCATACCACCGAAAATTCCTAAAAAGATTGCCAGAAAGACGAATCCTTCAAGACTGATGGATTTTTTTGTTCTTTTGTTTCCCATAAAAACCTCCAATATTTTATACACGTATTTTATCCAAGTTTCCCAGCTTATATAAAACGCATAGTAATAAGATACTATATAATTAAATGGAAGTCAATCACTGTTTACAAATTGTGCATATAAGATAAAATGATAGTAGATAATAAAAATGAATTATGCATAATTATTATGAATTGAAAAAATTTTATTGAAATGCTAATATAAAAATGGATATATTAATAGAAGAGATAAATAAATCGGATGTATGAAATGTTGTTAAAAATTGCAAAAAAGTTAAAATTAAGGAAGAGAATGAAGGAGGACAGCAGACTGTGGCAACAGTTGGAGGAAACAGACAGGAAAAGAGAAAAAGGATTATGTCGTATTTCATCAATGCGACAATTGAATTAATGGAAAAAGAAGGAATTGAGAATCTGACGATCAGGAAGGTTGCAGAACAGGCAAAATACAACAGTGCAACGCTGTATCATTATTTCTCTAATCTGGATGAACTGGAATTATTTGCAAGTGTAAAATGTCTGGATGAATATATGCAGGAAACGTTGATACACAAGGCCGAGGGAAAGGATTTTCAAGAGTGGTATCTGGGACAGTGGCGCTGCTTTTGCAGACATTCGTTCCAGAGACCGAGAATCTATAACTTCTTATTCTTCAGTCCGGAAGGGACACAGAACCTGAATGAGGTTTTCCGGAGATATTATGAGATTTATCCAAATGAAAAGGAAGAAAAGACAGAAGATTACGAAGGATTTTTGAAAGAAGGAGATTTCTTCAAACGCAACGAAGATCTGCTAAGAGATGTGATCAGAGAAAGAAATTATGAGATATCTGAGCAGGAGATCAAAGAACTGAATGAAATGAGTGTGCTGATCTATCGGGGAATGCTTGCAATCATGCGAAGTGACAGGGACAAGCCGACGGTAGACGAGGCGGTGGATAAGACAGTCAGATATCTGGCGAAGACACTGGATGCGTATCATCTGGGATAGAGTAAGATATAATCTGGAAGGAGGTATTCCACGTGAGAATAATTGTCATAGAAGATAATGAGTTATATAAGAACGAACTGTTACAATGTCTGGAACAGGAAGAGTCGGATATAGAGATCGTGGGGAGTGCGTCCAACGGGGTAGAAGGTCTTGCGCTGACCGAAAACTGATACGGGATAATCTCACACCGGATGTGATATTTACGGATGTCCGGATGCCGGAGATGGATGGATTCGAGATGATCGAGGCATTGCAGAGAAGAGGGATATCCTGCAAAATTGTGATTACAAGTTCCTGTCCAGAATTTCTGTATGCAAAACGTGCAATGGAGCTTGGTGCCGTTGACTTTCTGGTCAAACCATTGAAAGTCTACGAAGTGCGTAATGTACTGGGAAGGCTGAGAAGAGAGCTGGAAAGCGAGAAAAAGTGGAAACACATTCTGAATCTGGAATACATTTTCCTGAATGCGATGGCCGGGAAGATCAAAGATGATCAGCAGATAGGAGCCCTTATAAAGGAAGGATACGGGATTGCACCGGACGAAAGGATTGGCGTTCTGGGAATCGGCATGGGCTCAAATTATGAGAAATATAAAGAACAGGTGAAGCAGATTCTGAAAGAATTGGAAATCTTCAATCAGCAACAGGATTTCTGTGCCTATACCATCGAGATGTACGGACGTCAGAGTTTTGTGGCATTCTTTTTATCATATGGGAAATGAACATGAGACCTATCAGTATCTGGAACAGACGATTGTTCCGATGATCTGCAATACGGTGCGCGGAAGGGTGGTCTGTACATGGGCGGTGAGCAACGGATTCGGCAATATGTACGAAGCGGTCAGAGAACTAGATCATGCGGCAGAATGGAATCTGATATTGAAAAAGGGAACATTGATCTGTAAAGAAAAAATACAGAAAATTGCATTATATCCATATAAATATCCGGTGAACCTTGAAAAAGAAGCCAAGGAAGCATTACTGAATAAAGATGCGAAACGATTGAAAAAAAATATTTTCCAGATACTGGGATTATTGCAGGGAACTTCCATGTACCCCGCAGGAGGCCAAGGAGGGCTGTATCCGTATTGCACTGGTTCTGATCCAGATGGCAGCGGAAACCGGGGCGGTACAGGCACAGAGAAAAGGACAGACATTTCTTCAATGGATTTCCAGGGCAAATGGATGGACAGATGTGGAAGAAAAAGTGGATACTTTTTTTTGAATATCTGACGAGCAAAGACGAAGCGGAAAACGATATGAGTCTTCTGGTTCAAAAGGCACTGGAGAATATCCGAGAATATTATGATCAGGGTATTACATTGGAAGAGATTGCAGAAAAGCTACATGTGACGGAAGAATATCTGAGCACTCAGTTTCGAAAAGAGACGGGACGGACATTTACAGAGACGATCCGTGGGTACCGGATTGAACGTATAAAAAGAACTTCTGACGGCAACGAACTGGAAGCTGACTAAAATTGCGGAACTGGCAGGTTATACCGATCCGAAATACATGAGCCGCGTGTTCAAGGAAGAGACTGGAATGTTGCCACTTGAATACCGGAAAAAGAACGGTTAGATAGTGAAAAACATTAAAAAAATGCATTTTCAGTCAAAAAAGTCATCCTTTTTTAAATATTTCCCCCTTGTGGAAATGCATGAGAGTGTTAATATGGTTCCGATAAGAAAAAAGGAGGGACCAATAATGAGTACGAAAAAAGTTATTTTTTTCGAATCCGGGTGATGTGATAGATTTTGTAAAGATCGTAGAAAAATATCCTTTTGATATGGATATGAAACGGGGTAGATATATTGTAGATGCAAAGTCCCTGTTAGGTCTTATGAATCTTGGATTTGACCATAAAATAGAACTGAAAGTATATGAAGAAGAATGCGAAAATCTTTGGAAAGAACTGGATAAATTCGTAGTTGCGTAGGGTTGCAGTTATGTTGAAAAAGGATGGACAATAAAGCGTCTGCAGTCTGACAAAAAAAAGATACCGTGGGAATTTTTAGTGAAAATTTTAGTAAAAATTTCTGCGGGGATGGATATTGTATGAGAAGAATCCTCAGCGTATAATAAGAATATACGTTGGGGAATTTTTTTGAATACCAAAGTATGCAAGAAAAGGCCGCCAGTGGCAGGATTTCTGTATTGTTATGCATTCGGAAGAAGCTTAAAGGTGGCAGGTACTGTAGATATATAAATATTACGGGAGAGGAAAATGGGAAAAAGCAAAAAAAAAGAAAAACGACAGGCATATTTCTTTGATAATAAAGCACTGTTGGCATTGATCCTGCCGTTAGTGGTTGAGCAGCTCCTGGCGGTCCTGGTAGGAATGGCAGATTCCATTATGATCGCAAGCGTTGGCGAGGCGGCGGTGTCGGGAGTATCGTTGGTGGATCAGATAATGGTACTTTTGATTAATGCATTTGCCGCACTGGCGACTGGAGGAGCAGTAGTCGCGGGGCAGTTCCTGGGACAGGACAGACGGGAAGAGGCCTGTAAGTCGGCAACGCAGATGGTATGGTTTATCACGATCTGTGCAATCGGCATTACAGTGCTTGTATATCTGGGAAAATCCTTTATTTTACATACAGTATTTGGAAAAATCGACCAGGATGTGATGCATCATGCAGACATTTACCTGCTGATCGTGGCGGCATCGATTCCATTCATGGCACTGTATAACGGAGGAGCGGCGATCTTCCGTACAATGGGCAATTCGAAGGTAACAATGCAAATATCGATCATCATGAACGTTATTAATATAGGAGGAAATGCGATCCTGATCTATGGTTTTCACCGTGGAACGGAAGGGGTTGCGATTCCGACACTGGTGTCAAGGATGACGGCGGCGATTATTATAATTGCGCTATTGTGTGATGAGAAACGGACGCTTCACATAGAACGGACCTGGCGTTACCGAATTAACTGGGAAATGGTTAAGAAGATTCTAAGTATCGGTGTGCCGAATGGCCTGGAGAACAGCATGTTCCAGCTTGGAAAGATTATCGTGCTCAGCCTGGTATCGACATTCGGAACTTATGCGATTGCGGCAAATGCGGTGTCAAATGCAATCGCATTGTTCCAGATCCTTCCGGGAATGGCAATTACGCTGGCAATCACACCGGTTATTTCCAGATGTGTGGGTGCGGGCGATTATGAACAGGCGAAGTATTATAATAAGAAATTAATGCTCATTACTTATGTCAGTATGACTGCGATGGTATTATTTATATTCTCCTTACTGCCATTTATATTAAAGGCATATAACCTGTCCGATCTTACAGCAAAGACGACGGCGGATATCATACATTTTCATGGAATCGGTGCGATATTTATCTGGCCGGTTGCGTTCAGCCTGCCTGCGACGTTCCGTGCAGCAGGTGATGCGAAGGCATGTATGTACATTTCGAGCATATCCATGTGGATCTTCCGAATCGGATTCAGTTATGTGCTTGGAAAATATATGGGAATGGGTGTATTCGGTATCTGGGTTGCGATGGTGATCGACTGGGTATTCCGGGCAATGTGTTTCGTGATCCGGTATTTCAAAGGAAGTTGGAAGAAAAATGCGATTGTATAGGACAGAAAACGTTTGTCAGCAGATAGTTGCTAGTTACGATAGAAAAAGTCTGGTTTATCGGAGAAAGATAGAAGTGTAAAAACAGGACTTCTATTTTATAATAAAGGTTAGCCATATAGAAAACAAATAGGAGGAAATTCTTGTGAAAAAAGAATTAGTAATTGTCATTGATTTTGGTGGACAGTACAATCAGCTGGTAGCCAGAAGAGTCAGAGAATGCAATGTATATTGCGAGATCTACTCATACAAAACAGATATTGAGAAGATCAAAGCTATGAATCCTAAGGGAATCATCCTGACAGGCGGACCAAACAGCTGTTATGAAGCAGATTCCCCGACATATAAAAAAGAATTGTTCGAACTAGGTATTCCGGTTCTTGGATTATGTTATGGTGCGCAGCTTATGACGCATGTACTTGGAGGAAAAGTAGAATCGGCTCCGGTACGTGAGTATGGTAAGACAGAAGTGCTGATAGATAAGAAAGATTCCAAGATTTTTGAAGGTGTATCAGAGAAGACAATCTGCTGGATGAGTCATTTTGATTACATCTCACAGATTGCACCTGGATTCGAGATCACAGCACATACAGCGGACTGCCCGGTTGCAGCAGCTGAGAATACAGAAGCAGGATTATATGCAATCCAGTATCATCCGGAAGTACTTCACACAGCAGAAGGAACTAAGATGTTATCGAACTTCGTATTAGGTGTCTGCGGATGTGCAGGCGACTGGAAGATGGATGCATTCGTAGAGAATACAATCCAGGAGATCCGCGAAAAAGTCGGCGACGGAAGAGTACTTCTTGCACTGTCAGGCGGAGTAGATTCTTCAGTGGCAGCAGGATTGTTATCCAGAGCAATCGGAAAGCAGCTTACCTGCGTATTTGTAGATCATGGCCTTCTCCGCAAAGACGAAGGTGATGAAGTGGAAGGCGTATTCGGACCAAACGGACAGTTCGACCTGAACTTTATCCGTGTAAATGCGCAACAGAGATATTACGATAAACTAGCCGGAGTAACAGAACCGGAAGCAAAACGTAAGATCATCGGAGAAGAATTCATCCGTATCTTCGAAGAAGAAGCCAAGAAGATTGGTGCAGTTGACTTCCTCGCACAGGGAACCATTTACCCAGACGTTGTAGAGAGCGGTCTTGGCGGAGAATCCGGAGTGATTAAATCTCACCACAATGTAGGTGGACTTCCGGAGCATGTAGATTTTAAAGATATCATTGAGCCTCTTCGTGATCTGTTCAAAGACGAAGTACGTAAGGCAGGATTGGAGCTTGGAATTCCGGAGAGACTGGTATTCCGTCAGCCATTCCCGGGACCGGGACTTGGTATCCGTATTATCGGAGAAGTGACCGCAGAAAAGGTAAAGATCGTCCAGGAAGCCGATGCCATCTATAGAGAAGAGATTGCTAACGCAGGTCTTGATAAGAACATCAACCAGTACTTTGCAGCCCTGACCAATATGCGATCCGTAGGTGTCATGGGAGATGAGAGAACCTATGATTATGCGGTAGCTTTAAGAGCGGTAACAACTGTAGATTTCATGACAGCCGAGGCTGCTGAGATCCCTTATGAAGTACTGAATAAGGTGATGAGCAGGATTATTAATGAGGTTAAGGGAGTTAACAGAGTATTCTATGATCTGACTAGTAAGCCGCCTGGAACGATTGAGTTTGAATAATAAAAATTTTCTGAAATTCCTTATAAACAGGGCGTTTCCGAGTAGATAAAGTTCTATTTGATAACAAAATGATAACACAAGAGATTTTGGCATTATTTATCCGGAATCTTGTGGTTATCAGGTAATGACATCAAAAATATCAGCCAGTGCATTCAGATAGTTTTTTTTTGGACTGCGGGCACCTTTTTCATACTGTGCAATACGGACATCAGCCTGTGATTCGCTGAATCCGAGTTGTTGCCCTAAATATTTCTGCGTGAATCCACGCAGAAGTCGAAAATGGTGGATTCTTTCTCCTATTGCCATAGTTTTACATCTCCTGTCTTTTTCTTGATAGGTTGAGTATAGCATATCTGTATAGTACAGACAAAAAAAAACCATACAAAAAAGTATAGAAATTTACGCTGAAAAACGCTTGACCAATACAAAAAAGTATAGTATCATACGAACTATACAGAAATGTATAGTGACAAATAAAGGAGGGATTTACAATGAGTAAAATGTTTATGAATGTAAAAAAGAGGTCATGGAAGTCCTCGAAGTGTCAGAATCCTACGCTTATAAGCTGATGAAGCGACTCAACAGAGAATTACAGGCAATGGGATGTCAGACAATCGCTGGAAAAGTTGACCGCAAATATTTTTACGAACAGTTCTACGGAACCAGATCAAATGATGGGAGGAATTAGGAATGGCAATTTACAAGAACAACAAGGGCACCTGGTATGTAATGATCCGCTATCAGGACTGGACAGGTGCAAGAAAGCATAAAAATGTAAAAGAGGATTTGCTACAAGAAAAAAGAGCAGCGGACTGGGAATTACAGTTTAAACTGCAGAAAAAAGCAAGTCTGGATATGACAATGGAAAGTTTCTGTGCTTTGTATGAAGAGGATGTAAGACCATCTCTGAAACAGAGTACCTGGCTTACCAAAGAAAATATTATCCAGAAAAAGATTCTGCCTTATCTGGGACAGCGGAAAGTGTCGGAAATCACAGCAAAAGATGTGATGGACTGGCATAACCAGATGAGAAAACTAAAAACAAAGACTGGGAAATATTTGTCTCCGACGTATCTGAAAACGATACATGGACAGTTAAGTACCATTTTTAATCATGCAGTGAAATATTATGACCTCAGTACTAACCCAGCGAGAAAAGCTGGAGCATTAGGAACAGAGGAAGGCAAGGAAATGTTGTTCTGGACAAAAGAAGAATATAAGCGGTTTGCAGAAGAAATGATGGACAAACCTCTTTCCTACTATGCTTTTCAACTGCTTTACTGGTGCGGAATACGTTCGGGAGAACTTCTGGCTTTGACTCCGGCGGATTTTAATTTTAAAAAGAAAACGCTGCGAATCAATAAGTCCTATCAGCGATTGAAGGGAAAAGATGTAATCACGACACCGAAAACGAAAAACAGTATCAGGACAGTTGTGATGCCACAGTTTCTATGTGATGAAATGCAGGATTGCCTGAAATTATATTACAGTTTGAAACCTGATGACCGTATTTTTCCTGTGACAAAATATTACCTGAACCATGAGATGGAAAGGGATGCAAAGCATGCGGTGTCAAGAAAATCAGAGTTCATGATCTCAGGCATAGTCATGTATCCTTGCTGATCAATGGGATATACAGCTCTGGCAATTGGAAAAAAGAGTTGGTCATTCAGCAGAAAAGATCACTTACCGTTATGCACACCTGTTTCCATCGGTACAGTTGGATATGGCAGAGCAATTAGATGCGGAAAATATGAAGGAAGAACCGAATGAAGTGGAAGGAGGACTTGCAAATGTCGGCTAAATGTCTGGATCAGCAGGGACGTTGGAGAAATAAAGTTGTAGCATTTCGGATGTCACCGGAAGAAGATGAACTTCTGGAAACAGCAGTCCGCTTATCAGGATTGACGAAACAAGAGTATATTGTCCGGAGATTACAGGAAAAAGAGGTTGTAGTAACCGGGAATCTGAGAGTGTATAAGGCATTGAAAAATGAACTTGCAAAGGTACTGAATGAATTGAAGAGTATGAAAAAAGGAGAAAATGTGTCAGAAGATTTACTGGAAGTAATTCAGTTGATTACAGTAACGATGGATGGAATGAAAGATGAATAAAAATGCCTTTAAGTGTCGGCAAACACCTAAAGGCAGGGATTTGGTAGAATACTCAGACCAAAACTTTCTATGGGTATTCTATCAAAATCTCCTGTTTCTTTCAACGGGAAAATAAGGAGGAACGGATGGAAAACAAAGTAACAGAAGCAAAGAAAACAGTACAGAAAAGAATGGAGCCGAAATTGAAGCTTATCAACATGGATAAGGTAGAAGTTGAACAGATTGAATGGCTGTTTTACCCGTTTATCCCTTATGGGAAGGTAACGATTATTCAGGGAGATCCCGGTGAAGGCAAGACCACGATGGTACTTCAGATCATTGTAAAACTGACCAGAGGAGAAGCAATTCTTCCGACAGTTTCATTAACTGATGATAAAGAAAATGCCGAAGTACCTGTAAATGTGATTTACCAGACAGCAGAGGATGGTTTGGGAGATACCATAAAACCCAGATTGCTTGCTGCAGGTGCAGACTGCTCCAAGGTGCTGGTTATTGATGATACAGACCAGCTTGACAATGGCAGATATCCGGCTGGAGGAGGCTATTGTACAGACAAAAGCAAGAATGGTTGTGCTTGATCCAATTCAGGGATTCTTGGGAGCTGAAGTTGATATGCACCGTGCAAATGAGATTCGTCCGCTGATGAAGCGCATTGCAGTGCTGGCAGAAAAATATCACTGTGCAATCATTTTGATCGGGCATATGAACAAAAACAGTAACGGAAAATCTTCCTACCGTGGACTTGGATCCATTGACTTTCAAGCAGCAGCAAGAAGTGTCCTGATTGTTGGCAGAATCAAGGAAGAACCAGAAACGAGGGTGGTGTGCCATACGAAAAAGTTCTTTAGCACCGGAAGGAAAATCTATTGCTTTTCGATTAGATAAGGATAATGGATTTGAGTGGATTGGAGAATATGATATCAGTGCAGACGAGTTGCTTAATGGAGATGGCAAGGGACAGAAAAGCCGGAAAGCGAAAGAGTTCTTGCTGGAGATACTGGCAGATGGTTGTCACAGAAGAAAATATTAGAAGAAGCTGCGAAGCGTGGAATCAAAGGAAAAAACGCTGAGAAATGCGAAGTCAGAACTGGAAGTAGATTCGATAAAACGGGGAAATCAGTGGTACTGGGTGCTGCCTGAATAGAAAAAGGAAGATGGCAAGATGACTATTTCTTAAGAACAGGGCATCTTGCCACCTTGAAAGGAGATAGGATGAAAAACAGAAATGTGCAGATCCCATACGAGTTGTTCTTTCAACTTTTGCAATATTTTTTGATGGAAAACTATGAAAGCGAAGAAATAATTCGGCAGGGATTGGAAAGAAAGTTGGATACAATGGTCAACCGAGAATTATACAGCAAATATAAAACTGCACCGACAGAGGAAGAACGGGAAAAATCCCGGCAGGAATATCTGGACAGGCGGGGAATACCAGAGAACTTTCGATGGTAAAGATTTTCTCTGATTGCCTTATTACAGGAGCGTGTCACGCACCTGTAGATAGCAGACAAGGAGAGGTCTGATAAGGCGCAGACGGAACGTTATGAATATATTGGCAATTTGTTTGGAGCTGAAAAATTGTAAAGGGGGCCCTGAAACAGGGCGTCCTTATGGAAAAACGATAAGTGGAAGGGAGAATGTCACAATGAAAGAAGGAAGATTAGGATACAACAGTTATAACAAAAGATATGGATTATTATCATCAGATTTATGGATTGATACGGGATTTCACTGTGGAGAATGTCTGGAAGTGTTGCTTGATGATGAATGGGTTCAGACCAGGATGGAAATGAATCCTGCAAGAGAATGGTATCTTGTAGGAACACCGTATTGTGGTGATCTGGAATATATCCGGGCAAGGATACCGGGATAAGTCAGCCATACAAGTAACGCAGGAGTGAACCGACCAACGGGAGGAATAGCCGGCAGGGCGCAAGGGTACTTTTGATGGACGGTACGGCTGTCGAAAGTGCTTTTTGCGTTACTTTTGACAAAAGTAACAAAACCGCCGTATCCGGCGCATATTTCTTTTTATACTATAGCTGGCAAAGATACAAATTTATGTGCCATGTCTGGCACTGGTTTTAGAAAGCGGGGTGAGGAATATGACGATGAAACGAACAATTAGCGGTATGATAGGGAAAGGTTCTTTGGCCCATAACAGGAGAGAGTTTTTCGCAGAGAATGTAGAACCGGACAGAGTACAATTAAATATTTGTTACCGGAATGAGAATCTGAAAGAAGTCTATAAAGAGCTGTTTGATGAAGCTGTAGAACGATATAATGTCGGGAAAAGAAAAGATCGGCAGATTACAAATTATTATGAAAAGATCCAGCATGGGAAGCAGGAGAAGTTGTTCCATGAAGTGATTTTCCAGATTGGAAACCGAGAAGATATGTCTGTTGGAACAGATGAGGGAGATTTGGCTGTAAAGGTACTGAATGAGTATGTGAAAGATTTCCAGAAACGAAATCCGACACTTCGGGTATTTAGTTGCTATCTGCATCAGGATGAAGCTACTCCACATTTGCATATCGATTTCATTCCTTATGTAACTGGCTGGAAAGGAAAAGGAATGGACACCAGGGTTTCACTAAAACAGGCATTAAAAAGTCTGGGATTTCAAGGTGGAAATAAGCACGATACGGAGATGAATCAGTGGATAAATCATGAAAAAAAGAAGTTCTGGCTGAGCTTGCAAAGCAACATGGAATTGAATGGGAACAGAAAGGTACTCATGAGGAACATTTGGACGTTTACAATTTCAAAAAAAGAAAGAACGGAAAAAGGAAGTACAGGCGCTAGAACAGGAAAAAGAATACTTGACAGCAGAGAACGAAGGATTGGCTTTACAAATCGTAGAATCCAGAGAAGACATACAGCTTTTTGAAGGAAAGTAAAGAACAGGCGCTTAGAGATAAAAAAAGCAGCAGAAAAGCGTGCAGAAACAGCAGAAAAACAATTAAAAAGCCTGGAAGAACGCAGGGAACAGTTACAGCCGATTATGGATAATGTGAGTAAGGAAATAAAAGAATATGGAACAGTTAAAATGTTGTTACCGGAAGCTGGCACGTTGGAACGGGCAGCGACCTACCGGGAAAAAAAATCAAACCGCTGTTTCTTCAGATAAAAAATAAGGTTGGGGCAATGGCTGCACAGGTTAAAGAACTTACAAAAGAGGTGGAAAATTGGAAGAGTAAATATCAAAAAGCTGAAACAAAAATATAACGGTATTCAGAAGGAGTTGGATGATATGCGTAAAGAAAATCATAAATTATCAGAAGAAAAGAATATAATGCAAGGCGTTTCTGATAGGTATGATCGTGTTGTGCGTGTTCTGGGAATAGAGACGGTAGATGCGGCAGTACAGCAGGATATTCGCAACGAGAAAGCTCTGGAAGAAAAGCAGCGGATGGAACAAATGCCGAAGGGAAGTATTCATGAAAGATTAGCCTGGGGAATAAAAAAAAGAGTGAGATGGAAAATCAGCAGCGTAAGAAAAATAAATCAAAAAATAGAGAAATGGAGAGATAAAATCATGGAAAAACACATTTATGATGAAAAGAACGGATTAAGCTATACTCTGTGTGGAGATTATTATTTGCCGGATCTGGTATTGAATGAAGAAGAACCGACATATGGAAAATATGGAATGTTACGGAAACAGTTTTTGAAAGAGCATAGACCAATACGGTATCAAAACTTGTTATTATCTGGCAAGCTGACAGCACATCTGAATCAGATTGACCAGGAAGTAACAGAGCAGGTAGAAGTGTTAATGAAACAGATGGCAGAAAAACAGAGCGTGAATGAAAACTTGAAGAGGCAGGATCAGATGAGGTGGGTTAGACTGATGAACAATATTAAGGTTTGCGCAGAAGAAATTGTGCTTACAGAGATAATATATGTATAAAAAGTTTGTGGCTGTATTGGCGAAAAAAATACGGCCACAAATTTTTTTATTATTCGTCTGTAAGTTCAATAGTGTCATTGGAAAAGGTAGTATCCCATATAGCCTCTTCAATGGCCTGGATACACTCATCAGTATGCTTTTTGATGTCTTGTCCCCAGAAATGTATAACAGTATAACCAAGGAAAAGAAGCTTTTTATCCGTTTCAAAGTCACGAGAACGATTACGTTCAATTTTCTTTTGATCCAATATTCTGGATTTTTACCTTTTTCAAGGCGTAGTTTCAAAATCTCCCAGTCCTTTCCATGAAAAAATTCACTGTCACAAAAAATAGCAATTTTATATTTAGTAAGAACAATATCGGGAGAGCCAGGCAATGCTTTATAATTTTTACGATACCGATATCCTTTGTGCCATAATGCTTTCCTGAGTTGGACTTCTATAGAGGTATCCTTGCTATGGATTTTTCGCATATTTTTAGACACGATTTCGGGTTCACGAGACATAGCTATTTTCACCGCCTTTTGTATAAAGTATTTTAACAATTTAAGTAAAAAGATACAAGAACCAATGACCGTATAGTATGAATTATTTGATTGACGATATAAACGTTATGCTTTATACTAGTAAAGTAAGAGTTGATTAAATGACGAGGTACCCGAAATGACGATTTCTGAACAAATCAAGGTGTTATGTGTGAGGTCGGATATCAGTGTAGCTGAGCTTGCACGACGAATAGGGACAACACCACAGAATTTTAATGGGAAAATGAAAAGAGAGAGTTTTACCATAGCTGAGCTAGAAGATATAGCAGATGCGGTAAACAGTTCTTTTTTTGAAAGACAGTTCGTATTAAAAAACGGAGAGAAAGTTTAATGCATAAAAAATATAAAACAGAATGATTATAGTAGATATGCTGCTAATAGAGATGTTATTTCGCTGTTTTCCGGGGCAATGGGATTAGATATTGGACTTGGAAAAGCAGGTTTAAAATGTAGTGATAGGACAGGATTTTGATGTAGCCTGTGTAAAAACTATGAAAGCTAATCATCATAAAGTATTGGGAGGAGATATTAGAGAAATACAGCCACAACAATTATTAGATATGACAGGCTTAGCAGTGGGAGAACCATTTTTGATTTGTGGGGGGATCGCCATGCCAGCCTTTTTTCAACTGCAGGAAAAAGATTAGGAATAAATGATCCAAGAGGAAGTTTGTTTATGGATTTCATACGTATGATAGATTATATACGGCCGCGTTTTTTTGTAATGGAAAATGTAAAAGGAATTATGTCATCTCCTTTAAAACATGTACCGTTAGCTGAACGGGATAAAAGTGATCCTGATCAGAAATTGGGAACAGTGCTTGATGTGATTTTATCAGAATTTGATAAATTGGGATATAAAACTGTTTATGGTGTGCTGGATGCGGTAAATTATGGAGTTCCACAATTTAGAGAAAGGTTTGTATTAATTGGTAGCAGAGACAATGAAGATATTTTTCTTCCGATTCCAACACATTTTCAGATGCATCAGGATAAGAAATATCAATGGCAGACAGTTAGAAGTGTAATAGAAGATTTGGAATTTGATCAGGGAGAGTGTGCAACCTTAAGTGAAGAAAGACTTAAATTTTTGAAAATGGTTCCAGAAGGTGGGAATTGGAAAGATTTGCCAGATGATATTATTCCAATTGCAATGGGTGGCGCATATAAATCTGGGGAGGAAAGGTTGGATTCTATAGAAGATTATCATATGATCAGCCTTCGCCAACAGTAGTTACATCTCCAGTTCAGAAGGCAACAATGATGTGTCATCCGACACAGAATAGACCGTTAAGTGTAAAAAGAATATGCGAGAATTCAACAGTTCCCCGATGATTGGGTATTTACTGGAACAACAGCTGCAAAATACCGCCAAATTGGGAATGCAGTTCCGGTAGGATTAGCTGAGGCCATTGGGAAAACTGTACTTTCTGTAGCTAATAATACTGCTGTTGTTCAAACAAAACGTTTTAGAGGCACAAATGTACATAACAGAATTAAAAATGCGATAGAAATAGGAGGAAATATGTATGCCGTTAAATAATTCCTATGATGAACAGGAGGTGGTTCAGGCAATCGCATCTGCATTGGAAACATTTTATGGGACATTAATTGAAAAAATAGACGGATTAAACATACAGAAGGTAATGAAACGTAAAAATCCGTACTTATATCGCGCAAAGGCTATGCAGAATGCAGCAGAAATTGTAGAATCTGTGCTTACAGCATTTGTGAGTTCCAGTGAAGAAACCATTTTTGGCAATTGCTTTTTTGAGCCGATTGCAATTGCTGCGAGTGGTGGAAATAAGGCTCTGGCAGAAGGTATTGATATTATGATTCAGAACAATGAGACAAATACAATCTCTGCGATAGCTGTTAAAAGTGGGCCATCTGTATTCAATGCGGATAGTAAAAAAAGGCAGGAGCAGAATTTTACAGCTGCTTCTAAATTGGCACAGCAAGCAAAAGCAAGGTACGAAGCGTATATTGGATATTGTTATGGGAAAAAGAAGGAATCTGGAAGAGGAAAGCCAAAAATGTATCAGGAATTGGCAGGAAAACGATTCTGGGCAGAATTAACGGGAGACGAGGACTTTTACATAAAGATTATCGGATACATGGGAACTATGCCTGAGAAATATGTGGCTGATTATAAAGAAAGTTATAACAGAGCAGCCAATAGACTGGTTAGAGAATTTTCCAATAGCTTCTGCAGAGAAGATGGAAGTATTGACTGGGAAAAGCTGGTAGAATTTAATTCAGGAGATTGAAATGGCGATTGAGGTTTTTTCTTTCTTCTCTGGACTTGGATTTATGGATTTGGGATTCGAGGAAGCTGGGTTTGATATAGCGTTTGTTAATGAATATAACCATAATTTTATACAAGCATATCAGTATGCTAGAAGAAATAGACCACACCGTCCCCAATATGGATATTATGAAGGCAGTATAGAAGAATTCTTGGATGATAGGGTTTGGAATCAACGTTTTCCAGATTATGATGTAAGAAATAAAGATAGGATTATAGGGTTTATTGGTGGCCCTCCATGTCCAGATCTTTTCAACTGCGGGTAAAAATGCGGGAAGTACAGGGAGAAAATGGTAAATTAACAGAAAAATATGTGAGACTAATTATTAAGCGTCAGCCAGATTTTTTTGTGTTAGAAAATGTAAAAGGCTTATATCAGACAAAAAAACATAAAATATTTTATGAACAGATGAAAAAGAGGCTGTATCGAGCTGGATATTCATTATTTGATTCAATAGAAAATGCTTTGGAATACGGGGTACCACAGTTTAGAGACAGACTAATATTAGTGGGATTTAACCGAAAAAAATTCGGGAAGAATCTAAAATATACGATTGGAACCAATAAAATATATAAGATGGATCAGATAGAGATGTGCAATTGGCCAACCGTTGAGCCATTTCAAATTGGAATTGTGCGAAATGAACCACAAGACATAATTCCTGAAGTGACAGTGGAATATTGGTTTAGGCAAAATAATGTAGAAAATCATGCGAATTCAAGGGATTATTTCAATACTGTTGCAAATAATAAATTTGTTAGTATAGCCGAGGGAGATACTTCTAAAAAATCATTTAAGCGATTACATAGATGGAGATATTCTCCAACTGCAGCATATGGCAATAATGAAGTACATTTACACCCATATCAACCAAGAAGGATAAGCATAGCAGAAGCATTGTCAATACAATCATTGCCAGTTTGGTTTGAAGTATTACCAACGCTGTCTTTATCAGCAAAGTTTAAAATGGTTGGAAATGGAGTCCCATATTTATTGGCAAATGGAATTGCCATGGAATTGCAGGGATGGATTGAAGAACATATGGATTAAGGTGGGAATAAAAATGATAGATGCGGAAATGATAAAAGCGGATTTGTTATCATTAGATACACGTGATTTCTATATTAAATATATTGTGAAATCAAAATATTGGTACTTCTCGGATTACTTAGAGGTGCCTGGCGATGAAGTGATAGATGTATTAGATAGATTTAAGGAAATCGTTTCCGAGCATTTTCACATTAGCTTTCATAGTTTGCAACTTGTAGGAAGTGCTAAAACAGGTTTTAGTCTATCACCCAATAAAATTTTAACACCATTCCATGATGGAGATGATACACAAAAAGTCTTCAGATATAGACATTGCCATTATTTCAGAAAGTTTATACCAATATTATTGGAACAAAATGAGACAAACGGAAAAGATACAATACAAAAGATTTTACCAACAATTAACAGCTTCCATATTCCGTGGATATATTAATGATAAAGTTCTAATGGAAATACCACCAATTAGAACAGAATGGCTTTCTGTTGTAGCTCCTATTAACAAATTGTTACAAGATGAACTAATGATTGTGCATCCAATTACATATAGGATTTATAGATCGTGGGAGGATTTGGAAGAGTATCAAATTATAGGAATTGAAAAGACGAAAAAAAAATTTGGAGGGTTAAAATGTTTTCTTTTTTCTGACAATCATAAAAGTATAAAAAGAAATTAATACAATGTTCTCAAGCGGAAGTTTAATTGTAGATGAATCATATCAGAGAAGATCGGTATGGGGAGAGAAAGACAAGATAAGACTAATAGAAACTATTCTGCTTAAGTTGGTAATTCCAGAAGTATTTTTTTTGGAAAGCAGAGACAGATCCAGAAACAGGAGAGTCGGTGACACATATTGTAGATGGACAACAAAGAATTAAGGCTATTTCTTCTTTTATAGATAATGACTACAAATTAAAATCACAGTATTTATTAGATGAAGAAATTAAGGAAAAATATGGTAATAAATTTTTTTAAAGATTTAGATCCAGAGGTTAAAACAGCATTTTTGGAATTATAGGTTAATGATTATTGAAATAAGTCAGGAATCAACTAAAGAGGAAATTGTACAGGTGTTTAGAAGGCTAAATTTAACAGACTTCAATTTAAATGATCAAGAAAAGCGTAATAGTATTTCCGGTGACTTTGCTGCACTGGCGAGAGATTTATCGGAAAATGAAATTTGGGAAGAAAAGCATTTGTTTAATAATACTGATATAAAAAGAATGAAAGATGTAGAATTTTGTGGAACATTAATTCTGTTATATCGTCAGGGCATTATTGATCAAACGGATCAAAAACCCTTAAATCAGGCATACGAAGACTTACAAACCGGTTATACAGATGCTGAAAATGATAAACAGCATATTTGCGATGCAATTATTGAATTGAGAAAATTCATTGAGGATGATGAAATTCTAAAATTTGTAAAAAAGAAAAGCACAGCTTTATACAGTTTTTTCTGTTATTTTTTATTTACAAAGAGAAGATGAGAATGTTACAGATGTGCATGTAGAAAAATTAAAAAATTTCGTAAAATTATATTCGGTTTTTTGACAATGATATGGATATGGATGGAAAAACTATCAGATGAAGAGAAGAATATCTATGATATGTTAAAAAAATATAAGTTGGCTTCATCAGAGGGATTGAATAAGCACACAAATAGAATGATTAGATATAATGTATTAAAAGATTTTTTGTGCGATAAAAAAATACAGATGATATACAGGCAGGCTTGTATGATAAAATTGTAAATTATGTAGAAGAACGATGATTTATTATTTGGCTATATAAAAAATATTGACAAATTATTATTTTGATATTATATTTATATTAAAATAATAATTTGGAGGTGCAATATGTCTTTGAATTTGATGACAGTTTTTAAAACTTCTGATTTACAGAAATTTGGTCAGACAGCTTCGAATGTTGTTTCTTTAGCTTTTTAAAACAAATAAAAAAGAATGGATCTAAAATTGCAAGAGCTGTGCTTGATAATGGAACTACGTTAATAAAGACAGTAACTGCTACTGGAGTGGAGATTGGGCAGGTCTTAAAAAATACCAGAAATAAATTCGATTGCACAACGAAATGCAGTTATTAAAGATTTAACGAAAAATAAAATTACTCAAGAACAGATTGCTGCAATGTTAGATGTATCGCAAGCAACTGTTTCAAACGTTTTAAGGAAAAAATGATTGATAACACAATCATGATAACAATTTGATAACACCGTTCAGTACAGCCTATAGATTTAGGACAGTTGAACACGTTGACGCTGGGCTACAAAGCCCGTAACCACGGGGCTTTGCGGCTTTGGGTGTTTGAAATTGCATTATCATTGCATTTTTATATTTCTTTTGTGATACATTGCAGTATGCTGATTACTGGTATAATTAGCAATACTTTGAGAAGCTGACTGGTAGCTGAGAACCCCGGTCAGCTTCTTTGCAATCTCAATATTGGTGTTTGGATACAGATGACCATAAGTTCCTAGTGTCGTCTGTATTTTTTTCATGTCCAAGACGCTCTTTAATCAGCAGTGGATTTTCGCCCATGCTGATAAGCAGGGAAGCATGCGAATGTCTCAGGGCATGAATTTTGATTCTGTGGACACCAGCTAAATTTGCCAATTTCTCTAATGCTCTTGGAAGCGTTGTTTTGCTGGTGGGTGTACTGTTATAACTCAGTACGAATCCACAATTTGGTAAAACCTTTGCCTGGACCGCCTTCCATTCTTGTAATTCCTTGATGGTATCAGCATCAATATAAATGGTACGGTTGCTTGCCTGCGTCTTAGGTTCAACGAATTTGTAGTCATTCATTGTTTTATAGTACAGTGTTTTACTAATAATCAGCATACCTGTTTCAAAATCAATATCATCCCACTGTAAGGCGGCAGCCTCTCCAATACGCATTCCAGTCATAAATAAAAGCCAGAACGAGATGAAGAGATAGTGCTCGTAGTAGTCACCTTTGTACAGCAGGGATATTACCTTCTGAAACTCCTCCAAAGTCCAGAAGTCGATCTTTACTTTTTTAGATTTGATATTGCCGATCATGCGGGCAGGATTCTTCTTTGCAAGTCCGAGGATAATCGCCCGGTCAAAAGCTAAACATAACATTCCCTGAACAATGCGTACATAGTTTGGACTGAATTGTTTTGCCAACTTGAGCTGCCAGGTCTGTACATTTATCGCTTCTATTTCGGACACTTTCTTCTTGTAGAAATAGGCAAAGTGTTTTTGAATGGTCGAGTAACGATTCTTGTAGGTACTTTCTTTCACCTGAGTTTTGTACCACGGAAGATAGATTTCTTCAATAAACTTTTTTGAAGGTAATGTCTTCCTTCTTATCAGCTAATTCTTCCGTTGATGCAAGAATCAATTTGGAATACTCGGCACGGGCTTCTTTTTTTTGTTGAGAATCCGCTGCGGTATTTTTGAATCTGTTTTCCGGTTACAGGATGATATCCGAGGTTGGCTCGAAAATAATAAGTGCCGTTTTCTGCTTTTTTAATTGGATCTTTTGCCATGATTTCACTCCTTACTAAAATGCAAAAAGCACGATCATTCTTGCTTATCGGGCAAAGTAATCCCTAATAATTCTTCAACGGCTTCTTTTGGAACCCTGTCTAATTTCCTGGATTGATAATAGGTATGCCCCTTTTCTACCATAAGTTCCTTTGCTTTTTTAATAATATCAGCAGCAAAGGAAGGACCATAGCCTAATTCAATCAAATCCCTTTTTGTTACAGTTATCATGAATCTCCTTTCCACAGACAGGGAATCAACTTGATACCTGTCTATTATTATATCAAATTTTGAGTAAAAGCTCTCTAATAAAAGCGCTATAAGCTAAAATCCCAAAAGTCTATGTTATTCTTTCAGAAGCCAGTTCCTATGCCCGTTCCGGCCACGTAAAACGGTGTTACTTTGTAACTATTAAGCTGCAGGCGTGCGAAGATGCAAACTATCTGCAGTCACCTATATCAATCTCCCGAAAGATTTCTTTTGTTTTCAAGGTACGGCGAATGGATATATTACCCATTCAATTAAGTAATAGGGGCTTTTCTTTAAGATTGAAAAATTTTAAGAAAAAATGATAAAAATAAAAGCTGCCTTGATTTGGCAGCCACGGAAATCTATTTGCGTTTTAGATCCAGACGATTCAGCATGGAAATGAGCGCAAGCATATCCTCGTCATCGAGTTGTTTCATCAGATCAGTTGCTTTGTCAATCAGAGGAAGATTGTGCAGCTCTGAATCGAAGAACTGTTGAGGAGTGACTTCCAGATAGTCACAGATATCCAGAAAGCTCTGCATGGTAGGCAGAGAACGTCCGGAAGTGAGGGACTGGATGTAGCTTTTATTTTTGCCAAGATCCAGACTCATCTGATATTCAGATACATTTTTCTTTAAACGCAGTTCGCTGATGCGTTCTCCAATAAAGTTTTTATCCATACATTTACACCTCTCTTCCACATTTTAAACTATTTACTTACAACAAATTACGGAATAAAATAGAGATATATTTGAAATATAGTGATTATTCCGTAATATAACCGTAATTTACTAAAATGATACAAAAAAAGAAATTATGGATGATAGAAAATGGATTTTGGGGTATGATGATAGCAAAGGAAGTGGATGTCTGTGCGGATTATAGGAAATGAGCAGGAAATTGAATGGGCGAAGGAAGCACTGCGGAATCAATGTAACGATTGTCCCTACTTGGACTGCTGTAATGAAAAGGCGAAAGAGGAGTCAAAGCAGTGTGGAACGGTTCGGTTTGGCTGCCGGGAGTATCTGAAAGAGAAGATTGAATTCGTAGTAGAAAAATAGATGTAGTATTTTGAACAAATATAAACACCATATATAGTATAAGCCTGAATTGACATGAGGAATATCTTGTGCTAGTATACTGATATAGTTTATTTTATGCACACCCTTTTTGGGGAGTTTCGGGATTCATAAGAATCTCCAAACTTACAGGAAACAGCAGGAGCTGATTCCTGGCATAAGTTGTTTATGTTTGTAGTGAGTGTCACGGTATGCCTTTTTTTGGCTGCGTGGCACTTTTGTTTTTTCAGGAAGAAACCAGACTTTTAAGAATGAACAGAGAAAAGAATCTCTTTTCATTCTTTTTTTGTGCTTACATTTAGGTTTCGGCATAGTTGCATGCCACAACCAGCTTCGGCTGTTGATGGATAAATATTATTTTAAGAAAGGTGGAATAAGAATATGAATGAAGCAAGAGTGTATGCAGATGGATTTGAGAGATCCTTTGCAGAAGTAAAAGATCTGCTGGAGTTTCTAGCAGAGAGAGGGAGAAATGCCAAATGGATCAGAAAGCCAACGAATACGTTACGGCTGGCACCACTGGAAAAGGAGGCTCAAAATCTGGATGCGGCAGATGCATCCATGGAAGAAATTTTGGAGGATACAGAGAAGAATACGCAGCTTGTACTGAAAATGAGAGGAGAATCCTATCCGGTACGTGACTGTGCCATCCGCACCATTTTAAGCCGCGCAGGTGTCAATGGAGACGGGCTTCGCAAGCTGGATAAGGCAACATATGCGAAGGTAGTCAATTACTGCCTGCGGGTTGCAAAAGGGGATGCCCTGATTAAGATTGCGGACGGAAAGGTTTCCGCAGTACATGGCGGGGATAAACATGATTATTGCATCCTTGATATGAAAGCCATGTTTGAGACAACTTGCGAATATCTGAATCTGAATTTCAAAGGCAGTGTTTACATGGAGGGCTCTGGTATCTATGACCATTCCATTGTATCTGCCATGTGGAAGCTCGGAGGAAGTCAGGAACTTCTGGATACTTACCGAAAAGCACTGGATGCACACGGAATGGATGAGAAGATCCTGTCACCGGCACTTCGTTTTACCACATCTGACGTGGCAGCGAGCGGTGCAAATCTGTATCCGATGCTTTTGACAGACGGACCAAACGGCGTTATCAGTCTGGGAAGTCCAATCAAGCTGGCTCACGATAAAGGGGCAACGATTCTGGACTTCCGGAAAAATCTGGAGCAGGTATGCGCCCGCTATGTGGATGCGATGAAGAATCTTACTCAGCTTATGGACATTGAGATCCGTAATCCGGTGAACTGCCTGAAGCTGCTGATGAAGGAACTTGGCATTAAACAGAAGATCCGGAATGAGGTGGTGGAGCTATTTGTATCCCAGAACGGGGAAGGTGCCTGTACGGCACATGATCTTTATTATGCCATGAATGAAGCCTCCTTTTTTGCAGCCTGTGAAGGAATGTCCGGACAGGGCATCCTGAAGCTGGAGGAGGATATTACGAAGGCGCTTATAAAAGACTGGAAAAAATATGACGTTTATGGAGCAGTCAAATGTTAGGAGGAATTGGAATGAATAACAAAGCAGAGTATACACCGGAAAAGGTTGTGGATATCAGTAACCTGTCAAGAGAAGACTGGTTGGAATACCGCAAAAAAGGAATCGGCGGCAGTGATGTAGCGGCAATCATGGGGATCTCTCCATTTGCCACTATCCGGGATCTGTTTTACAACAAAACAGGTGTGCAGCCGGTCATTCAGGAGGAAGAGGAAAGCAACTGGGTTGCCAAGGAAGTCGGACACCGGCTGGAAGATCTGGTGGCAGAAATCTTTTCCAAAAAGACCGGACTGGAAGTATTTCCGGTACGTGTCATGTTCCGGCATCCATTATATCCGTTCATGCTTGCAGATGTGGATTTTTTTGTTCGTATGCCGGATGGGACATTTGCGATTCTGGAATGTAAAACCTGCAATTATAATGCGAAAGATAAGTGGGCTGATGAGGGTATTCCAGCTCATTATGTGCTGCAGGTAAGGCATTATCTGTCTGTGATGAATATGCAGAAAGCCTTTATCGCATGCCTGTATGGAAATAACGAGAATGAGTTTGTGTATCGCACCATTGAGCGTGATCTGATTGAGGAAGAAGACATCATTGATCAGGAAACGTATTTCTGGCAGGAACATGTATTGAAAAATGTAGTACCGCCGCATAACGGGAATTCCGATCTGGTTCTGGCAAATATCCGTAATTATGGTGGTTTTGCGGACAAATCTATTCCGGAAATTGTGCTTTCCGGTCTGGAATCAAAAAATCTTGAGAAGTATCTTACCCTTTCGGAGGAAAAGTCACAGTTGGAAAAACGGAAAAAGGAAATCGAAGCAGAACAGCGGGCAATCAGTGTTCCTTTTTGTGGAACAGCTGGGGCAGGGCTGCAAGGCAGTGCTGGAGGACGGTACGAACCGTTACCGTATTACCTATAATCCGACCAGACGTACTTCGGTTGGGAAAGACCAGATGGAGAAGCTGAAAAACCAGCATCCGGATATCTATGAAGAGTACACGAAGACAACGGAGAGCCGTACTTTCCGCATTAAGAAGGAGGCGGCGTAATGAGAAAACCAAATGAACAGATGCGGGTAAAAAGCTGGAGGGATATAAACAATGAGGTGCAGATTTAAACATAAGATTTTCCAGAATGAGGAGAATGGGTATACGATTGCCATATTCACCACACAGGATACGTCTGTCCCCCTGTCAGCCAGAGACAAATATCTGGCATCCCGGAATATCATCGGCTTCTCAGCGATTGGATTCGGTCTTCCGCTTACAGACGAGATTGAGCTTGAGATGGAAGGCAGATGGGAGAGCGGAGAGCATGGAACTCAGTATCAGGTGGAAAATTTCATGGAGGTTGTACCACGGACAAAGGAGGGTATCTTAGGATACCTTTCTTCCGGTGCAATCAAAGGTATCGGTCCCAAGATGGCAGATACTATTTTCCGGAAGTTTGGGCTTCAGACACTGGAAATCATGGGAAACAACCCGCAGGAACTCTTGAAGATCCGTGGAATTTCCGAGAAGAAGCTGGCTGCTATTGTGGAGTCCTATGGAAAAAACCAGGTGTTCCGGGAACTTATGACGTTTCTGGCGCCTTTTAAGGTAACACCCAAAAAAGTGAATATGATTCTGAAGAAATTCGGAAATGAATCGGTGGATATTATCCGGCACCGCCCTTACATGCTGAGTGCAGTCAAAGGCTTCGGGTTTCTGACTGTGGATGCGATCGGAAGACAGTGCTGCTGTGCACTCAATGATCCCATGCGGATATCCGGGTGCATCGGACATATCATGAATCAGGCAATGAAAGAAGGACATCTGTTTAAGCAGCGTCAGGAGGTTATCAGGGAAGCTCTGGAAATGCTGAACCGGGATCTGCAGGTCATGGCAGTATCGGAGCAGGATGTCAGTCAGGTGCTTTACCGGCTGGTGCTGCAAAAAAAGCATTGTTGTGGAGGAAGAACGGATCTATTCTATCCGGCAGTATGAAGAAGAAACACAGACCGCTTCCATGATAGCCAGACGGCTTTTGGAGAAGCCGGTTTTGCTGTCCATTGAACCGGAGCTGGAAAAGGCACAGAAGACACTGGGGATCACGCTGTCAGAAACACAGAAACAGGCAGTGCGAATGGTGTTTGCACATCCCATCAGTATTATTACCGGAGGTCCCGGAACCGGAAAGACAACGGTTCTCAAGGTGATTCTCTATATCCATCAGGCGTTATGCAGGTCAGAGGTACAGCTTATGGCTCCGACCGGACGTGCGGCAAGACGTATGGTGGAGAGTACCGGCTGTGAAAATGCATCCACGATGCATCTGGCCCTGGGGCTTTTGGGAGATGATACGGATTTTGAACCGGATTTTGAGTACCTGTCTGCCGGATTTCTAAATGTAGATGAGGTGTCCATGGTGGACATGCATCTTGCCTATGAATTTTTCCGGCGGGTTAGCAGACATGCCAGAGTCCTTTTAGTCGGGGATAAGAACCAGCTTCCATCCGTAGGAGCCGGGGATGTGTTCCGGCAACTGATTGCCTGCGGGCTGATTCCGGTCACGGTACCGGATCTGGTTTACCGGCAGGGCGCTTTGAGCAGCATACCTTATAATGCAAAACTGATGCAGGAGAATAAGACTAATCTGAGCTTTGGGGAGGATTTTCAGTTCATTGCCTGTAAAGGAGCAGATGAAGCGGCAGAGATTGTCCGGAGGATTTATCTGGACGAGATTGCAAAAAACGGCATGGATCAGGTACAGATCCTGACTCCGTATCGGAAACGCAGTGCTGCCGGAGTGGATGAATTGAACAAATCTCTGGAGGATTTTGTAAATCCGCCAATCGCAGGGGGAAGAAGGAACTGCATATCGGCAGTCAGGTGTTCCGGGTTGGCGATAAGATTTTACAGAATAAAAATACCGAGATGGCGAGTAACGGCGATCTGGGCAGGATACTGGACTGTATCACGGATGAGGATGGAAATGCCAGGGCAGTGATCGGATTCCCGGATGGGCGGCAGGTGCAATATGAAGCTGACCAGATGGAAATGATCGAACATGCTAACGCAACAACCATCCATAAGGCACAGGGTTCCGAATGTCCGGTTGTCATCATCCCTTGGGTAAAAGCCTTTTATATGATGTTGAAGCGCAATATTCTCTATACCGGAGTGACCAGAGCGAAAAGCAAGGTTTATCTGGTAGGGGAATGGGCTGCAGTCTGTCAGGCAATCCATACGGATGACAGCGGGACAAGGAACACCATTCTGAGTGAGCGGATCGTACAGTATTACGATCAGTATCAGAGTGAACAGAAACCGGAAATGGAGCAGTTAAAACTTGTTGTTAAAAAATATTTTTCAACTTTTGAAATAAGCGGACTATTACTCTTATATAGGGGAACGTCTGCTTTTCTAAATGAAAGGAGCAGAGAATGAAAGAATTATTGTATAAGAAATCAGAGGCAGTTGCCGCTTTGAACCATGTGGATGGCTTCCATCCGATGGAACTGGCAAGAAAGATTGGAGAAGAAGGGCAGGAGGAGCAGCTTTATCTGGATGTGAAATACCGGAAGCTATGGTTTCGTCTGGTCAATCCGGCAGGAAAGATCATCAGCCGGATTATCACTTTCACAGAGAACATGGCAGTTGTGGAAGCACGTATCTATTTGGATAAATGTGATCAGGAAGACAATTATGTAGCCAATTCCTTTTCGCAGAAATTCCGGAGCGATGACCCGAAGTTTGGAGACAAATTTTTGGAAGTGGCAGAAACAGCAGCCGTAGGAAGGGCATTATCGGATGCCGGATATGGTGTGCAGTTTGCGGATGTGGGAGAGGAAAATGATCCTGCACAGGTAGATGCCGGAATTCCATATCAGAACCCACAGATGCCAGATACAGGTGTTATGGAAAATGCTGCCATGCCGGATTCGGGTGTCATGCCAAATGCCCCTATGCCAACTTATGGAGAGATGCCAGGTCAGCCGGAATATGCAGGCCAGCAGATGATGAATCAGTTCTATCAGCAGGCACAGGCGGCGGGAAGCACCATTTACCATGGCAGTGGACAAATGCCTGGTTACGATTCTGCTCCGGCTGCCCCTACGCCGCCAAAGACCGGACAGATGCTGCAGGGAGCATTACAGAATCTGGATACGTCCCTTCCGGTAGAAGAACTGATGAAACGCATGAACTATGAAATGGCAGTCGGGACTGTGATTCCGGGAAAGGGAAAATACGGCGGAAAGACCATGGGACAGGTGGCAGTTGAAAGCCCGTCAACGATCCAGTGGTTTGCCGAGCAATATTCCGGACCGAACAATCTGGTTCCGGCGGCAGCAAAGGTAATTTTACAAAAAGCAATGCCGATGGCTGGTTAAGGAAGAACCCCGCAGAGAGCTTTTTTCTGCGGGGGAAAGGAGGAAGAGACCGGGATGTATTATGATATGTCTGGGTTTGATTATGGAATACTGGATGTGGTGCAGGTGCTGCATCTCAGAAAGCGGCGGGGAAACTATTATGACTGCCCGTTTTGTGGAGAGACGCATGGAAAACTGAATATCAATGTGGAAAAGAATGTATTCCGGTGCAACCGCTGTGATGCGTCCGGGGGATGCTGAAGCTTTATGCGGATTTGCACAATGTTACACTCTCCGAAGCAAATCAGCAGATCCGGGAAGCATTAGGAAAAGGAGAATACCGGACGGATTATATCAAAGCAACGCCGGTACAGGAAGAAAAGGCAACGGCAGAGCTTGCACCCATAGAGGAAATCCACCGGACGTATCAGAGAATGCTGTCCATGCTCACGCTTAACAGGAAGCATCAGGAGGATCTGCAAAGACGAGGATTAAAACCGGAACAGATCGAAGCACAGCGTTACCGGAGTGTCCCGCTGTTTGGAATGAAGAAGCTGGTCAAAAGGCTGGCAGAAGAAGGATATATGGTGAAAGGCGTGCCGGGATTCTACCGGGATACAGACGGAAACTGGACGATTAACTTCAAAGCAGAAAACTCAGGAATCCTGATTCCCATAGTTTCTTTGGACGGGTTCATCCAGGGTTTTCAGATCCGGGTAGATCATGTGACTGACACGAAAAAATATATCTGGCTGTCCAGTGTCAATTATGACCAGGGAGTTTCCTCCGGAAGTCCGGTACATGTGATCGGTGATCTTGCTGCAGAACGTGTCTATCTGACCGAAGGAGCCTTAAAAGGGACCATAGCCCATTATCTGTCCGGCGCTACCTTTGTGTGCGTTGCCGGAGTGAACCAGTACCGGAATCTGAAACCGGTGCTGGAGCGGATGAAAGGATATGGGATGAAACAGCTTTTGGAGGCGTATGACATGGATAAGAAGATGAAAGTAACCTGTAATCAGCATGACAGTAAGTGTGCGGTCTGTTTTGAGCGTTCCCCTGTTATCTGCCAGCATAAGGCGGAGAAACGGAGGATTATCCAGAACGGCTGCAATAAGGTCTATGAAATCTGCCGGGAGCTTTCCCTGCCGATGAACCGGATGGTCTGGGATATGGACGAGAGCGGGGAGTGGAACGGGAAACTCAAGGGGATTGATGACTATTTAGCTGCCATCAAACAGAAGGAAGGAGCCGGAGCACAGACTTCGGCTCTTCCGAAAGGAGAACAATCATGAGAAAAAAGGAAATACGGTTCTTGCAGGACTCATTATCTGCCTGTTGTTTGTTTTTCTCGCAGCGGCAGGAAAACTCTTTGGTGCTTATCTGAAGTATCAGAAAGGGGACGTAAGTTACGAGAAACTGCAGGAATATGTTCAGAAACCAGAGGAAGAAGAATCACCGGAGCCTGAGAAAGAGAAGGAGGAACCTCAGAGCAGGTATCTGGAAATTGACTTTGCAGGTTTAAAAGCGGTTAATCCGGATGTCATAGCGTGGATTCAGATTCCGGCACTGGATATTAGTTATCCGGTGGTACAGGGGAAAGATAATGCATATTATCTTCATCACCTTTTTTCGGGAGAATCCAATATCAATGGGAGCATCTTTGTGGACTGCCATAATCAGCCGGACTTTACGGATCAGAATACGATCGTGTACGGGCATAATATGAAAAACGGGAGCATGTTCGGAACTCTGGATAAGTACCAAGACCAAACGTTATTTGAACAACATCCGGAGTTTTATCTTTATTTGCCGGACAAGATCCTCAAGTATCGTATCTTTTCCTGCTATGCGGGAAGAACCGGAAGTGAGGGATATAGGTATCATTTCCCGGAAGCGGAAGATTTTCAGATATTTCTGGATACGGTGTCTTCTTATGGGGATTATGATACCGGCACCGAGCTGTCGGCAACGGATCGGATAGTTACGCTGTCTACCTGTGTCAATTCCAGACGGAATTACCGCTATCTGGTACATGGAAAATTAAGCAGTGAGATCATCACTGAGGAATAAAAAAGAATCATGCTGGTGTGAGAAGAAATTTCTTATGCCAGCTTTTTATTATGGGAGGAAATGTAATGGGAACAGAATTGGTTATGGAACATGCAAACGCACTGGCACAGATGATAGTCAGTGAAAAGGACAAGTTATTTGATGAAAGAGTGGAGGCTAAAACTTTATAGAAGGGCGGAATTTTGTAAAATCAGAAGAAAGTGGAAATGATTATAGAAACAAAAGGGAAATAACGGGAATTTTTTATCTAGCAAAAGAAGCCATGTTTAAATGATTTTGGATTTGAAGGGTTAACATATAGAAAGATTTCATAGGAAGACTGTGAATACTCTAGTAACTATAGTCGATTTATAGTATTGTTTCCTGCAATGAGTAGAAGAAATCTGGGAATGTCAAAAGCGTATATAGAATTTAACAGTCAGGGAGTAGAGTAACTATGTCGAATAATTGTTCTTAATTATTATTATTATCCGTTATGGGAGATTAGGAAGATGTGCCTCAAGAATGGCTTTTGCTATCTAAATTGATCATTTTGAATTGAGAAATGATAGAAATACCAACGATGATAGAGATGGGGGATGGAATATTAAAATAAAAGGATTAGCTTTTCGCGTCACTTTTTGTTGATTAATGTGTCTATATATATAAAAGGGTTATAGTATTAGCCACTTAAAAATACATGCACTCTATGAATGGAAAGAAGAGTGCATGTATAAAAAAAAAATTCATGTCCTAAAAACATATCAGTTATGTCCAAAAGATGTAAAAAATAATATGCATGTTATAATTAAGAAAGACGCGAGGCAAGAAATTCTAATACATCCAGAATCTCTGCTTGCTTTTCAGGAGAGAACTTTTGGATGTTGATTTCTATTTTCTTGGAAATTAGAATGCTGTCATCTTTAGTATAGGTAAATACATCGCGGAGAACTTCTTGGCGTGTAACCTGAAGTGCATCTGCAATCTCACAAACGAAGTCCAAAGTGAGACTAGATGATCCATTTTCGATACGGCTCATGAAACTAGAAGAAATATGAAGTGTTTCAGCAAGTTTGGCTTGTGTAATGCCTTGAGATTTTCGTATTGTTTTGATTCGTTCTCCTGTTTTCATGATGAATCGTTCTCCTTTCGATAAATATATTGTACCAATAGTGATAGAAAAAATGAATTTACATATATGCAACATATTTACATATAGTAAAAATAACTATACTATAGAAGAAAAAGGGGTACAGTTGAATGTATAATGAAGTTGAAGTAAAAGCGATTTTAATTGCAGTACATAATATTGAGAATGTTGGGTTAAATAGTAAGAAAGTGCTGCTAAATAGTATCGAGTGGCTTAGATGCCAGTATGAGATTACGCAGGATGAATCTTTTTTAATAAAAGCTGTTTGGCATATCTACGCTTATTTGGAATTGGGATATCCATACATAAGCGGTGAACTTGAATTTAACAGAATTTTAAATTGTTTGCAGTTAGATATAAATACTGTATTTCCTAAAAAAAGGATGGGCATATAAAAAGTGGCATTGAAGAAATCAAATATAAATCAAATATTGGGAAGATGGCATCCACATTTTCAATCTATGAAGATTGAAGCAGCAATTCTTGATATTATAGATAAGGTGGAAAACAAAAAAAAATAGGGAGTTTTATATACCATTGTGGAAAAAATGCTGGAGCAGAAGGATAATAAAGCATTATGGGAGAAAACGTTTGTCTTACGTGTTACAGAGGATGAGGCTGTCCTTCAAGATGTGAATAAGAGCAAATATTATATATTTGATGAGGTGTGCAGATGATTAAAATAGCAACAATTGAGGATGAAGAAAATATAAGACAAGAAATAGTTCGGTATATAAAAAAAGGGATCGGTAGTATCGAAGGAGTTGAAGTTGATGTATACGAATCAGCAGAGCGCTATTTGCTTGTTGGAGGAAGATATGACTTGGTTATTTCCGATATAGAACTTCCGGGGATCAGTGGTCTGGAATTAGGGAAAAGAATAAAAGAGAACAATCCGGATGTGTACCTCGTTTTTTCTAACATCACACTCTGAGTTTGCGTCAGAGAGTTATATCATAGAAGCATATCAGTATATTTTGAAAAAGGATATAGAAGAGAGACTTTCACCATTGATTGAAAGAGTAGTTCATGAAATAAAAAAAAAGACTATGAAGAATATCGGTGGGTTGGCACTAACCAGAGAAAAATTAAAATATACCATAAAGATATTGTATGTATTCAAAAGATTAAAGGCTCAAAGTATGCAGAGTATATTACGGAAAATGGGAAGTATATGGAACGATTGTCTATGAATCAGATTCTTGAACAAATACACAGTAATGCTTTTTATATTAGTGGATCGAGGACATGCAGTGAACGTAAATCATATTGTCAGAGTACGGGGAATGTGATTCAGATGGATAACGGTGAAGAAATTACAGTTAGCCGGGTACAGAGTTCACAGGTGAAAGAAAAAATAACAGCGTATTGGAGAGCATTAAGATGAATCAGATCATTCTTTCAGGAATACAGATTACAATATCTATATGGGAAATGTGGATGTGTTATGAAATTTTATACATGACGGTATTAGATAAAAAAATACGCTGACAAAAAGGAGACCATTATCCGATGGGCGAACATATTTGTTGTAGGAAGCTTGTTGGGAATTAATAGATTAATTGCTTTTTTTTCCAGAACAATGCTGGGGCTTGTAGTTATTTTAACTATCATGTGTATGTATGGGATAAAGAGAAAAAAGTAGTGTTAAGTGCAGGAATAGTATTCGTTTATTTTGAATTTATTGCAATTCTGGATTTTATTTTAGCATTTATAAGTATGGAGTTTATAAAAAAAGAGCAATTTGAGCATGTGATATATATATATGCTTTGACGTGGCAGAAAGTGCTTATATATTTTTTACAAGAGGAATTATTCTATTAGGTATTGTGAATATAAAAAAAAGAGAAGAGAGCATACGCAGTATGATAGAACAATGCTGTGGAATTATAGTTATAACAGGGGCGTTACTATGTGCGGTACTTTTCAAATATCAGTTATGGTTAGATGAAATGGCAAATGGGAGTAAACCTATTCGGGGAATCAATGCAAGTATGAATCTATCAGCTATAAGTTTACTTATTGTTCTAAGCGGTATGTTTATAATCAAATATCAGGTGGTGAAACAAGAAAAACGACACTTATATTGAGAGATCAGTTATTGGAAGAAAGATATGCGGAGATGCTGAAAAGCCGACAAATGATTCATGACATGAAAAATCATTTACTAGTGCTTCGAAATATGGAGAGAGCAAATCAGTGGGATAAATTACACGATTATCTGGAAGAAATAAGCAAAGATATCCTTGATGATTCAACAAAGATTTGGACAGGAAATAATATAGTGGATTTGATTTTAAATTTAAAAAAAGCAAGCAGATTCCGAAGGAATTGCTTTCAGTATTGGTAGCAACATGATTGGGGATGTTCCGTTTAAGGATGGGGAGACGATTTCACTGTTGGGTAATCTGCTGGATAATGCAATAGAAGCCTGTGAGAGAATAAAATCTACAGAAAAATGGGTGACTATAAGAATTAATAGAAGGTATTGTTTATTATATATAGAGATAGAAAATAGTATTGAAGAGCACCCAAAAGAAAAAAATCATCGGCTTATCTCATGTAAGTCAGAAAAGGAGGTACATGGATATGGGTTAAAAAACGTGCGGCAGATTGTAGACAGATATGATGGTACATATTCTTATCAGATTAAAGAAAACAGCTTTTTGACGTGTGTTTCTTTTTTTTAGTAATGAGGATGTTTCATAAAAAAGAAAGGGGGGAATACCATGGAACACAGAGAAGAAATGAATTGTGGCGGAGATTTGTGCAAAGAAATGTTGGATGTTGGAGATGGACAAATTGCTGCGAGAAAGCAGTAGCCAAGAGATGATGGGTGGTACACATACGATTGGATGTACACATTTTCTGACACTTTATTGTTGTTAACATGTAAAAAAACAGATGTGATAGTTTAGATTAGCACATCTGTTTTTTTATATCAACATTTCCAAAGGAGAGTAAATATTATGTATGCTAATCGGAATATATAATCTTGTTTTAATGCTGCACTATTTTGTTAAAAAATGTCTATTTGGTAAAGATCTGAAAATTTATTTATAAAACAGTGAATTAGGACTGCTGTTTACTAAATCTGAAAAAGTTATGGTCAAAAAACACACTGTTATGGCCTAACAATTGAAAAGTACAAAATAAAACGATATGATGAAAAAATACAAAAAAATGTTAGAAAAGACATTGCGAGGAGGGGAAATAGCCTTTATAAAGCAAACAGAATGGATACGTTAGCTGTAGCTGTTTGTAAGATTTAAGATAAGTGTTGTGAATGAAAAAATTAGTAATTATTAATTGAGAAATATAGTGAAGTGTTTCCCAAAAAGGAGAGTTGTAATATGGGAAAAAGAATTATTTGTGGATGTGTTGTGCTAGGGATAGTTGCGTGCTTGATAGGCTGTCAAAAAAGCGATAATTATGAGTTGATGAAAGAATCCAAACAGCAGGTGTTACCAATTTATGAAAAAAAGATGCTGAAGTGCAAGGCGAAAAGTGTGCACTGGAAACTTTGCAAGATGTTTATAAATCTGATTATATATTAGAAGAATGGAAAATAGAGAAAATTGGAGAGCCGGGAGGTATTTTCTGTAATGATGAAGCAGTGCTTATTTCGGATAAAAAACAGATTGCATTTTTGAAGTAGACTATGCGGGTAATATACTTAAAGAAGTTGGTGGAACTGGAAGTGGTGAAGGTGAATTTATATCTCCAAGTGCAATCACTATGTGCAACGAAAAAATTTATGTGCTGGATCAAGGAAATAATCGAATACAAGTATTGGATAAAGAACTTGATTATATTGAAGAAATAAAATTAAAAAATACACAATCAACAGATCCTAATTATATACCAGAAGTGCTTTCTGTAAATCAAGAGAGTATATATGTTACCGGTGTTTCTTTAGAAAATCCAGTAGTTGACAAGTATACAGATGGAAAGTTGAAAGAGATAGGAAGCAATTTTATAGGTTCTATTTATTCATGTAATAATCAGATTTATTTAATCAATTCTATGGTTAGATATTATGATGAAGCGAATGATAGTTTTGGAGCTTTAACATCTTGCCCGGAATGGCTTATGACTATTAAAGATAATAAATTAAAAAAATTATGTGAATTACCAAATGGACTTAATATATCTAGTTTTCTCTTAACAGATAGAGGTATTATTTGCGTTTCATGTGCTGGAGCAGCTGTTTATCGTTTGAGTGAGAATGGTAAATATGAGGAAACAATAACATATATTGATGGATTAGAGGATGAAGAAATACCCCAAATATCTATAAATGAAAAGGAAGAATATTTTATTGTAATGCCAAATGCAAGGAAGATTTTCAAATGCTTTAAGGGTGAGAATTGATAATGGATAGAGTCAATTATTTGTTTTATCAACTATTTCTTAAAATTAAATATGAAAAGAGAAGATATTTTTTATATGTTTTGTCTTTTTATGTAGGGCTATTATTGCCTACATGCTGCATTGCAAATACAAGGTCGGTTGAACAAGTTATTTATTATACTACTTTTTAAAGGTATGGAAGATTCTTTTCAAGTAGACTGGCTTAGCAGAACCTTTAATACTATTAAATTAGATAAAGAGATTTCTTATTCTATAAGTGCATTTTATGAAGAATCTTTCCCAGAATGGGAGAACCAATATGTTTCAATAAAGGGAATTGATGAATCTTATTTTTATCCACTTCCAAAAATTGAAGGAAGAACATTTAGTAAAAATGAACTACAAGAAGGGAAAGATGTATGTCTGATGAATAAACAATATGCACGTATGCATGCGTGTGAAATTGGAGATATGATTCAAATCAGAGATAAAAGATTAAAAGTTATCGGATTAATAGATAATTCGGTTTATTCGGGGATGATTATACCTTATCAGACAATGCTTAATGTATATAAGGAGGAAAAGGATATACAGTTTTCAGGGACATTTTTTTGCGAAAATGAATTGCAAAAACAAAAAAGAATTGACGAGGTTATTGAACAAATAAAAGAAAAAGATAATCATGCAGATATATTAGGAGTTACAGAAGGAGAAGAATTATATAAAAATGCACTGTACACAAAGATTCAGTGGCGAATTGTTAGGGGGAATGTGTGCTCTGGTAGCAATATTATTTTTCATGATTAACGAAACCATTGTGCTAATGGCAAAGGCAAAAAAAGAACGGAAAATCATGGGAATCAATTTGGCACTTGGTGCTACAGAAAGAGATATTAAATATTGTTTGTTTTTTGAAACATTGTTGGTGACTTTATTGGCAGTATTTTTGGTTATGATTACACTAAGACCATTAGCTAAATTAGCATCTTTGGAGCATATTATTATTTTGGACAGTATGGTTATAGTGGAAACAGTTATATTAGCAGTTTGGGCTTGTGAAATATTAACATGGATAATAGTTAGCAGAATTAAAAAAAGAAAACATTGCAGATATGGTGAGGACAACGAGGGATATATAATGAAATATACTATTGCAAAAATGTTTCAAATATTGCGACATAATAGATGGGTTTCAATTCTTATGATTATTGAAATTGCACTTGGGATGAGTGTGTTTACATATTCTTTAAATATGTTTTTCTCATTGTCGCGTGAAAAAAATCAAAAAAATCAAGAGAGGGATTTAGTTTTGGAAATTTCAGGTGGTGAAGGTATGAATGATATAGAAAAGCAAGCCTTTACACTGAAGGATTATGAAAAAGTGGACGAGATAACAGATGGTCAGACTTTTTTTTATATGTTGTATTGCCACAGTTCTATTCTTATAAAAATGAAAACTATGAATTCGTTATGATTTTAGTGGATTATAAAAAAGCTTGATTTGAAAAATGGCTATACATATTGGGGAAATGGTCTTCAGGATATTATGAATTGTGAAATGAATCTCATCCCGCAGCTTGAAAAAAAGCAGATGCCCACCAAAAAATAGCAGAATTAAACTGGAAGACGGAAACAGATGAAATTAAGTTAAAAAAGTGTGTGGTAGCACCAATTACATATATGGAGCAGTATAAAGAGGAAATATCATCGGCAGCTATCCATGTGGAATGGAAAAGAAGTATTTAAAAAATGAGGAAAAAACAATACAGAAAATAGAGACATATTTATATAATTCACATGACCAAAGTTTTCGTTATCGTATCTACTCTCCAGAAATAGAATTAAGGAATAATACAATAAAAGTGATGACATCCTTACAGGCAATAAATAAGGTAGCATTACTTTTTATGGCGGTTTTTTTTGACTGGTATGATTGCTATTTATCAACTTCGATTCGAGCATAGAGAAGAATCATATGGAATTAGTCTGGCATATGGTGCACAATACAAGGAACTCTACTGGGAAATATTTTGTGAGATTTTATTATTAAACAGCATAGGAACGATCATAGGAATAGTCATTGGTTATTTGGTTACTTATTATGTGGATTTTGGAATTATGATCAGTGTAGTGAATGTGCAAGGGAGCTGGTACACATTTCTGAGTGCATATGGGCTGTGTGTAGTACTAAGTAGCTTTGTTTCGGTAATTACTTTTAGAAAACTAAAAAAAAAAAATTATTGAATTGCTGAATGTCTATTAGGTGGTGAATTACATGATTATGTTAAAGGGAATAGAAAAAACCTATTGTGGAAAAGAAATTAAGACTAAAGTATTAAAGGGGGTTGATTTGTCAATTTCTAAAGGAGAATTTGTTTGTATCTTTGGGGAATCCGGAAGTGGGAAATCTACATTGTTGAATATTTTAGGGTTATTGGACGATGCAACGATAGGAACTTATAAGTTAGACGGAGTAGATATTCGAAAGTTATCAAAAAAGGAAAGTGCATTTATCAGAAATCAAAAATTGGATTTGTATTTCAGGCATACCATCTTATACCGGAATTAAATGCGTTAGAAAATCTGGTTGTTCCGTTAGGCTATGCCGGAATGCGGAAAAAAAAGAGAAAAAATAGCTTATGAGTTGCTTACGGAATTTGGTATAGATGATTTGGAAAAAAACATGTCTCTCAAATGTCGGGAGGAGAACAGCAGCGTATAGCAATTATGAGAGCAATAATCAATAAACCACAGATATTGCTTGCAGATGAGCCAACAGGAAATCTTGATAAAGAAAATTCTCAAACCATAATGAATCTTTTTGAACGCTTAAATAAGCAAGGAATGACAATTGTTATGGTAACACATGATACTTCATTGGCGAAATATGGTACGAGAGTGGTCCGTGTGGAGGATGGTCGAATCATTGAAAAAGGGAAGGAAATCTTAAAATAAAACGATTATTCTAGTTGCTAATAGAAAGTGTGAAACATACGAATAAAAAAGTCAAAAAAAAAAATACTGTTGAGAAAGAAGTGAATGTAGTATATGTATACTAATACTATTTGAAAAAGGCTGGGCATTCGGTATCTGCAATATGTAGAAGATATGTGCGGATTTTAGAAAAATTGCTGGATCAAGATGACGAATTTAAGCTTAAGTATAACAATATCAGAGATGAAAAAACAAATTTGACGTGTGATATCTGATGTTTAAGAAAGTGATGGCCTAAAATCGCACTGTTATGGCCAATGTATTGAAAAAATAAAGCTGAAATAATATAATAATTAGAAAATGCGGAGTAAAACAATTATTACAACAATATTAAGTATGCTGGATATGAACGCAATTTATAAGATTGCCGAGTTTTACGCGGCAATCTTATTGTGTAATATATATTATAAGGTAGGGATTTAATATGTTTTATCACATAATCATGAAGAATTTTAAAAGCAATCTAAAGAATTACATACTTTTTTTTCGTGAGCATTATTCTTGCGATTGCAGAGCTTTTTGCATTCTGGGGATTGAATGATGTGGTCAAGAAGGCTGTAAAGATGGAGTGACTGCAGCAACGCTTAAGTCAGATTTCGTGCTTGCGGCAGGGCTTATTACATTTATTACGGTCTTCTTGATGATTTTTTCTATGAAATACTATATGAAGCTTCGTATTAAAGATTACACAACGTTTATTGTTCTTGGGATGAAAAAAGAAAACATCGTATCTGCTCCTGTTAGTAGAGTATACGGTGGGATGTGTATTTTCTCTTGTGTTCGGAATTTTAATGGGAAACGGAATCTTATATGGAGCACAGACCGCACTTCATAAACTGTATCCGGAATTTCTTAAGGTGACAGCACCGGGATGGAAGATTTACCGGAATACCTGCGGGATGAGTGTTGCAAACATGACAGGTGTATTCCTGATCTTATTGGTCTGGATGGATGGAAGGAATCTAAGTACACTCATTTCAAAGAGTGAGTATAACGAGAAGCGTCCGGTCGGAAAGAAATGGATACTAATGGTATTGATCGGGATTGGCGTTCTGGTGTTAGGAGAAAACCAGTATCAGGGAAGTGACCTGTCATATATGTATTCCCACGTTATCTTTATTGTAGGGCTTTTTCTGGTGGCTGCATTTGGCGTGGCATTGATTCTGGAAGGGCTGAAGCATCGAAAACAGTTTTATCATCGGCATATTTTACAGATGAATCAATTGTACAGTAAATACATGAATAATCTGTTGATTCTGCTGATTCTGCTGGTCATTCATTTCTTTGCGCTTACATATCTGACGGTTGAAATTGCAGAGGTTCTTCCATTGGATAAGTATCGGGGAAAACTATCCCTATGACATGGTGTGGATGGCAAAGGAGGAAGATGAAGCATTTGCGGAAAAACTGGTCAGAAAGTATGATGGAAATATGACAGAGCTTCCGATGATCCGGGTGACGACATATTATGGAGCACAGCATATAGGAGTTTCAGCTTCAGAATATGAGAAGCTGACCGGGAAAGATGTGAATCTGTCGGAGCGTGAAATTCTGGTGGGCATTGAGGATTCTGAGTATCAGAAAGAAAAAAAGATTACAGATGAGGATTATTTGAATACGTATAGTTTCTTATTCACAGGAAAGTATCAAGAAGATATGGCGGAGATTTCACACACAGATCCGCAGTACCTGTACGATATCAAGGACATATTTACCCAGAATGTGATCGGACAGTATTCTACAGATCAGTGGCATGAGAACATTATCGTGTTTTCGGATACATATTTTCAGAAGCAGTGGGAAGCGATGCGTGGAGATGATCAGGAGGCAACGGTATTAAGATTATTTACATTTTCGGGAAAACGTAAGGAAAATGCATGGAAGGAACTGTCGGAGTATCAGAAAGAATGTGGCGTAAAGAATGACAGCGATACGAGGATGGAGAGATATCTCTACGGGACGGAGGAGTATCTGATCGGGCAGAAAATGCGTGTGTTGTTCAGCTTATCCAGTAAATTATTCCTGATGATGGCGCTATTTATCAGTGCATTCTTTGTGAATGGGATTAAGATATTGTCGGAACTTTCGGGATATGAGAGACGCTATGAGTTCCTGCGATGTATGGGCATGAAGCAGAAGCAGCGCAGGAAAACCATTTGAAACCCAGATGTTGTCGGATATTGCTTTGTTTGCCACGGTAATGATGGGTATTGTATATGTGCTCTCTTATGAATGGCGGTGTGCATCAAAAGATGCCGGAAGTCTGGACGTAACATTTTGGATGTACTGGATTCTGATTGTTGGAATATATCTGTTGGCAGACCGGCTAGTACAATGGCTGTTTGCACAATATGTTATAAAGAGAGTAGAGAAGGGGAATGATTAGAATGAAAGTATTGGAAGTGGAAAATCTGATCCGGAATTACCGGAGGTCATCGCTCAAGAAGAGTGAAGAAGACGTGAAAGTGTTAAAAGGATTAAACTTTGCAGTAGAAGAGGGCGAATTTGTCGGAATCATGGGAAAATCTGGCTGCGGAAAGACAACACTGCTAAAGGTCCTCGGAATGATCGACAAGCAGACCGGCGGGACGGTACGGTTTATGGAAGAAGATGTCAGCGAAATCTACGGAGACCGGCTGGCGGATGTACGAAGAAAGCAGATCGGCTTTATATTTCAGGATTTTTATCTGATGGACAGTTTGTCCGTTGAGGAAAATATTATGCTTCCGATGATCCTTGGCAGGGAGAAGGAAAGTGTCATGACAAAGGCGGCACAGGAGTACGCAGAAAAATTTCTGATTTCCCATCTGGTGAAAAAAAGAATCCTTACGAATTATCCGGCGGTGAGAAACAGCGTGTGGCAATCTGCAGGGCGCTCATTAACGATCCGGATCTGGTGCTTGCGGATGAGCCGACGGGGAATCTGGATTCCAAGTCGGGTAAGATCGTGATTGATGCGCTGACACAGATTAACCGTGAATTTAAGAAAACCATTGTTATGGTTACCCACGATCCGCAGATGGCAAGCTACTGCAGCAGAATCATCTTGCTAAAAGACGGGCTGATTCTGGATACTTTGAAGCGTGGAGAAAGCCAGGAAGCATTTTATCAGGAGATTATTGGACGGATGGCGGAATTATAGATGAATAGTAAATATTATAAGAATGTTTTGAAAAAAAGGATTGGATATTTAGTGCTATTAGTTTGTGTTATAGCTATAGGGGCAATTTCCTGTAATTCAAATTCTTATTTGATAATATGTTCATTATACTGTGTTTTACCAATGATATCAACGATATGGAAGTATACAGGAAGAAAAAATTATGGAAATAGTTTTTAAAAAGTTGCACTTTAAGTATCTCCTACGTACAGAATAAGTATCAAGTACAAAGGAGTGAATGTAGCATGATAAAAAAATAAGAGTAGCCGTGGATCACGGAAACCGGAACATGAAAACCTGTAATTTTGTATTTACCACTGGACTGACAGAACAGGACAAAAAAGCCTGCCAGGGGAGAGAAGTATCTGAAATATCAGGGAAAGTATTATACCCTCAGTGAGAAACGGATTCCTTACCAGAGGGATAAGACGCAGGACAGCCGGAACCGGTTCTGGATTCTGACGTTATTTGCCATTGCGATGGAGCTGGAACAGGAAGCGCAGATCCAGCCGGAGGATGTCATTCAGGTGGAACTTCCGATTGGGCTTCCGCCGAAGCATTTTGCAGAGCTTTGTGAGAGATATGAACGCTATTTCAAAGGGGACGGGAAGGTGCAAGAACTATGCTTCAACGATAAAGGCTATCACCTCTGTATTCAGAATGTACTGGCGTTTCCGCAGGATTATGCAGCCATGATGACGAGGATGACGGAAATCCGTGAGATTCCGAAAGTCGTAGGGATTGATATTGGCGGATTTACTTCTGATTATCTTCTGATGAGAAGTGGCAGACCGGATATGGATTATTGTGATTCTCTGGAAAAAGGTGTGATTACCATGTATAACGATATCATTTCCAGTATTAACAGTGAATATGACATGCTTCTGGAGGAGGCAGATATCGACAGTATCATCAAGGGAAAAACGCAGTATTATGAGGAAGCTGTTGTACAGGCAGTAGAAACCATGGTTCAGAATTTTGTTACCGATCTTCTGAACAGCATCCGAGAGCGGGGCATTGATACAAAATCTACTTATACGGTGTTTATCGGCGGCGGAGCAGTGCTTCTGGAACGATTTCTGGAGCAGGCAGACCGGTTGGGAAAACATACCTTTATCCGGGATATGAAAGCAAATGCCGATGGATATGATCTTTTGTATCGCATGACACAGGCTGGAGTGTGATTTTATGGGAAAGAAAAATCCGTTTGTATTCACTATTGGTTTTGATAAGTCGGACCCAGATCATGTGTATGTGACAGAACTTCTGAATACGACAGAGAAAAAAGCAAAACTGATCGTTGCAGCAATTCTGGCATATACGGGAAGAACGGATGAGACAGGTAATGGCAGTATAAGCATGGAACCGGATATGCTCCGGCCAATGATGCAGCAAATCATCCGGGAAGAAGTAAGAAAGGTATTGGAAGGGCAGGACGTTTCTAAGATAAATGGAGAAATGCCCACAGAAGTTGATTTGATGGAAGAAGAACCGCTGCGGATGGATCAGACTATGAGACAGAATGTAGTGGATGCTATCAGTGCATTTCGCAGGGCATAAAAAGCAGGAGAGATACACATGCTTATGGCAGTGTACTCTCCTGTTCTTTGTATCAGAATGGGAATAGACAGAAAACTCACAGACTATTCACAGATTACTCACAGATTGTCTTTGTATAATGTGTAGATGATGAAGGATACGGGAGAGCCTTAACTTAGGTTCTTGAATCCATCCAGAAGTCCACGCAGTGTAGAAAGGGCAAGCTGTTTCTGCTCCTCCGGGCAGGAATTTAGTTCTGCTATGATTTGTTGCATGGTAGAATCCATATTCGATTTTTTGTCAGAAAATACGGCATCGATGGAAATATGCAGATAATTCGCCAGAGCATACAGCGTATCAAGCCGGGGATTACCGTTATATGTTTCAATATCTGAAACTGTTCGCAAAGAAACCTTTGCCTGTTCGGCAAGGGCATTTTGTGACAGATTGAGTTTCAGGCGTTCTTGTTTTACGACATCTCCCAACCGTTTATTTACCATCTGAATCACCTCACTTATTGCGTATATTTTATCGTAATATGACACCATATGAAATGCGTTAAAATACATACTAATACGCAACATACCACACGCGAAAAGAAGACACAATTTACGACTAGAAAAATGATTTTTTATATGGCAAGAAAGAGTAAAAGTAAATGAATATCTGTTAAAAAAATCTTACATCCCAAGAGGGGAAGAAAGAAACGAAAGTACGCAGAATATGAGTTGCTCTTGTTGCATATATCACACAAGTTCATACGAAAAGAGTTAAAGGCTGAACTGCTAGAACGGTGGTTCAGCCTTTCTTTTTATCATAAATTGGAAGAGGGTGTCAGAAGATGCTGCCGTTCACCGCCTTCCTTCAGGATTTTCAAGCAACTTTTTAACAAAAATTCTGGAGGAAAACGAAATGAACAAATATACATATACAGGATCAAAGATACAAAATCACTTTACAGCATATCTGATACAGTTTGTCCGTGGAAAACGACATGATTATCTGGAGAAGAAAATCCAGATGGCTGATGCAGAAGAACTGCTGGAGGATATTGGACAGATGGAGGCAAGAATTGTAATCGAAGAATTGATGGAGAACCAAACGAGGGAGCAGCTTTTTATTGCAGGAGGCACAGGGAAAATATCCGGAATGGAATAAGATGTCAGATGAAAGACTGATGAAAGCGCTTCATACGCTGCGGGATGAAGAACGGAAGCTGATTTACCAGCATGTGTTTGAAGAACGTACTTTTGAGGAAATGAGCAGGCTAAACGGGTTATCAGAGGAGCGATGCAAGGGTATTTATTATTATGCAATCCGGAAGATCCGCAAGGTGATGGGAGGTGAAAACTAATGAGTTTTGAACGATTACTTTTACAGGCAAAAGAAGGAAATGCAGATGCGGTACTGGAGATTTTAGAGATATATAAGCCGCTTTTAATTAAGAATGCGATTGTGAATGGCAGATTTGATGAAGATCTGTATCAGGAACTGGTAAGTACATTGCTTCAGTGTATCCAGAGATTCCAAATATTGGAATAGAATGGATAAGCCCGGCGGGAAACTGCCGGGCGGATAATATATTGAAACCGTGAGAAAAGAAGGGTGATTCTTTAGTTGCCTGAACAACAAGGAGTCTGTACGTCCAGTCCATCCAGATAACCCTTTCCCCAATCACACATCGACTCCAAAACAGGAATAATACTTTCGCCAAAAAGCAGTTAAGGAGTAAAGAGTTCTCGGTGGCTTTTCTGAATGACCTCTGCGAAGCATCCCAGAGTTTTTCCAGATCCCGAAGCTGCTGAGAAAGCATTTTCGGGGTTGCACTGGGAATCAGCCGCTGTAATTCCATATAATGCAGTGGGTGGTTAATGAGATGCCAGAGAATTAAAGGCTTGTATTTTCCGCCAATCAGGGAAAGCGTTGCTTCCACAGGGCAGTTAAAGGATGTGGTCTGTTTCATGATCATGTCTCCCTTCAGGTAGTATCATTTTGGAAAGTATCTTTCCGGAAAGTGCAGTCTTGCAGGACAATCCAATCGTGATACAATCAAATTGTTGATCGATATATCGTAATCATAAAAAAAAAAAGGAAGGATTGACAACCATGGATTTTATTGAAATTGCAAAAAAAAGAGATATTCTGTCCGGAGCTATATGGAACAGAAAGTAGAACCAGAGAAATTAGAGAAAATTATTGAGGCGGCACATGTGGCACCAACAGCAGCAAATCAGCAGCCTTGGTTCATTTGCTTGTAGTGCAGAGTGAGGAAGGTCTTGCAAAAAAATCGGAGAAGGAGCGAATATTTACGGAGCACCATTGGCAATTATCGTTTGTGCCGATCATAACAGGGCATGGACAAGACCATTCGATAAAAAGCAGACAGGAGATATTGATGCTGCTATACTGACAGATCACATGATGCTTCAGGCAACAGAACTGGGATTAGGTAGTGTTTGGGTTTGCTATTTTAAACCGGATGTAATCAAAAAAAGAAATTTCATCTGCCGGAAAATTTGGAACCAATCAATATTTTGGTAATCGGATATTCGGATGAGACTGGAGCTGATCCGGAAAGACACGGCCAGAGTCGGATT
>VOFC01006242.1_pt1 | contig 60541 bp, 65 predicted proteins | sample 5384161 | NCBI WGS metagenome assembly VOFC01 (sample SAMN12384722, study PRJNA508395) | human gut metagenome | isolation source: healthy gut B | host: Homo sapiens
GATGCTGGAACGCGGGGAAAATAGATCGAGATCTGGTAGAGTTCGTGATCATAGACCAGCTGGTGCCGAAGGAGCATTTGCTGCGAAAGATAGATGCAGCGGTGGACTTCACACGTCTGTATGAAATGGTGGAGCCTCTCTATTGCGAGGATAATGGACGCCCCAGCATCGACCCGGTGGTGTTGTTCAAGATGGTGCTGATCCAGCATCTGTACGGCCTTCCCCCGCTGCGGCGGACAGCGGACGAAGTCAGCGCAAACAATTGCTATCGCTGGTTTCTCGGTTATCCCTTGCAGGAGGAAACGCCGCATTTTTCCACGGTGAGCTATAACTTCCGGCATCGGTTCACCGAAGAGACCGTGGATCGGGTATTTGCGTGGATTTTGGATGAGGTAGCCAAGGCAGGCTATCTGTCTCCCAAGGCCGTCTTCATTGACGGTACTCACATCAAGGCCAACGCCAACACGAAGAAGCAGATGAAGGAGCAGATCCCAGCAGCTGCCGGTACTATGCAAAAGAATTGATGGAAGAGGTCAACGCAGATAGAGAAGCGCATGGTAAAAAGCCCTTTGATGATGACAACGATCCTCCGGCGTCTCCCCGGAAGCACAAAGACAACACCTCTAAGAAGAAGCTGGCCCGCAGGAAGAAGCAAGGCTTTCGTACCGTAACCAAAAGCACGACAGATCCGGACTGCGGCTTATTCGTAAAGGGCGAGCATAAGCGGCAGTTCGCCTATGAGGCGCATACCGCCTGCGACAAGAACGGTTTCGTGCTGGAAACAGTCGTGACACCCGGCAATGTCCATGACAGCGTGGCCTTTGATGAAGTTTACGACAAAGTAACGGAGAATTTCCCACAGGTAGAGGCCGTTGTGGCCGACTCCGCCTACAAAACGCCACATATCTGCAAGAAAGTGTTTGACGATGGCAGAGTCCTTTCCACAGCCTACAAGCGCCCGCAGACCATGAAGAATGGACACGAGTGGTGGAAGTATGTCTATGATGAATTCTACGACTGCGTGATATGTCCCGAATACCAGCCCTTGAAATACAGCACCACGAACCGGGATGGATATAGGGAATACAAGAGCGATCCGAATATCTGCGCGGCCTGTCCGACCAGAGAACGGTGTACGCATTCCAGGGGCTGTATCAAAACGGTGCAGCGGCATATCTGGAAGGACTATGAGGAATTGGCGGACGATGCCAGATATACGCCTGCGTACGCACAGCTCTATAAGCGCCGAAAGGAAACCATTGAACGGGTCTTCGCGGACGCTAAGGAAAAACACGCGATGCGTTATACGCAATACAGAGGCTTGGCTCAGGTCACAAACTGGGTGAAGCTTAAGTTTGCTGCCATGAACTTGAAAAAATTGGCCACATGGAAATGGAGGGATCTGTTGTCCTCGTTTCGCTTTGCTGTTTTTTCGCTCATATATGTTCGAGATCCAGTCTGCTCCTGAGTACAGACCGGGTTCCTCGACAGAGAGGCGGGAGCATCGGTCAAGATGCTCCCGCCTTGTTATACTTTTAACTGCTCTCATTCAATACCTAAGAATCAACAATGTCAAAAGGAAAGTAAAAAAAGTCATTACTATGAGCTAAGCCGAAAATAATTCGGTATTTACCGACAGATAGTTGGTCATAGTCCGTCAGAAAAAAATCTACATTCATTGTCTCTCCTGATGGGATGTAAAGAAGATTATCTGTATCTCTTATATGAGGGGATTTTTTTACAATAACCCATGTTTCATTAATATTTTGTTCGAGATATGGCAGATAGAGTTCCGGGCTATTATCGCTATGATTTGTTATGCAAAGAGATATCTGCTTAGTATCAATAGTGTATTGTGCTTGCACAGCCTGAATAGAGAATCCGCTTACCGGGGTCAAATTTTGATAAGGGGATTTGGGGGATTGAGAGGTTTTAATTAAATAGAACAAAAGAATACACAAGATGACTGTTGGGACAATGGCAAAGACTCTTTTTTTTTTCATGGTATACTCCTTCCTTTTCCTCTGTCCATCGCCGTTTACTTCTTCCCTTTTAGAATATTCCAAACTGTTGATATTGTTAGTTACATCTATATAGACGCTAAATTTTTTAAAATGTTCCCATTTTTATCATCATAGTGTAAAATATAAACAAAGGCAAGGACAAGAATTGTCCCTGCCTTTGCTTACTATAGAACATTTTCAATAGAAATGATAAATCCGAACACATTACCAACTTGGATAATGTAGTTCGGATTATCATTACTTGGTCCGAGTGACTGGAATCGAACCAGCGGCCTCTTGAACCCCATTCTTTCTGTTTCATTTTCGTCTGCGCAAAATAAAGAAAATTCGTGTTTATAAGGAATTTTTACAATTTTTAGGATTGCATTTATTCTGCATTTTTCATATATTCCGTTCTCATTCCGCGTCTATTCCGCTTTTAATGCGGGCGAGAACTATGCGACATCGCGACCATCTTTTACAAAGAATCAGGTTTTCGTAAAGGGTGCCTTCTCTTACACACCCCTCAGTAAAAGGCGTGCAAAGTCTTTACTCCTTGTCGCACTTCTCAATCGAGCACTCATGCGCTTTCGTCTTTTCATCGTAGTTGATTCCAACTAACAAAATACTGCCAGTGTAGTCTCGGATCGATTCCGGGTATTTTTTGGCCTTAATTTGCCGTAATGCTGTTTCAGCCGATTTGTTCCACTTCAGTTCAATGACCATTGCCGGGTAGGATAAACCGTATTCAGGCTTCGGGATAAAGACAAAGTCTGCAAATCCTTTTCCTGCTAGGAACTCGCGAATCGGTTTGAAATAGTACTGCATCGCACCAAGATACGCAATCGATAAGACACTGCTCAAGGAATTTTCGTTATGGTACTGAATGACGGATGCATACTCGTTATGGATCTTTTCAATCTGCATCGCAACCGACGCACCATCCATATCCAATGTGGCGTTCAAAAGTTTGTCCGAATCCCGCTGAAATGCCGCCATCTCATCCCACTTTCGGCTTTCGATGGCATTTGCCAATTCCTGTCGTATTTCCTCATTTGGCACGAAGGCAGTCTTGGTTTTCTGATGAGCCACCGAAAGCTTCGCTTATCCAACAACCGAAGCTCCTGCTCCGATCTTGGCCACTGAAACGCACCATTGTTTAACCGCTTGTAGAGCAGTACATACCCATCCCCTGAGAAATACAGCGCTTTGATCCGGTCTGTCCGCCGCCCGCAAAACAGAAACAGGCTGCCCTCACACAGCGGCGCCCCGAATTGCTGTGACACGATGGCGGCAAGACCGTCTATGCCCCGGCGCATATCCGTATAGCCGCAAGCCACATAGTATTTCTCTACCCGACTCAGGTCTATCATGTTTGCTGCAGCGAACGCAGGACTGCGGCGACTGCATCGATGTCCACATGTCCCGGCAGTACCATGCTGGCTCCATGATACTCTATCCGCAGTTCATCCGGCTTCTCACGATCTTCTAACGCCACAAGCTGCGGGATCCCGTGTTCCACTGCGGACTCGCGCAGTTTTTTCAGCCAATAGTAATAGCTCTTTTCGCTGATCCCTTGCTGCGCACAGAATTCCCGATTATTCAAGGGGCTATCTTTGCGCTGCTGCATAAGCTGCCGCCACTGTTCCACTCGGTATGCTTCTCGTACTTGCATGACTTCTGTCATCCCTTATTCTTCCCGTTCTCTCGAAAAACTTACCGGAAGTTTTTCGACATATGGGAAGATTTTCGCACACCTTTCTCCTTTGTTCCAGCCGTGCCATTATTGAGCGCTTACGCCAAGATCCGCACGATCTTGCTCCCCTGCCAAGCTGTGCCGCAAGCTGGTGAAGTACGCCAGAAAACAAAAAACCGCTGCCGGTGAGATTTTTCTCACATGCAGCGGGAGGGGCATTTCGCGGCGGCAGGTGTGGTTTGAGCTCAAGCGGCTGTGCAAGGCGGCGGGGGGAGCCGAGCAAGGTGTTTCCCCACAATCTGCGGCACCTGTTTGCCACTACCTTCTACCGGGCCCAGCGAGACATCGTGCGCCTTGCGGATATGCTGGGTCATTCCAGCATCGACACCACCCGCATCTACCTGATGGTCAGCGGGACGGAGCAGCAGCGGCAGCTGGATCGCTTGGGGCTTGTTTCGTAGGGAACAGAATCAGCATTTTGTTGATAGGGCGGCGGCCCATTTTTAAAAAACATCCGAAAAGCAGGGAATTTTTCTGGATTAAATCGGTTTTTCTTGCAGCAAGGTGCAAAAAGCCAGCCCACAAAAGCCAAAAACTTTGTGGGTCTTTTTACCATGCCAATCACTTCAGTAGGTATTGCATTTTCGTAAAAATCGTGTTAAAATGTCGGCAAATTTTGTAGAATTTTGTCGAGCATTTTCGGGACTTCATCAACAAAATGCTGATTTAGTCCCGCGTCGTTCAAACGGCGCGCTTTTTTCTGTGACGCGGCAAAAAGTGACAAGGCTCTATAAGTAAACACCGAATCGCACAGAGTAGGCATTTTGGTCTGATGCTGTGCGATTTTTTCACCGGGTAGAATGCCAATCTGCACAGGCGCTTACTATGCAGCGCCATTCTTAGCATCTACGCATAGTGCATCAACAGGAATATAGCGCATCGCGTCTCATACTTTGGATGGATTTACATTTTTCAAGGACTTTGCTACAATAAAATGAGAAGAAATTTATAGGGCAGAGGTTTATGACAGCGAGGGTACCCTCGCTGTCCCACGGGGAACCCCGTGGGACAATTCCTCTCTGCCGCAGGGGGGGAAGTCCGTGACCGACAAAAGTGCCATCATCGTCAAGCCGTCTACCGCACAGGCGTTTGAGACTCTTTGGGAGCGCGGCAGGGTCCTCTTTTTCAGCGCACCCTGCGGCTTTGGAAAGACGGCGCTGGCCGATACACTGTTGGATGGGCGGCCCGTTCTGCGGCTGAACGCGGCAGATACCGGCTTTGCGCTGCCCTCTCCAGAAAATGCGTGGGACGTCCTGCTGATCGACAACATTCAGGATAGCCCTCTCTGTCAGGAGTAGGATCGTCCTAGGTGGTGTCCACATGGTACCACTGGCCATCGATTTTCACGACGTTCCAAGCGTGGTAACCTACGGTGGTGTCGCCGGTCACAGATTCAGCATCCATGCCGGCGGCTTCAAGCAGGGCCAAATAAGCCGACATTTTACTTTCCCACTTATATTGGAAATATATGTGCTAACAACATTCAATCCACTTCCATCAGAAGTGCAACGAAGCGCAACTCGTCTCTTCTAAAGCATCAGTAGAAAGCTGTCAATTATACCTCACGGTCCTAGGCGAAATATTGTACTTTTTCAAGCGTCGATACAGGGTCGCGCGGCTCATCTTCAATCTTTTGGCCGCTTCTTCCACATCTCCGTCGCTGGCTGTCAGCACCATGCGGATCACCCCCGCTTCGCTTCCCCCCTGCCGTAGCTCCTGTTCGACAGGACTCTCTATGCCGGCGGCAAACGCCACACGGAGACTCTCAGCGCTCAGTGTCATCTCGGGGCTGGATATAAATGCGCGCTCGAGGCTGTTTTGCAGCTCTCTCGTATTGCCCGGCCACTCATAGCGCTCAAGCCCATCTAGAAACTCCTGCGAGCAGAGATGGGGCGAATTGGGATAAAGCGCGTTGAGTCTTTTTTACAAAGTAGTCTGCACAATATGCGATATCGCCGCGGCGCTCCGCAGCGGCGGGATCTTCAGGTAGAAGATATTCAGCCGGTAGAATAGCTCCGAGCTGAACTGGCGGCTCTCCACATCCTGCTTGATATTATGATTGGTCGATACGATGATGCGGATATCCAGCGGGATCTCTTCCTTTCCTCCCACGCGCGTAACGCGATGCGACTCGACGATGCGCAGCAGCTGCATCTGAAATTCCTGCGGGATCGCCGTAATGTTGTCGAGGAATATCGTACCGTGGTTGGCCAGTTCAAACCGTCCGGGATTTCCCTCACGGGACATCCCCGGGAAAGCGTCCGGCTCATAGCCGAAGAGATCGTATTCGCGGAACTCGTGCTGGATTGAGGCACAGTCCACCGTAACAAACGGACCGCCTGCGCGGCTGCTCGCATTGTGGATCGCCTGCGCAAGCAGTTCCTTACCCGTGCCGCACTCGCCTTCAATAAGTACGTTGCCGTCATAGCGGGCATATTTCTGTGCCTGCATGAGCACGCGCTTCATGCTGTCGTCCTGCGTAAGAATATCGTCAAAGGTGTAAAATGCGCGGTTTCCGGAAATCTTGTTGACGGATTCGATGAGATACTTCTGCTGGCTGAGCGAAACGTTCAAGACCGGTACGCCAAGGTCGATCAGCGGATAGATCACAGCGCTGCAGCGCAGCACTTTATCGCCGATGAGCAGGCGCAAATCGTTAAAAGAATTCCAGCCTTTATCCGCCCAGAGCGAATCAGACCACTCCAAAGTCGGGCAAAACTTGCGAAAATCCTTCGTACACAGCTCCTCTGGCTCCATTTGCAGCATCTGGCAGGCAGCCTTGTTTGCCCAGATTGGGTAATAGTCGCGCGAAAGGAAGAAAATGCTGTCCTTTTTACTCTCCAGCGCGGCTCGCATCATCTCACCCGTACGGCGCAGCGCGAGCTTCCCCTCAATACCCTGCGCAGCGGCAATGACAAGTCCGAGCGAATGCGGATGCGGCAGGGTATCGTTACTGCTGAGATTCAGACAGCCGACGATCTCTCCCTCCGGATTGTGGATGGGTACAGCCGAGCACATGCCCTGGTGATGACTGACACAATAGTGTTCCGCGCCTATCATTTGGATTGCAACATCGCTATCCAGCGCTACGCTGACCGCATTGGTCCCGACACTGGTGTTGCTCCATAATGTGCCCTCCACAAAGTTGCAGGACTCGTTAGCTCTGATTGCGTCCTTCGTACCAATGCTTTTGAGGATATAGCCGATGCTGTCTGTCAGCGCAAGACTGAAGCGGGACTGGCTCAGCGCATCATAAATGCTCCCCATGATTGGCTGTGCGACTTCTATCAGCAGTTGGTTTTCCGCGATAATGCTTTGAAACGTCGCGCCGTCGATTGCCGAACCTCTGCCGCCGGTAGCAGGATCGATCCCAGCCTCCTTGCACCGCCGCCAGCCATCGACAACAACGGCAGGAATACGCGGGTCTACCTTGTCGCTAAACACATAGTCCGCCCATGCCTGCGTGAGAGCGTCACCGCTCATTGCGGGCGTTTGCACAAAATCCATATCCAGCTCCTCCGCGTTCTATTTCTGCCCCATATGAATCACGTAGGATCGCTCAAAATTGCATCAAGGATCCCATCCATCGTGATTCCGTCAAACATACACACCGGTTTCAGCACCGCGGTCATATCGTGCTTTTTTGGCGAAAGAAAGATTAACCTTTATGATCGTGTTTTGATTCAGTTCGATCATGGTCGTATTTCGATGCTGCCAAAGGATTGGCACTCGTTCTCTGTCCTGCCTTCAGGATATACTACTTAAGCGCAAAGCTGCAGCACAGGAATCTGTGCCGACGGTCTCGATATATAGTGTATACTGTGTTTATGCTTTTTATAGTATAGCATAGAAAGCGGATTTCGCAAAGGGGAAAATGCTGCAGCCTTTCTCACATTTTTTATAACAGCTTTAATGTAGTCCGGCCTGTTCGTGCATTTGAAAACACTCGCCCAGTCCTCCATCCGGATTACCTGCGTAATCGCATCGCGGAAATGCAGCTTCCCGCCGGCAAGCAGACTGATAACATCCGGCCAGTCCTCTTCCTCGGCGCCAAAGGAGCTTATTATGTTGATACTGTTCCAAACCATGTAGTTCCAGTTGAGCGTCATGCGCGAATCGGTCGGCGGCACACCGATCGCACCAAAGGTCCCAAGCTTCTTAACGACCTTAAAACCGTCCTCGATCGCGGAGATAACCCCTGTACAGTCGATGACCACATCAGCCTTGTGACCGTTAGTATATTCCAATACTTGTTCACTCGCCGGCTGGTGCTGGCCGTTAAAGCACTTCACCGCGCCGTACTTTTCCGATAGTGACATACGCAGCGGCTCATCTGAGTCTATGCCGACAGCGAGGATCTCCTTCACGCCAGTGATCCGCAGCGTTTGAATGGTCAGCAGCCCAATGATGCCCATGCCGAGTATCACGACGCGGTCCTGCGGACGGACATGAATGCGCTTGAGCGCGTGAACAACAATCGAGAGCGGCTCGGCACAGGCGGCCTCCTCCTCGCTGATACCTATCGGAACATGAAAAAGCCATTTGGGATAGGTGACAAAATACTCGGTAAACGCGCCCAGGCCAGTCAAACCTGCAATTATCTTACTACTGCACTGCTCGTAATGTCCATCGCGGCAATTGGCGCAAACTCCGCAGGGATAGCACGGCACGGCGGAGATAACAAAGTCGCCGACCTTCCAGCCGCTGACGTCTTTCCCAACTTCAACGATATCTCCGCAGAATTCATGCCCCATTATGAGCGGGAGCGGCATTTTCTCGGTCCATTTGTAGTAATGGATGTCACTGCCACAAATGCCCGCAGTCCTGATCTTGAGCACAACGCCGTCATCCGGACAGACCGGGCGAGGGATATCAACAATCTCAAGGTCCGTCTCTCCGGGATACTTTTTTATGAGTGCTTTCATTGCTTTTGCCTCCTGCATATCTATTTCTTTCTTTGCCTTACGCTGCGGTGGTAAAAAATGCAAAGAGGTCGCCTCATTCATCTAGACTTCGGTACCTCTTTGCATTTTGTATTCCTATACTACTGTGTTATGTCAGCTGTAAAGCGGACCGCCCTTCTCCTCAAGCATCCTCTTCTATTACAGCAGACCGAGCTCTCTTGCTTGGTATGTAAGCTCCTCGCGGAACTTCGGGTGCGCCACTCCGATCAGTGCCTTTGCACGCTCAGACGGTGACTTGCCGACCAGTCTGGCAATTCCCTGCTCCGTGACAACATACTCGACCAGCGTGCGCGGCAGCGTGACCGGCGTACCGGGAGCAAAGAACGGCTTGATCTTGGAGAACTTCCCATTTCTTGTAATGGACTCCAACACAACAATGGACTTGCCCTCCAGATTCGAGGCCGCCGCGGATGCGAAATTGCAGATGCCGCCGGTCCCGCTGTGTTGCTTGCCCTTCAGGAATTCGGAATTAGCCTGCCCCAGCAGATCCACCTCAACGGCATTGTTGATCGCTGTCATGCGGTGCTGACGCGCGATCGTCCCCGGATTGAGCACCTCCTGGCAGTTGTTCATCTCAACGCCTTGATTATGATCGAGCCAGCGGTATAGTTCTTCGGTGCCGCTGACCTGTGTAAAGACTGACCTGCCACGCTTCTCGCTCTTTTTGAGATTCGTGATAACGCCCGTTTCCGTCAGGTGCATCAGAATGTCTCCGAAGACCTCGGTATGTACGCCAAGGTCCCTCTTCGGCGCAAGGTACATAAGCGACGCCGCGTTCAGCCTTCCCAGTCCTACCTCGATCGTGGCCTCATCCGGAATCAGTTCAGAGAGATATCCGCCGATAGCCTTGTAGGTCGGCAGACTCTCCTCGTCGATATCCGTGCCGGGACTGACCATGACATAATTCTCCGCGTCGGCGTCCACGATATAATCGACCTCACTGACGTGGATGAGATTGCTGCCGGGTACAAACGGGAAATTCGAGTTGGTCTCAACGATGACCAATTGTGCATCGGCACAGGCACCGCGCGCAAAATCCGTACAGGTGCCCATCGACATGAATCCGTGTTCGTCCGGCTTGGAGACCTCCAGAAACGAGACATTGCACGCAAGCGCACGCGAACCGATCTTATGATACAACCAGTATTCCGCCGGAATAAAGTCGAGCCGGCCCGCACGCTGAAGCGCGTGGGAGCTTTCATTCAAAAAGCTCGTTGCGGGACGGAAGCCCTGTCCGACCGATTCTGTATCCGGCATAAAGTTGCAGATAGGCTCGTAATAGTAGACGCCGTGCAGATCCTGCCGCTTGACCAGCTCACACAGAATCGCGCGACAATCGCGGTTTCCCGTCATGATCCGATCATTGTCCTTTATCATGCCCGCCGCCTGCTGCGCCGTGATACACTTTTTTCTAAACTCTTCCTGCCAGTGTTGCATAGCCTCTTTTATCCTCCTGCGTTGCCTGACCGCGTCACTTTTTTCGCGTCCTGCTCTTCCTTCCACGCCATTGCTGCCTTCAATCCCTGCTCCTTGACAATACGGTTGAACTCCGCCTGCTCCTGCGTCTGGTTGATGCGGCAGAGGTTGAACATCTCAGCGGCAAAGTCCATGGCATTGCGCATTCCCATGATCTCATAAGTCTTGTTGATCTCATACTTGAGCATACGGATGGACTCGGCAGGCTGGTCGGCTAAACGGTTGGCGAGCTTCATTGTCTCCTCCTCGAGCTTATCGAGCGGAACGATAAAGTTGACGACACCCGCCTCCTTAAGCTCCTGCGCGCTCATGAAGTCACCGAGATAAGCCAGCTGCTTTACGCGGTTCATGGTCATTTTCCACGGCTCAATGAGAACATCATTGATGTAGGAATACTTGAGCTCCGGCTCGCCAAACTTGGCATCTTCCGAGGCGATAATCATGTCGCTCATAAAAGCCATCCATACGCCGCCGCCGATGCAATAGCCCTGTACGGATGCGATGACAGGCTTCTTTGCCTCCCAGATCGCGCGCCAGTTGTTCAGCTCCATAAGGGAGTTCTCGCGACGTGCTGGGACATCAACAATCGGCTCGCCAATGCTCTCCTTCAGATCAAAGCCGGCGGTAAACGCTTTTTCACCCGCTGCACACAGAACGATCACGTTCGTTTCGGGATCTGCATCAGCCTTGCGGATCGCATCGCCGAAGCCCTCTACCAGCGCCTGATTCAGCGCATTGCGTACCTTCGGGCGGTTCAGCATGACCTTGCCGACCTTGCCAACACGCTCATATACTAAAACTTCTTCGCTCATTGTCGGATTTTCCTTTCTTATCCACCCCTGCAGGGCGTGTAATGATCGCATTTCTCTTTCATGTTCCCTTTGAACGGGCAGCCTGTGCCCGCAGACCACCCGTTCTCAAGGAATGATCATAAAGAGGGAGGTTATGTAACAAAAATATTTATATTCTCCGGAAAAATTGCACCATTTGTGCTCAATGTTGTGCGAATTTTCGTTTTTCCCGCTGCGGGTGTCCGCATTTTACTGGACACCCCGCGATGGAGACTGCTATAAAAGAGAATGGTAAGTATCGAAATAAGCAGGATCAGCAATCACCGCACATTGCACTCAAGGTTTCTCTTCTGGCCCTCTTTGTCGCAAAGGCTGACGATAACGTAAACACCCAGAGCGATGATGATGGGGCTGAAATCGGACATAGGCAGAACATAGATCTTCGTCATGTTCAGCACAGAGATGATCAGTCCGACGATAGAGCTGACAGTCGCGCCCTTGGCCGTACCTCTCTTCCAATACATACCGCCGACGAAAGGAACAAGGCAGCAAGCCGTAAGGAAGATATAGGTGCTGGAGAGGAGGTTGATGATGTTATCGAACTGGAGGGAAAGAACCAGAGCAAAGACCAGAACGACAATAGAGAGAATCGTATCGCCCTTCTTGAGTGTCTTTTCATCGACTTTGGGGTTGATCATGCCCTGATAGACATTCTTAAGCATAACAGTGGAGAATGCGATAACTGTACCGTCGATCGTGGACATGATAGCTGCGATCACAGCCGCAATGGTAATCGCGCTGACCAGCGGGGGAAGCTTGTGCATAACGACCGGAAGAAGGCAGTATTATCCGTCACACCGTAAACGGCCGCACCGTACATGCCGATAATGGCGGGCAGGAGAGCCAGACCGATGCACATGAGAGTAGAGATGATATGCGCGGTCATAGATACCTTTTCACTCTTTGCGGCGTTGATGCGCTGGACCGTCTGCTGATCGCACAGAGCGGCGAGGGCAACAGGAAGTACCATGAAGAGGATTGCCTTCAAACCGATAGCATCAAGTCTCCAGAAGCCGCTCGGGACCGTACCGGCGGTAATAGCCGCATTGATCTCGGTGATGCCGCCGCCACTGACGATGGCGATAACAGCCGCGATCATAGCGACCGCTATCACGCCCACCTGCACCACGCTGGTGGCGTAAGCGCCCCAAAGGCCGGACAAAGAGGAGTAAGCAAGGACAACGACCGTGATAGCCACTGCGCCAAGCGTACCGTTTAGTCCAAACGAACGAAACAGAGCGGAGCCTGCCATGATCTGCGCGGCAATGTTACCGATGTAGGAGAGAACTGTCGCAACGCTGAAAACTGCGGAGGTCAGCTTATCGCCGTAGCGCTCTTCCAGAAATTCCGGCAGGGAAATATAGCCTTTTGTATACACGTGCTTGTTGAGCACGAGGGCAATGGCCAAATAGCCAAGACCGCAGCCGATGCCGTACCATGCACCGCTAAGTCCGACGGAGGCTGCGCTACCGGCACCGCCGACGACAAAGCCATTACCGATCTGGGAGCCAACGGCACTGCCAATAATCATTAACACGCCTGCGCTGCGGCCGGCGCTGACGAAAGAGTCAAAGCTTTCCGCGTGCTTGCGGCCCATAAAGCCAATACCGACCATCGCGGCAAAATACACAACTAAAACGATAACTAACAACGTAATATTCATATTCCACCTCTTAAAATATTTTTACACTTGTCTGAATGCGGGGGATACGGATACGCGCTTAGTGCTCAGAATCGTTTGCCTGCAACCGATCAGAAAATGTTCTTAAGAACGATCGTCTTGATCTGGGTCACGTCATCAAAGCTAATACTCACCCCTCACGACCGATGCCGGAATGCTTGTAGCCTCCAAATGCCATCTCGACCGTACTGAAATAACTCGACCCGTTGATTACAACGCCGCCAGCCTGAAGCGCCTTTGCCGCCTTTACCGCCTTCTTCATATCGGCGGTAAAGATACTGGCTCCCAGACCGTAGTCCGAATCATTCGCAATGCGCAGTGCCTCATCGAGATTGGATATCTCGATGATAGGCACGACCGGTCCAAAAATTTCAAGATTTTTCGCAATGTCCATATCGGGCGTAACGTCCGTTAAAATAGTGGGCGCATAATAGCTGCCCTCTCGTTTGCCGCCGCAAAGCAGCGTCGCGCCCTGAGCAATCGTATGGGCCACCTGCCGCTCGACCTCCTGCGCCGCCTTTTCGCTGATAAGGCAGGAAATCTGGCTGTCGGGGTCGGCGGGATCACCGCGCCTGAGCGCTGAGACCCGCTTTACAAGCTCCTGCGTAAATGCTGCCTTCACATCCTTATGGATCAGAAAGCGCTTCGGCGCGCAGCAGATCTGACCATTGTTGGACATGCGCCCGCCCATCGCCTGATCGACCGCAAGAGAGATGTCCGCGTCATTGAGCACAATAAAGGCATCGTTGCCGCCAAGCTCCAGCGTAACATGCGCCAGATGTTCCGCGCCTGCCTTCGCCGTCTGTACACCAACAGCCGTGGAACCGGTGAGCGTGATACCGTGCACATCCTTGTGACCGCATAGCCAACTGCCGGCCGTGGCTCCACCGCCCGTGATAACCTGCAGGACACCCTCCGGAAGCCCCGCCTCGGCCATGAGCTTTCCCATCTTGAGGATGGTCAACGGCGCATCGGAGGAGGGCTTTACAATCACGGCATTGCCCGCGGCAAGCGCCGCCGCCGTTTTTACAGAGAACGACCAGCACGGGAAGTTAAAGGGAATCACACAGGCGATGACCCCCAACGGCTCGCGCACGGCCATCAGCACCGTTTTTCCGTTCCCGGCTCGCAGCCGGCAGGAATGATCTCGTCATAGAGATGGCGGGACTTTTCTGCAAAGGAAAGGAAAGTATCACCCGCGCAGGAAAGTTCGCCGCGGGATTCGTTGATTGGCTTGCCGACCTCGGCGGTCAGCGTTTGCGCCAGTTTCTCCCTGTCGCGTTCCAACAACGCCACAAAACGCTTGAGCACCTCGGAGCGCTCAAATGCAGGCGTCTCTGCCCAAGCCTTTTGCGCCTGGACAGCCGTAGCTACCGCGGCATCGACCTCCTCCTTGCTTGCGGCGGGTACCTCGCCCAGCACGGCACCGCTATAAGGGTTTATAACGGTCAGTTTTCTGCATGCCACATCTGTCGTGTTTACACTTGCAGCCATTGTGATATCCCCCTTCTTTCTTCATTGATCTGGCAATGCATCTCCGTCTGATAGCGCGTCCAGATAGAAGATTGCATTGTATAACTTCTCGGGTGTGACAGGATAATTTGTGACTTCCAAAGTATCCTGCAGCGCAAAGGCATATTCTACGATACACCGGACGGCCTTTTCTCTGTCCCCACCGGTAATGCCAAGCCCATAAAGATTCACTGGCAGGTGCAGCGTCCGGCACAGTGAGCGTACCCTTGCGAACATCTCTGGCGTTTCTCTATCGAGCAGCAGCTGTACCAGAAGGCAAAAGGCAACACATTCTCCGTGTATCAGCGTGTGAGTCTGCTCTGCAGCGGCCAGTGCAGGTGTCAGCGCGTGAGTGATGGAGCAACCGTTGTTTTCCCAACCCAAACCACTGAGTAGGTTAATAGCCTCGACGGTATCCTCAAATTCCTCCGTGCGCAGACCGTGCTGCACGGCGCAGTAAGCGCTCTCACCGTTTTTTAGCAGCGTCTCAACACAAGCCTCCGCGATACTTCTTCCGCAGAGCGTTTGCCGGTATCCCGGCATGACCGTATTGATGTTGTTTGCGAGCCAGTTGTTGCGCGCTTCAAAATAGGTGGCAAGGGAGTCGCCGATCCCTGCGGCCAGCATCCGCGGTGAACCTTGTATGACAAACTCGGTATCGACCAGAATGCAATCGGGATTACGGCGTAGGTAAACGGTCTTTGCGCGGTGAACTTCATCATACATGACTGAAAGACCGCTTGTAGCCGCATTCGTTGCGACCGACGTAGGGATTAGGAGCATGGCTTTATCGAGCTGTGCCGCCACAATGCGCACGGTGTCCAGCGTTTTCCCGCCGCCGAGGCCGATGATGACCTCCGGCTGCGATGGCAGCTCCGCTATCATCCGCTTGAGCGCTTCGACCTCCAGCGCCGTACAGCTTCCGCTGATCTTATGGAGCGTGACCTCCATTTTTACTTCGGTAAAGAGACCGCGGATGCGGTCGATCTCCCTATTATAGAAGTGCGTCCCCATGAGCATGGCTGCCGACTTTCCGAGTCGCTGCGTCATCTGCGGCAGCCACGCGATTGCTCCCGGCCCCTGTAAGTAGCGTCCAACGCTCGCAAAAGCGCGCAGCTCACCTGCTTTTCCTACCGGCATAACTTTTCTTTTCCGGCATGCTCAAACCATCGTCGAGCCGCCATCGACGGCAAGCGTCTGACCGGTGATATTCTGTGCATAGTCAGAGGCCAGAAACACAGTTGCCCATGCAATATCTCTGCTGGTCTGGGTACGACCAAGCGGCACCTCATTTTTGATCTCGTTGGCATAGTCCTGATCGCGCTTGGCATCGGTATTGTCCTCAGCGCGTTTGCCGGAAAAGCCGCTGGAAATGCCGTCAAGAATTGGATCCCAGATCTGGGTGCGCACATAACCGGGAGCGATACTGTTAACGCGCACACCGCAGGGCGCGCCGGTTTTGGCCGCCGCCTGTGTCAAACTGATCGTACCGGCCTTGGAGGCTGCGTAGATTGTCATCGTACGGCTTCCAGTGCGTCCCGCTACAGAGGACAGGACAATCATGTTGCCCTTCTTGCGGGGCATCATGTAGTTCAAGCCAGCACGGAACACGTTCGCCGCGCCCAGCAGATTGATATTGATGATGCGGTGGAACTCCTCATCCGAGATGTTGATGGTATCCTGCGAAGATGTTACGCCCGCAGTGTTTACGATCACATCCAGTCCGCCGTCAAGCTCAGCGGCGTGGGCAACGAGCGCATCCACATCCTCTCGCTTGGCAACATTGCAGGGATAAAACAGGCCGGTCACGCCAAGCGCGCCGATTTCCTGAGCGGCAGCTTCTCCGTTTTCAGCGTTGTAATCGCCGATCACTACGTTTGCGCCGCATTCGGCAAACGTCAGGGCTATCTCCTTTCCGATACCTCGACCTCCGCCGACTACCAGAACATTCTTTCCCGAAAAATCGATCGTCATGGGCATAGCTTTTCCTCCTGTCAAATTATTGATCTTCTGTGGTTACTTTCGATTGGGCATATGGATCGCACGTTTTTCCGCCGCGAGCACAGCTTCTCTTACCGCCTCGGATACTGTAGGATGACCATGAATGGTGCTGATAAGTTCATCGGCTGTCGCCTCAAGGCGCAGCGCCAGCGCCGCCTCCTGTATCAGATCGCTCGCGTGCGGACCTGTGATATGCACGCCCAGCACCTCACCATAAGGTTCACCGAGGATCACTTTAATAAGACCTTCGCCGCCATTGAGGATCAGTGCTTTTCCATTGGCCGTCAGTGGGAAGCGCCCCACCTTATATTTGCATCCGCTCTTTTTTTGCCTGATCTTCCGTCATACCGACGGAGGCAGCCTCCGGCAGCATAAAAACGGTCATCGGATTCGTGCTTTCATCATAGTGTGCATCGAGGCCCATAATGTTCTCTGCTGCTACCTCGCCCATGGCGGAGGCCGTATGTGCAAGCTGCGCGTGTCCAAAAGCGCAGTCTCCGATGGCATACACACCCGAAACATTCGTCTCCATCCGGTCATTGACCAAAATGCGACCCTTGTCGTTCCGGATACCGCCCGCCTCGAGCTGCAACCCTGCGGTGTTCGCCCTGCGCCCAACAGCCACAAGCACCTTTTCCGCCTCTATCGACACTGTGCCGCCCTCCGCCGTCTTACACACAACCTTCGCACCCACATGGCTCTTTTCTATCGCCTGCACAGGGCAGGAGAGGTGGAAGGTAACCCCATCTTTTTTCATGTGCTGTACGCCTACCGCCGTCAGCTCGCCGTCCAGCGTGGGAAGCATATGGTCCATCGCTTCTACGACCGTGACCTTCGTGCCAAAGGCCGCATAGGCACAGGCTAACTCCACACCGATTACACCGCCGCCGATCACGACCATCGACTCTGGCAGCTTTTCGAGAGCCAGCGCCTTAGTGGAATCGATGCAATTGGGGTTATCCTTCATCCCCGGAATCGGAGGCTGCGCATTGATCGAACCTGTGGCGAGGATAATAGCATCGCTTGTCATCTGCCGCTTCGTTCCGTCCTCTCCCGTAACCTCCAGCATACGTGGGACCGTAAATGCAGCCTCGCCGCGAATGCTTTCCACGCGGTTTGCACGCAGCAGACTTGCCACACCCGTTGTCAGCTGGCGGGATATGTCGTTCTTATGTGCAATAATCTGTGGGAAGTCGATCGTAAGGCCAACTGCTCTTACACCAATCTGCTCCCCCTGTGTCCGTATCTGTTCAATCAACTCAGCGCTGTGCAGCAGGCACTTGGCGGGGATGCATCCGATATTCAGACAGGTGCCGCCAAGATGCTGATTTTCAATTAGGGTGACCTTAGCCCCCCAGCTGGCCGCGCGGATCGCGGCGACATAGCCGCCCGGACCGCCTCCCACAACAACTACTCTCTTTTCCACTTTTTCACCTCATACAAGCATCAGCGCCGGCAGCTCCAGAAGTTGCTTAACACGCTGTAGGAACCTTGCTGCGACCGCACCATCTACCACGCGATGGTCCGCCGTAAGCGAGAGCTTCATGATTGGGCGGATGCTCTGTTCGCCGTCGCGGATAACAAACTCGTCCTTCATCGTATTCACGCCGAGAATCGCTACCTCAGGCTGGTTGATGATGGGTGAAAAGCTCTCAATGCCGAACATTCCCAGATTTGTGATGGTAAATGTTCCTTCACGCATCCTGTCCATGCCGAGCGTGCCATTGCGGGCTGCTGTGCTGAGTTCCTTGAGCTCTGCTGAGATTTCCGCAAGGCTCTTTTGGTCCGTATTTGTAATATTGGGTACGACCAGCCCGTCATCCAGTGCCACGGCAACGCCCATATTGATATAATGCTTGAATATGATCTCGTCTCCTTCGATGCTGCAATTGAGCAGAGGAAACTCTGTGAGCGCCTTGGCCACGAATTTGACAAGCAGATCCGTATAGCTGACCTTCAGCCCACCGGCCATGAGCTGCGCGCGATAGTCTTGCATATTGGCCATATCAACGCTGATGTCATAGGTCACAGTAGGGCTTGTCATATGAGAGGCAAGCATATTGTGCGAGATTGCCCTGCGCATTCCGTTCATCGCCCTGCGTTCCTCACGCACGGCCTCCTGCACCGCACATCTGCACTGCGTATCGCGCAGCGCACGCGCAAGATCGGCTGCCATAATGCGCCCACCTTTTTTCAGCAGGCGTAGGTCAATTCCAAGGTCGGCGGCCATCTTCTCCGCCAGCGGCGATGTCTTCGGTCCATCCGCCGGGCGGTAATTGCGCACATCGCGCTCGGTGACCCGTCCTTTTTCCCCTGCGGGCACCTTCGCAATGTCGATCCCAAGTTCTCTTGCGACAACCTTTGCCCGTGGAGACGCAATAATTCGTCTATCGCTGCGTTGGCTCGCAGGCACGGGCACAGCCGTCTTTTCTGCTTCGGGTGCCGCCTCGCCCTTTTCTACCAGAGCGGACGCTCCGCCGGCCAGAGCGGAAATGTCCTCCTCCGCTCCGCCAATCACACCAACCTCCTTGAGAATAGCAACCTCTGTGCCCTCAGGCACGAGGATCTTTCTCAGCACGCCGCTCTCCGTTGCCTCAACGACCGTATTCAGCTTATCCGTTTCCAGTTCAAATAACGGCTCGCCCTTTTCGACCTTGTCGCCCTCCTTTTTGAGCCACTTGGTCAGCACACCCGTCTCCATTGTCATGCCGAGCTTCGGCATAATGATAAACGCTGCCATAGTTTCCTCCCGCTGTTTACAGCATCTGCTTCACGGCGTTTACAATATCCGTCTCATTGGGCAGATAGTACGCCTCCTGATTCGGCGCGTACGGCGTGGGCGTATTCAGCGCGCCAATACGCGCCACCGGTGCATCCAGTTCATTGAACAGCTCCTCGGCGATCATGGCACTCAACTCTCCGCCATAGCCGCCGCGGCGGTTTTCTTCTGTCACGACGACTACGCGATGCGTCTTTGAAACGCTTTGGGCGATCAGTTCTTTATCGAGCGGATAGAGTGTGCGCAGGTCGATGATCTCTGCCTGAATGTTTTCCTTTGCAAGCATATCCGCCGCCACGATGGCGTCATAGACCTGCTTGCCATAGGTAATGACGGATACGTCGCCGCCCTCGCGTACCACGCAGCCCTTGCCCAGCGGAATGGGATCAATGCTGTCGACCTCACCCTTCTTTGCATAAAGGCTCTTGCCCTCCAGAAAAATGACAGGGTTATCGTCGTCGATCGCACTGAGCATCAGACCGAGCGCGTCTTGTGGTGTGGAGGGAAATACGACCTTCAGTCCCGGTACATGCGTCACCCACGCCTCCAGAGATTGGCTGTGCTGCGCCGCACCGCTGGAGGCCGCGCCACTGGCCATACGGATTACAACAGGAACGGAAATGTTGCCGCCGAACATATAGCGCATCTTGGCCGCCTGATTGACGATCTGGTCCATACAGACGGTGATAAAATCCCCCATCATCAGCTCTGCGATGGGTCTCAGGCCTGTGGCCGCCGCGCCAACGGCACAGCCAACAAACGCATTTTCAGAAATTGGCGTATCGCGCACGCGATCCGTGCCGAATTCTTCCGCCATGCCCCTGGCTCACACCGTAGGTTCCGCCCATAATTCCGACATCCTCGCCAAAAAGCATCACGCGCGGGTCCTCGCGCATACGAATCTTCATGGCAGTTCCGAGCGCTTCGCTGTAAGACATCTTGCTCATCTGTTACGTCCCTCCTCAACAATATCTGTGTAGACATCGTATCTTGTGCTCTCAGGCGGTGCGAAAGGCTGCGTCTCCGCATAGGCGACAGCCTCCGCTACTTCTCTGGCGACCTGCTTTTTCAATCTTCTCTATTTCCTCAGCGCTTGCGATGTCGTTCTCCTTCATATATTTGGCAAGACGTGGGATTGGATCCTTCTTCATCCACTCAGTGACCTCTTCCGCTGGGCGGTAATGCGCAGGGTCACCGTTATAATGACCAAAGTGACGATAAGTGCGGCACTCGATCAGCGACGGTCCATTGCCGGCACGGGCACGAGCTACAGCTTCCTGCACCGCATCATAGACTGCAAACACATCGTTGCCATCCACCGTAACACCAGGAATTCCGTAGGAGACGGCGCGGTCAGAGATCTTGGTGATATTCTGATGGAGCTTTTGTGGCACGGAAATGCCGTAAAAATTGTTTTCGCATATGTAGACCACCGGTAATTTCCAAACAGACGCAAGGTTTAGCGACTCATGGAATGTTCCCTGATTCGTTGAGGCGTCACCAAAAAAGCAGATACAGACCTGATCCGTCTTGCGCATCTGGATTGAAAGACCCACGCCGGTACTCAGGCAGTGTCCCGCACCGACGATGCCGTTCGCACCGAGAATACCAAGATCCAGGTTTGCGATGTGCATGGAGCCACCCCTGCCCTTGCAGTAGCCGCTCTCCTTTGCATACAGCTCTGCCATCATTCGTTTGAGGTCGCCGCCCTTGGCGATTACATGTCCATGGCCGCGGTGCGTACTGGTGATATAGTCCTCTTTCCTTAGACACGCGCAGGCCGCCGTAGCGATCGCCTCCTCACCGACATACAGATGTCCAAACCCAGGAATCTTTGTCTGGGCATACAGCTGGTTGACCTCCGTTTCAAACTGACGGATCCGCTGCATGGTCAGATACATTTTTTTTAATTGCTTGCTCTCGATCGTCATGAAATACCCTCCTTATATGCAGGCAATGCGTATGTCTCAAAATGTTCGAGAAATGATTACAGATTTATATTCTCTTGCCGTTTCTTGTCTATATCATACGCTATTTTCTCATAAATCTCAACATAAGATTTCTCACCTTTCTTTATTTCGTCAAAATAATTAATTTGCTTTTTTAGAATCGATTGTTCCACTCGCTTACTTTGCCTGCTGTATTTCACACTTTTCTCAATTATCTCATCTCTTTTTTTTTGCGACGCTTGTATCATTTTCGCATTTCTGACATAATCTCATTTGCTCGCTAATCGTTTCTCGGCACATCTTGTAATAAGGTTAGCATAATACTTTTGCTGCTGTGGAAGTTTATCATGCGTTTCCGCTGCAAAATATTTCTTCTTCCCTCTAGGGATCTCCCATATACTCAAATATCAGTATACCGTTGTTGCAAACTCAGGTATATTCCTTCACTACTGCGGTGTCGACGTCCGGTAGACGTCCTTTTTCCGTTCTGCACCCATGACCGCTCTGTCGTGAGAATGTTTACTGCAAGTCGGACCGCCATATGGCCCCGTGGATTACATTTTTCCTGTGATCAAACATGTCGATCATTTCTCTATGTTCGAAACAATAGAATATCTACAGCTTCATCTGTACTTATCCCCTCTTAGCACAGGCATTTCGACCCAACACTTTTTTCTGCGCATCTTGATGCACTGTATGCGCGGATGTGCAATCCTTTTTGAAGTCCCTACATATTTAAAGCCCATACATAACAGGATCTTCTTTATTATCGCATCGCAGAGCTCTTCGCCATTTTATCCCATACAGAAGCGCTCCCCGACGCAGAAAAGCTGCGTTAGGGGGAGCGCTTTATTTAATATGTCTTTCCCGTTCGTGACGCTGCGTACGCCATCTTCATTTCCGCTCATCGCGCAGATTGCTTCGAGCATTGTATTCGATCCTAAGCAATTGGCTTTTAAAAAGAGCATAGTCCTCTTCGGTGAATCCGGAAGAGATCTCTCTATTGGCATCCTCGATCGTCTCGTCGATAGGTCCCAGCAGAGCCGTGCCCGCAGGAAGCAAATGGACATGCACGTTGCGCCGGTCCTCTTTGCTGTAAACACGGCTCACTAAATCCTTCTTTTCCAGCCGAGCAAGCAGTCCCGTAACGGACGATGCATCCAGTCTCAAAGACTGCGCAAGCTGCGTCGGCGTTTGCCCATCCTCCGTGGAAAGGCACTTGAGCACGGAATATTGAATAGGTGTCACATCGTATTGCGAAAGCCTCTCTCTAAAATAATTCAAAACCGCATTTTGCGTGCAGTAAAGTATGAAATTAATGCAACTGCTCAGTTCCATTGTGCATGCCTCCCAAATCGCAAGTGATTTTTAATATAATAATGTGTACGCGCAATTTTGTCAACATATAGTTTGCATATAAAATATATGTTGACAAAATATTTGGATGCTCATATAATATGTATCAGCGATGAGAAAATCAGCTTTCCGTCTCGTCAGAACAGAATATATGGAAAAATCCTTTTGAGGAGGTAATTATGGATTTCAAACTGGACAAGTCGCATCTTCTCCAGCAGGAGCTGTTCCGCCGCTTTGCGGAAACGGAGATCAAACCGCTGGCTAAGGAAATGGATGAAAAAGAGGAATATGATCTGGAGCTTCTGGCGAAGATGCAGAAGTATGGCTTCTTCGGCATTCCCTATTCCAAAGAATACGGCGGCGCGGGCAGCGACACGCTGGGCTACACGCTGTGCATGGAGGAGGTCTCCAAGATCGACGCGAGCACCGGCATCACCATTTCTGTTCACACGTCGCTGTGCTGCTCGTGCATCAACAACTACGGTACAGAGGAGCAGAAGCAGAAGTATCTCCGTCCTCTGATTGACGGCAGCAGGATCGGCTGCTTCGGCCTGACTGAGACAAATGCGGGCTCCGATGTGCAGGGCGCACAGACCACCGCTGTCAAGGACGGCGACGAGTGGATTATCAACGGCTCGAAGATTTTTACCACCAACTCCGGCTTTGCCGATACCTGCATCGTTTTCGCGTTGACCGACCGCAGCGTTCCCGCTGCCAAGGGTATGACCGCCTTTATCGTCGACCTCAAGGACACGCCGGGCGTGACTGTCAGCGAAAACATCGAGCGCATGGGCATCCGCGCCGCCTCCAACTGCATCGTTTCCTACGATAATGTCCGTGTCAGCGCTGACCGTCAGCTCGGGCAGGTCGGCAAGGGCTTCAAGATCGCCATGGGCGCGCTCGACTGCGGCCGCATCGGCATTGCCGCGCAGGCCGTCGGCATTGCGCAGGGTGCTTTGAATGAGGCTATCAAGTATGGTAAGGAGCGCAAACAGTTCGGCAAGCCCATCAATTCCTTCCAGAACACGCAGTTCAAGATGGCTGAGCTGCAGACCAAGATCGACGCTGCCCGCCTGATGACCTGGCGTGCCGCCGTCGCAGAGGATAATCACGAGGCGTTCGGGCCTCTCGCCGCGATGGCGAAGCTGATGGCCTCCGATGTGGCCAACGAAACGACCCGCGCCTGCGTGCAGTTCATGGGCGGCTACGGCTACTGCCGCGAGTATCCTGTGGAACGCATGATGCGCGACGCGAAGATCACCGAGATCTATGAAGGCACGAGCGAGGTCATGAAGATGGTCATCTCCGGCTCCATGAAGCTCAAGTAAGAAAGGGGAGTGCAGAAAAATGAAGATCGTTGTTTGTATCAAGCAGGTCCCCGATACCGCTGAGGTGAAGCTGGACCCGAAAACCAATACCCTCATCCGTGACGGCGTTCCCTCCATCATCAACCACGACGACAAGGCAGGCCTTGAGACCGCCCTCCGTCTCCGTGAACAGGTCGGCGGCACGGTGTCTGTCGTCTGCATGGGTCCGCCGCAGGCGGACATCGCCCTGCGTGAGGCGCTGGCCATGGGCGCGGACGAGGCATACCTGCTCTCCGCCCGTGAGTTCGGCGGCTCCGACACCTATGCTACCGCTACCATTATCGCCACCGCGCTGCGCAAGATCGGCTTCGACCTCGTCATCACCGGCCGTCAGGCCATCGACGGCGACACTGCACAGGTCGGTCCGCAGATCGCCGAGCAGCTGCACATTCCTCAGGTCAGCTATGCAGAGGAGCTCAAGACCGAGGGCGACAGCGTGATTGTCAAGCGTCAGTTTGAGGATCAGGCCCACATGCTCAAGGTCAAAACACCCTGCCTGATCACGGCGCTGTCCGAGCTGAACGAAGCCCGCTATATGAGTGTCGGCGGCATTGTGGATGCCTACGACAAGGCTGTCACCGTCTGGGGCTTTGACGACCTCAAGGACGATCTCAATCCCGAGTTCATCGGTCTCAAGGGTTCCCCCACGAACGTATTCCAGTCCTTCGGCAAGCAGCTGCGTGCCCCCGGCGTTGTGCTCAACAACCTGTCTGCCGACGAAGCCGTTGACGCGATCATGCAGAAGCTGATCGAGCGTCACATCATTTGATGGGAGGGAGCAGAACAATGAGTAAGGATATTTTTGTTATCGTTGAGCAGCGCAACGGTGCTGTGCAGAAGGTCAGCTACGAGCTCATCGGCGAAGCCACCAAGCTCTCCGCCGACCTCGGTGAGCAGGTCGTTGCCGTCCTGCTTGGCTACAAGATCGCAGACAAGGCGGAGACGCTGATCCAGTATGGTGCGAGCAAGGTGCTGGTCGTTGACCACCCCGTGCTGGAGAATTACACGACGGAGCCTTATGTCAAGGCTGTTGAGTACATCATCAAGAACTTCGATCCGAACATCGTTCTCTTCGGCGCGAGCTCCATCGGTCGCGACATGGCGCCGCGTATTGCTGGCCGCGTCCATACCGGACTGACCGCGGACTGCACGCGCCTCGATGTGGACGTGAAGAAGTATCAGGAGTATCTGCGCACCTCTACCTCTCTCTCCAGCCGGAGCGCATCGACGCGCTCGACACCTCTGACCGCTACCTCAAGATGACCCGTCCCGCCTTTGGCGGCAATGTTATGGCGACCATTGTCTGCCGTAAGTACACCCCGCAGATGGCGACCGTCCGCCCAGGTGTGATGGAGATGCCCAAAAGGACGAGAAGCGCAAGGGCGAGATCGTCATGGTCGACGCCGGGCTGAGCATGGAGGATAGGAATGTTGAGATCCTCGAGGTCGTCCACAGCGACAAGAAGCCCGTGGACATCACTGGGGCAAAGATCCTCGTTTCCGGCGGTCGAGGCGTCGGCGGTGCGGAGGGCTATGAGCCTCTGCGCGAGCTGGCTGCTGAACTGGGCGGCGAGGTCTCCTCGTCCCGTATCGGCGTGGATAATGGCTGGATTGAGAAGGATAGGCAGGTCGGTCAGACCGGCAAAACAGTTCATCCTGACCTTTACATTGCATGTGGTATCTCCGGTGCGATCCAGCATCTTGCCGGCATGGAAAGTTCCGAGTTCATCATTGCGATCAACAAGGACGAAGCCTGCCCGATGATGAAGATTGCCGACCTCGGCATTGTCGGCGACCTGAAAGTCATCATTCCCAAGCTGACCGAAGCCATCAAGGCGTATAAGGCCAGCCAGAGGGTGTAACACGATATCTTCTCGAAATGCACAATGCATCAGGCGGGGGCAGGCTGCTCTCCGCCAAGCAGACAGTGAAAAAGAGGCTTCATTTTTCCCGGCTGGCAGCGTTTGGCTGCCAGCCGCTTTTCATATCCCGAAGACCACCCGCCAAGCGAGTGGTTGTTTTTGCGCCTTTATGCATCCTCCTTCGGCTGTAGCTTCGCGCTGAGATAGGCTGCGAGCGCGCCGAGCGCGGCGGCAAGCAGGCACAAAAGCGCGTCGCGCGCGCCGTCGTAATGCAGCGGGATGATAACGACCGTCGAGGCCAGCACGATGCCGAACACGGCGTGGTAGAAAAGCGGGTAGTGCGCCCGGAAGCACCAATTCACCACGCGCGCGAGCGTCAGCACGATGAGCGCCATGCCGAGCAGCCACGGCAGGATCACCGCCATGTCGAGCCTTGCGAAGCCCTCCGCCATCGGCGTGAACAGCCCGACCGCCATCAGGATGGAGGAGGACGTCATGCCCGGTACGATCAGGCTCAGGCCCCAGAGCAGGCCGCAGAAGAGAAAGCCGAGGAAGCCCGGGCGCATCGTGTAGAACGCGCCGTACTGCGCGTAGAGCAAAACGGCGGAGAGGGCAAGAAAGCTGGCCGCGCAGGAAAGGTACGCGCCGCGTCCGCGCCCCTGCGCGCCCGCCTCGGCCCACAGGCTCGGGAGCGTGCCGAGGATCAGGCCGATGAACAGGCAGGTCGCGAGCTTTTCCGAGCGGTCGAACAGCACAAGGATCAGCCCGCCGCCGCACAGGAAGCCGAGGATCGCGCCGGCGCCGACCGGCAGCAGGAGGGAAAGATGGCGGCGCAGCCCGTTGAGCGGGTGGGCGAGCACCTCCATCACCGGCCGGTAGATGCCGAAGATGACCGACAGCACGCCGCCGGAGATGCCCGGCAGGATGTCGCCCGCGCCGATGATGAAGCCCTGCACCAGCCGCAGCAGGACCGTCTTGAGGGAGAAACCCATTTTTAATAGCCTCTCTTCCGGTCGACCAGATGCGCGAGCGGACGGCCCGCGGCATAGTTTTCCAGATCGTCGCAGAACATCTGCACGCTCTTGTCGCAGGTGTAGCCGAGCGTCATGTTGCCCGCGACGTGCGGCGTGAGCAGCAGATTTTTCGCGCGGCGCAGCGGATGGTCGGCGGGCAGCGGCTCAGGCACGACCACGTCGAGCGCCGCGCCGGCGAGCCGCCCGGCGTTGAGCGCGTCGCAGAGCGCCTCCTGGTCGATGGCGGTGCCGCGGCCGACGTTCACGACGAAGGCGCTGTCGGGCAGCAGCGCGATGCGCTCGCGCGAGAGGATGCCCACGGTCTCCGCCGTGGAGGGCAGCGCCATCACAAGGATATCCGTTTCGGGCAGGACGCTGTCCAACTCCGCGATGGCATGGATGGAGGTGAACGCCGGGTCGGAGGATCTGACCGTGCGGCGCACGCCGGTGATGCACGCGGGATGGAAGGCCTGCGCGCGGCGGGCAAACTCCGTGCCGATGTCGCCCGTGCCGAGCACAGTGATGCGCGCGCCATGCAGCGAGCGGATACCGCCGGGGAGCGTTTCCCAGCCGCCCGCGCGGATGATCTCGGTATACTCCATCTGGCGGCGCAGCAGCATCAGGCAGACCATGATAAGGTGCTCGGAAATGGTCGTGCCGTAGGCGCCGGAGGAGTTGGTGAGCCGACAGTCGGGATTCTGGTACAGGCTCTCGGCGCAGAAGTGGTCCACACCCGCCCAGCAGCAGCAATACCACTTGAGGCTTTTCGCGCTGCGGATGACCTTCTGCGAGCAGTGCCCGTATCTAGTTCCTTTGCATATCACAGACTGCAATCTAATCGACCACGCCGGTTTCCCTGCAGCTGTCGCCGAGTTGTATGGCAACAAGGATGCCCGCAACGAATATTTCGATACTATTGTCTCATGTGTGTCTATGAGGCTTCGCTATCTGACGGATAAGGGACTCTTTACGGTGACTATATCCTTGCCCACTATACCCACGAGGAGATTGCCATGGCGGAGGACTTTTCTCTGCCCGGAACGGGACGAGCTGTTCACCTACTCCGGCCTTGACCTGCTGCTCAAACGCTATGTGATCCAGTCACGCAGCCGCGTGCCGCTGGAAACACCGCAGGAGATGTTTTTGGGTATCGCGCTGCATCTTGCCATGAACGAAGGCTCTGACCGCATGGGGTGGGTAAAACGCTTTTACGATATGCTCAGCCGTATGGAGGTCACGATGGCGACACCTACCATGTCTAACGCGCGAAAGCCCTACCATCAGCTTTCAAGCTGCTTTGTGGACACTGTGCCGGACAGTCTGGACGGCATCTACCGCTCGCTGGACAACTTCGCAAAGGTCTCTAAATTCGGCGGCGGAATGGGGATGTACTTCGGTAAGGTGCGCGCTGCAGGCAGCACCATCCGCGGCTTTCAAGGGGCGGCGGGCGGTGTTATCCGCTGGATCCGGCTGGTCAACGACACCGCCGTGGCGGTGGATCAGTTGGGGATGCGGCAGGGCGCTGTGGCGGTTTACTTAGACGCATGGCACCGGGATCTGCCGGAATTCCTTCAACTGCGCACCAACAACGGCGACGACCGCATGAAGGCGCATGATGTGTTTCCCGCCGTGTGCTATCCGGATCTCTTCTGGCGACTGGCGGAGGAGAACATAGACGCGCCGTGGCATCTCATGTGTCCGCATGAGATCCTCACGGTCAAGGGCTACGCTCTGGAGGATTACTGGGGTACGGAATGGGAGAAGCGGTATCTGGACTGCGTCAATGACCCGCGCATCGAAAAGCGCAGCGTCACCGTCAAGGACATCGTGCGGCTGGTGCTTCGCTCGGCAGTGGAGACCGGCACGCCCTTCGCCTTCAACCGCGACAGCGTAAATCGTATGAACCCAAACGGCCACACGGGAATGATCTATTGCTCCAATCTCTGCACGGAGATCGCGCAGAACATGGCGCCCATCGAGCATATCAGCACTGAGGTGCACACGGAGAACGGCGACACAGTGGTGGTGACGGCCACACGCCCAGGTGAGTTTGTGGTCTGCAACCTGGCGAGTCTGTCTCTCGGTAATCTGCCGGTGGAGGACGAGGCCTATATGGAACGCACGGTGGAAACGGCCATCCGCGCACTGGATAATGTGATCGACCTCAACTTCTACCCGTTGGAATACGCGCGGCTTACCAATCAGAAGTACCGCAGCATCGGCCTGGGCGTCAGCGGCTATCACCACATGCTGGCAAAGCGCGGCATCCGCTGGGAGAGCGAGGAGCATCTCGCCTTCGCCGACGCGGTGTTTGAGCTCATCAACTATGCCGCCGTCAAGGCGGACACAGCACTGGCACGGGAAAAGGGTCGTTACGCGCTCTTTGAGGGCAGCGACTGGCAGACGGGCGCGTATTTTGAAAAGCGGGGTTATACCTCCGAAAAGTGGCGGGCGCCGGAAACGGTGGCGGTGCAGGAATGCGCAACGCCTATCTCTGGCGGTTGACCTCCACGATTATCCTCTCCGGCACGTCTTGGGCATCTGCATGAAGAAATTCTTCTTTTTGGAGTTCAAACAGAAAATACCAACAGCCAAAGCTTCCGACTGTGGGTATGATCAAATCAGATTGTACGAGCTGACGCTACCTTGTCAAATCTGCCCAGAAATACAGGTTCGTGGTTGTACGATTAGGCTCGTCCTTGAGCTCTTCAAAGCTTTTTGGAGTTCAAACATAAAATACCAACAGCCAAAGCGACTGTGGGTATGGGGTTGCGCTCGTAGTTGCGCTCCTGTAAAAGCCCAACATTCTGCCCGGTGTATCCGCACTTGCCAATACGCCCAAAGAGGGCTTGAAGGGGAGATTCTTAACGCGCAGAAGGAGGAAGACTGTCCGTCTCCGGCGCCTTGAGAAGAAAGTGGCTTTTGTGAAAGTCAAGCAGGCCCTCATCCCGCATTTTTCCGAGCTCCAGCGACAGCCCGCTGCGTTCCACGCCAAGGTAATCCGCAAGCTGCTGGAGGGAGAACGGAATGTCGAATTCATAGCCGCCCCGGCGCTGTGCCTCGGCGGAAAAATAGGACATGAGCTTTGCCCGGGTGGTGCGCTGGCCCATATGGGTGAGCTTTTCATTGAGCCGCAGGTTCTTCTCCGCCAGTTCGCCCAGCAGGTTGCGAATGATCTGGCTATGGTGGGAGCAGGCGGAGGGGCACACGTTCAAAACGCGTCTTATATGCAGAAACATCACCGTCACCGCGCTCTCTGCCTCTACGCTCACGTTCAGCACCGCTCCCGGCGCGCAGGCGAACACCTCCGCGAAGGTCTGCCCCGGCCCGATTTTAGAGAGGATGCTGCGGTTTCCCCAGATGTCCTCCTGCACGACGAGGGCGCTGCCCGCCAGCACAAGGCCCACTTCCTCCACCGTGTCTCCGGCGCGGAGCAGGCGGGAGCCTTTGGGAAAGGTTTCGATCCTCGCCCCAAGGCAGGAGAGCATGGTGGAAAGCTCCTCGTCGGAAATGCCGGAGAAAAGCGCCGCCGTATGGAGTACCGGGAAAAATTCTTTCATAAAGATCCCTCTTTCGTTGAAAATTCAACCGACTTGTTGCTTTTAGTATAGTACAATGAGCGCACAAAAGCAACAGGAGGATCAAACATGAAACGACGGATCATCGAGATCGACGAAAATAAGTGCAACGGCTGCGGCGCCTGCGCCGCCGCCTGTCACGAGGGCGCCATCGCCATGGTGGACGGCAAGGCAAAGCTCATGCGGGACGATTACTGCGACGGTTTGGGCGACTGCCTGCCCACCTGCCCCACCGGGGCCATCACCTTTGTGGAGCGGGAGGCGGCGGCCTATGACGAGCAGGCCGTCATGGAAAATAAGCAGCGGAAAATGCGGAAAGAGGGCATGACCCTGCCCTGCGGCTGCCCCGGCAGCCAGTCCCGGAATATTCAGCGCCAGGACGCGCCCGCCGTGGAAACGCCGCAAGCCCATCAGACGAGCCGCCTTTCCCAGTGGCCGGTGCAGATCAAGCTGGTACCGGTGAACGCCCCGTATTTTGACGGTGCGCGGCTGCTGATCGCCGCCGACTGCACCGCCTACGCCTACGCCGCCTTCCACGAGCGGTTCATCAAGGGACACATCACCCTGGTGGGCTGCCCCAAGCTGGACAGCGTGGACTATTCCGAAAAGCTGACGGAGATCATCCGGGACAACGACATCAAGAGCGTCACCATCGTCCGCATGGAGGTGCCCTGCTGCGGCGGGCTGGAACTGGCGGCGAAAAAGGCGCTCCAACAGAGCGGAAAATTTATCCCGTGGCAGGTGGTCACCGTGACAGTGGACGGCCGGTTGAAGGAAGGATAACAAAATCATTAGAAAAAGAAAGGAAGAAGCACGATGAAGTATGTATGCAGCGTTTGCGGTTGGGAATACGACGAGAGCGTGGGTTACCCAGAGGGCGGCATCGCCTCCCGGTACGCCGTGGAGCGAGGTGCCGGAGGATTTTGAGTGCCCCCTGTGCGGCGTGGGTAAGGACAGCTTTGAGGAGGCGTGAGCTTTCTGCAAAAGGAGTAAAGACGATGAGTTATGAAAACTGGAAGGACAAAATCAGCACATTCGAAGTGATGGACGTGCGGGGCAAAAAGCTGGACTTCTTCCCCGCATTGAAGGCAAAGGCCGCCGCGCTGAAAAACGGCGAAGGACTGCATATCATCCAGACCTTCGAGCCTGTTCCCCTGTACCCGGTGCTGGCGCTTATGGGCTTTGAGCATCACACGGAGAAGGTGAGCGGCAGCGAATACCACGTCTGGTTTTATCGAGTGAGGAAAGGAGAATAACCGCATGAGCTACGAAAACTGGAAGGACAAAGCGCAGGGGTTTCAGACCGTGGATGTGCGCCATATACAGGGCAGCTTCTTTGAAGGGCTGAGGAAACGAGCCGAAGCGTTGGAGGTGGGCGAAGGGTTACACATCATCCAGACCTTTGAGCCGCATCCACTGTACGCTGTCATGGAGGGCTTGGGCTACGAGCACCACACCGAGCAGCGGAGTGAGGCGGAGTTTCATGTCTGGTTCTGCCGCACAGAGAAGAAGGAAGGCGATAGCTCCGCTCCCTTCAAGCCGCTGGCTCTTTTGAACTATCCCATGATCGATGAAAAGCTGGGGCAGATCGCCGTGGATTTTTGGGAGACCACATGGCAAAGCGAGAAGCGCGTACTTCCCTACGAAATGCGGCTGCTGCTGTCCCTGACCAACGCTGTGGGTGCAGGCCGGATGCGGCAGGCGGCGCGGGAGCTGGTAAAGGCATATATCCACGGCGTGGAGAGCGCCGCACTGGACGACGTGTTCGAGCTGCTGGCATGGAATCAGGGCATTGGCTTTTTCAGCAGTGAAATCGGCCCTTCGGCACTGTTCCAGGCGTACAAACTCATTAAAAACGGTGAGAAGCAGGGCAAGTCCCGGGATGAGATCTGCAACATGCTGCGTGAGAAATTCGGAGAGAAGAACCCGGAGATGCAGGTTCTGAACAGATGATAAGGAGTTGTTTTGTATTATGACCATTCAAACGGTAACAGATGCCATCCGCTATGTAGGGGTGGATGATAACACATTGGCACTCTTTGAAAACCAGTACCCCGTCCAGCCTATGGGAGTGAGCTACAACTCCTATGTCATTCTGGATGAGAAGATCGCCGTGATGGACAGCGTGGACGCACGGGCGGCGGAAGAATGGCTTTCCAATGTGGCGCGGGTGTTGGAGGGGCGCAGCCCCGACTATCTTGTGGTCACACACATGGAGCCGGATCATTCCGGCAGCCTCATGCGGCTGGCGCAAAAGTACCCGGAGATGAAGATCGTGGGAAACGCAAAAACATTTACCCTGATCAAGCAGTTCTTCGGCACAGGTGCATTGTCGGAAGACCGTATGCTGGAGGTTGGCGAGGGCAGCACGATCTCTCTGGGCTCACACCGGCTGCGCTTCCTGCTGGCGCCGATGGTACACTGGCCGGAGGTGATGGCAGCGTATGAAGAGGAGGAAAAGATCCTGTTCTCGGCGGATGCCTTCGGCCGCTTCGGTTCACTGGAACGGACTGCCCGTGCCCCCTGGGCGCCGCAGGCCCGGCGGTATTATTACAACATCGTCGGCAAGTATGGCGCACAGGTGCAGGAGCTGCTGAAAAAGGTCTCCGCGCTGGAGATCCAAACGATCTGTCCGCTCCATGGCCCCATGCTCACAGAAGACTTGGGAGAGTATCTGCGGCTCTATGATCTCTGGTCACAATGGAAACCGGAAAAACCGGAGGGCATCCTGATCGCTCACGCGTCCATCCATGGAAATACCGCATATGCATCGGAGGCCCTCAAGAGCAAGCTGGAGGGAAAAGGTGCACAAGTCACCATGTGCGATCTGACGGTGACAGACCTTTCCTATGCCGTGACCAGCGCATTCTACTGTGGGAAACTGGTGTTGGCCTGCTCCACCTATGACGGAGGACTGTTCCCGCCCATGAAGGAGTTTTTGGATCATTTACAGACAAAGGGATTCCGAAACCGTCGGATCGGCCTCATGGAAAACGGCTCATGGGCCCCTGCTGCCGCGCGGCTGATGCGCGCCGAGTTGGAAAAGATGAAGGATCTCCGACTGTGCGAAACGGCTGATGCTGCGCGGCGCAGTTGTTCTAAGGAGACACGAAGTGTGCTACATGGAAGCGTATCATAGATCTGCTCCATAGCCACGCCCTCACTGCGCCAGCGTTTCTCGGATAAATGTCTCAATGGCGGCTTTGGAGCCGGGCGCTACCACAGAGCCGATCACCTCGCCGCTCTTAAAGAGCATCAGCGTGGGGATGGTGTCGATGCCGAAACGCTCGATGAGCTGCGGCTCCTCGTCGTAGTTGATCTTGCCAGCGATAAGCGTGTCGGCGTACTGCTCCCCCACCTTGTCGAAGGCCGGAGCAATGCGGCGGCAGTAGGGGCACCACTGGGCCCAGAAGTCCACCAGCACGGGCTTGTCCGCGTGCAGGACGTCATTTTCAAAGCTGTTGGTCGTAATGGTAAGCATCGTAAAATCCTCCTATTTCTGTGTAAAAAGCTGTGTTTCAATATCCGTGATCGTAATGTGCGAGAGATAGGCGGCGCACTGCTCGTTCATGTTCCGATACAGCGTATCCATCACGCCCGCCATGCCGGAGCAGATGGCGCAGTCCCGGTCAATGTCGCCGCTGTGCCACGCGCAGTCCACAAAGCGGGTATTCACTGCCTCCGCCACCTGCCGTAGGGTAAGGCTCGCCGGGTCTGCCGTCAGGCGGTAACCGCCGTCCAAGCCCTCCCGGGTCTCCACCATGCCTGCCTTTTTTAGCCCCGCCATGACGCGGCGAACACGGGTGGGGTTGGTGCAGATGTTCTCCGCCAGCGCTTCGCTGCTGAGGGAGCGTCCGCTGTGGCTCAGGCAGACCAGCGCATGGACGGCCAGATTAAAAAGAACTGTCCACAATCATCCCTCCTTCACAAGCTCGTAGGGCCAGTCGATGACGCCGCCGAAGTCGTAGACGCTCTGATACCCCAGCGCCAGCAGCTTTTGTGCAGCATCCTTGCTGCGGCGGCCGCTGCGGCAGTAGACCAGCAGCGTGGCTTCCTTGTCGGGCAGCGCCTCGGGCATTTCGCTGCCGATGCTCTCGTTGGGGACAAGGACGGCGTTCTCGATGTGTCCGCCGTCGTATTCCTCCCGGGTGCGAACATCCACCACCACGACCTCCTGCGAGGCCATCATCTCATAGGCTTCCTCGGCGCTGATCTTATGATACGCCGCCTTGTCTTCTTTTGCTCTGGACAGCGCGCAGCCGCTCAGCAGCGCGAGCGAGGCGGCAAGTGCTGCAAAAAGTAATGTCTGACGCATAATTAACCTCCAATGCAACTGTGTTCGCTGATGATACAGTTTATGCTGTGACTATAACAGATACAGTTGAGACTGTCAAGGCTTTTTAAGCAATTTTGGGGCGCAAGACCCTTGTGGCTGTTGACAAAGAGAGAAATATGGGTATAATAAAAATGCATAAGAATAAGACTTATTCTTACATTGAGGAGGTTGACAGTATGCCGAAATACGCAGAGGAGATATTGACTGCCGTCACGGAGCTGCAGCGGCATCCCACGGCGGAGCAGGTGTTCCTGGAGATGAAAAGGGAGCATCCCAGCATCGCCATTGGCACCGTGTATAAGCCTGTATCTGGACTTTGCCAACTACTACGCCGCCGTCGGACTGGACGGCTTTGAGAACTGGTACCGGGTACAGGCGCAGGAGGAACGGGATCACGCCATGCTGTTTTATCAGTATTTGCAGAATAACGGCGAGGGCGTCACCTTTGAGGCTATCGCAAAGCCGGAGTGGGAGCGAGTCGATCACATGACCCCGCTGAAAAAAGCACTGGAACACGAGATGCTGATCACCGCCAGCATCAATGCCATCTACGCCGCCGCATACGAGGTCAGGGACTTCCGCACCATGCAGACGCTGGACTGGTTCATCAAGGAACAGGGTGAGGAGGAGAAGAACGCCGCTGACCTCATTACCAAGATGGAGCTGTTCGGCGGTGACAGCAAGGGGCTGTATATGCTAAACAGCGAGCTGAAGGCACGGGTCTACACCGCGCCCTCGCTGGTGCTGTAAGCCCCGCGTGTCTGCGGGCTTTCGCATCCGGCAAAAGGCAGACTACATGCAAAAGGCAGACTACATACAGGTGGCCTGCCTTTTCTTCCACCAGATGGTTAGTGCCGGTTAACTATGTATAAAACAGAAAGGACTTCAGAACTTGAACAAGGAAAAGGAGACCGAAACCGTTACCCTCATGGTGCGCCGGTATTGTTGTGGCGTGCATTGGACAAGGGGCGAGGCGCTTTGTCCGGCGTGCAATGCACTGCTGGAATACGCCTGAGAGCGGCGGGACAGGTGCCTGCACGGGAAAATTTAGTGGCACTTTGAATCCTTTCCGAGAGGCACAATGCGGCAAAAAAAATAAAGAAGAGATAAAGGCAACGGCTATGAAAGAACGAAAGACCTTCTGGGACAAAAATGCCGGTCGTTACGACCGCTTTATGCGAAAGGATCGGGCGGCATACGAAGAGTATAAACTGATCCGTCCGGTCGTGAAAGACAAAACAGTGCTGGAGGTGGCTACCGGAACGGGACTGATCGCCAAGCACATCGTAAAAACAGCGGCACACATCGAGGCGACGGATGCCTCTCCGGAAATGATTGCAGAGGCCAAACGGGGGAATTACTCTGCGAAGCTGCGTTTTTCCGTGCAGGATATGTTCCGCCTGCCCTATGCGGATAAGTCCTTTGATGTGGTGATCGTGTCCAACGCGCTTCACATAGTGCCGCATCCGGAAAAGGCCCTGCAAGAAATCAGACGGGTGCTGAAGGACGACGGCGTGCTCATCGCGCCAACCTTCACCCACGCGGGGAACTCATTTTCCGGCAAGGTCAAGGCCTTCCGACCTTCCGCAAGCTGAAATTTGTGGACTGCAACAAGCCGTTCTGGAGGAAGCTGATGTACAAGGCGTTTGTTCGTGCGAAAAGCGGCTGCGACAAATGGCACGATTATGAGATGTCGGTTGCGCCTTATGAAACCGACAAGCCTATTTATTATGAATTTACGGCGTGTCCGGCGGCGGAGTTTGCTATCCGGCACGGTCTTACGGACATCATGCCCGCCCTGTGTAATGTGGACTTTGCGTCCATGGAACTGCTTCATGCCAGGCTCATACGGACGACCACCTGCGTGGACGGCTGCCGGTGCGACTACACCATCTGCGGCGACCAGACCCGTACTTGAAGGGACATCCCGAATACCGGGATGAAGCGGGCCTCAGGAGGAATCGGTAATGCTTTTACAGGTGATTTTGGAAGGCATCGGGCTGGGCGTTCTGCTCATTTTGGTTTGCGCCATCGGTATCCGCAAGGGCGCGGTGGGCATGGTGCATCTTTACAGCCAGGAGGTGCAGGAGCGGTGCGTAACGCTGGGACTTACAACACACGCGAAAATCAAGCGAAATGCTTTGATTTTCAAAGCTGTCTGCGTCCCCGGATACATCGCCTATGTGCTGGTCTGCGTCTATGCGCTCAACGGCGCAAAGGGCTTCGTTCAGGGCTTTTGGCAGCTGCTGGTCATACTGTCCGTTATGAATCTCATAGACCGATTTTGGGTTGACGGCTATTGGGTAGGACATACGAACGCATGGGAAATTCCGGGAACGGAAGACCTGAAACCCTACATTACAGCCAAGGATAAGGGCAAAAAGTGGCTGTTCGGCACAGTTGGTATGGCGGTCATTTCGGCAGCACTGGCGGCGATTATGATGCTTTTTATGAAAATATGAGGTGATAGAAATGCTGTTTCAAACATATGGCGACAGGAGGAATCCTGCCGTGCTGTTCTTTCATGCAATGGGTGTGACAGGAGCGAGCAGCGAACCGATTGCGAGGTATTTGCAGGATCGATATTTCTGCATCTTGCCCACCTCCACCGTTTACTGCGAGGGACAGAAATATGTCAGCAAGCTGGACGAAATACGGCAGGTGGAGGACTTTCTGCATCGACAGGGCGTGGAGCGGCTGGCGATGGTGGTCGCTTCTTCCATCGGCGCAGACCTTGCCATGGCGTTTCTGACGCAGACGAAGCTGCCCGTGGAGCACGCTTTCTTTGACGGCGGGCAGTTCGCCCAAATCGGAAAGGGCACGCGCCGTATCATGACGCCGTTTCTGTATTTTGCCATCAAGAGCCTATATTGGTCGAAGGGCGGCACGCTGAAAAAGATCCTGTGGTGTGACGACGATTCCATAAAGTCGTATTTTATAGACGCAGGGAAAAATCTGACCTATACAAATTTGCGGCGGCAGATTTCGGACAGCCTGGAGGATAAACCCTTTCCGCCGCTTTCAAAAGAATTGCAAAAACATACCTATTTCGAGTTTGGCAGTATAGAAGATCATTTCAAATACCGTCAAGCAGTGATGGAAGCCTACCCCTGCGGCCATTATCCCGTGTTTGAGGGATACGATCACATGCAATATCAGATTCGCGATCCAAAGGGGTTCGCCGGAATGCTGACACACATCGCCGAGCGTGACTGTATGCCGGAGCTACCATTTATCAGAAAGTGAGCGTTACATATGAAATATAAAATCGAGAAAAACACCGTACAGGAGACGCTGATCATTCCGCTGTATGCGCGGAAGGTCTGCTCAGAACTATACCCGAATCTCTACCGGGATGAAACAGCGGTTCGCCTGATTGACGAGATCGACTACGATTTTTCAGAGGCGGAGAAAAACTCCCGCAGCCTGATGCAGCGTTTCGGTTCACTGGAGGTGGCCATGCGGCAGAATGACCTTGCTTTTGAGGTGCGGGATTATCTGAAATCTCACCCCAATGCGGCGGTGGTCAATCTGGGCTGCGGGCTGGACAGCACCGGCAGAAGCTGCGACAACGGCAGCTGTAAAATTTACAATCTGGACTTTCCCGATGTCATAGCCGTGCGTAACGAGCTTTTGCCCGCCGGGGAGCGTGAGGAAAATATCCCATGCGATTTGAACAATACCGAGTGGTTTAGAAAAATTGACTCTTCAAACGGCGCGGTATTCTTTTCCTCCGGGGTGTTCTACTACTTTTTGACTGAGCAGGTCAAGGCGCTGGTACAGCAAATGGCAGACGCTTTTCCGGGCAGCGTGCTGGTGTTTGACGCGGCCAATCGGGCGGCGGTGAAGATGATCGCCAAGACATGGCTCAAGAGCGCGAAGATCAAGGATGTCGGCGCGTATTTCGCAGTTTCGGACGCTCCCCAAGAGATCAGTGCGTGGGATAGCCGCTTGCAGGTCACCAGCCGAGGCTATATGCTGGGCTACACCGATTTGAAAGACCCCTCCGTCAGCAGCTTTTTCCGCTTTCTCGCCAAAGTCGGTGACGGAATGATGAAGATGCAGATTGTAAAGATCGGATTTGGTGGCAAGCAATAAAAATTCTGGTATATGGTGCAGGTGTTTTAGGGTGCAATCTGGCAAGGAATCTGTTTCACGCCGGAAAGGATGTGACCCTGCTTGCCCGGGGAAGTTGGGCAGAGGAAATCAGGAAGAACGGACTGCGGATCAAGGATCTATTCTCCCTCCGCACATCGGTCAGCAGCATTCCTGTGGTGACGGCGCTCGCACCGAATGTCCATACGATGTGATCTTTGTAGTCCTGCGCTATACACAGTTGGATTCCGCTCTGGAAACCTTACGAACGAACCAGACGAAGAATATTGTTTTTGTGGGTAACAATGTGCAGGCAAGAGCGCTGGCGGCGGCACTGCCGGAGAAAAATGTCTTGTTTGCCTTTGCGCTCTCTGCCGGGCATCGGGAACCCGACCGGGTAGTTTCCATCGACCTGAAAAAAATCACCATCGGGCAGCTGCGTGGGGCGGTCTCCAATGCGGAACTGATCGGAGAGATTTTCGGCGGTACCAAATACAAGGTCGTCTATGAGCCGAATATGGAGGACTATCTGCTCTGCCATGCGGCCTTTGTGATGCCTGCAGCCTTCGCCTGCTATAAAACAGACGGCAACCTGAAAAAGCTTAGGAGAAATACGGTGTACCTTGGACGGGTGATCGATGCCAATATTGAAGGCTACCGTGCCATACGCAATGCGGGACACAACATTTTGCCAAAGGCGGATACCGACTTTGAGAGCGAAAAGTACCGCAAGACCTGCCTGCGTTTCTTCAAGCTTATGTGCGCCACCTCACTGGGCAAACTATGTGCCTCCGACCACGCCATGAACGCCATAGACGAAATGAGCACCCTGAATCGGGATATCAAGCGGTTCTTTGATGAGAACGGCGCGGCTTATCCCGTGTGGCAGGCGCTGGAGGCGGAGGCTGGGAGATACTTACGATGAAATACGCCGGAATGCCTTTCGTCATGTGGACGCTGTTTGCGCCGTCCTTCCGAAACCAGCTGACGGCGGTGTTCGGCTACGGTACGAATACGGCAAAAGCCATCACGAAAAAAGCAAAGCCGAAATACAGGGAGATCATCTCCGAGCTGCCTGAATTTGAAAAGAGCGACCGGTTCAAGATGAACCTCGTCAACTGCGCGATGATCAGTGCGTTTATTCTCTCCATGCCGGAGCGCCCAAAGGTGGACAGACTGACAGATTACTACGCAAAATCCATGATGACAAAGCCTATGAAATGGTTCTGCCGCAAGAGCGGAAAGAGCAAATTCACCGAAAAGGACATTGCGGGTATGAAAGTCACCACCGCGCTGAAAGCCGCCGACCGCAACCCATATTCGTGGAACATGGAGTTTTACGAATACCCCGACGGCAGCGGCTACGAGGGACGCTTCACCAAATGCGGCATCTGCGTGCTGATGAAAAAGCTGGGGCTATATGACGCGGAAAGCGCTGAGCTGCGGCGGGCCGTTGATTGGGAAAAGCTCAAAACCGCCATCCGCTTCGAGGATGCTGGCATAACGATCTGCGCGGAGGAGAACGAAGAACATCTCTCTTAAGGAACTAATTCAAACTTATTGCTGTTAGCTGATGGATTCAGGTGTGCCAAAGCATTGCAGGGCTGGAAGTATTCAGCTTCGGCTTCGGCAAAAGATATGTAAAACAGAGGAGCGCCCGTATCAGCATTTATGCTGGCACGGGCGCAAATCATTTAAGGCATGCTTTACACTCCCGTTGTCGAAAGCAAAACACCTCTTCAGGCTGTCTCGGGTGTCTGTTTCCCGCTCTTTGCATATTGCGCGCGTGAGCGGCCACAGATGCGCTGCTCAGCGGCCGGATTGCGCTCTTCCGACGCTTTTCTGTTTCTATCGCATTTCCGTATCCCCTCTGCGTGTATAGTTGAGGCAATTCTGTGACATACTATTGGTTTTACCTTTTTGGCATCTTCTGATTCAGGCTTATTATTTTATCGTCAGCTTTGTCGGCGGCACCCTTCCCGGAATCGTATCGACGTCGCAAAAGGAATGGGCCTCCCTGGTCGCCGAGGCGGAAGCTCCCGCCTCTGTTCTGGACTTCGCAGATGCGTCTATCTGCGTTCAGTTCTACTCGAAATCGACCGGTCACTTTGAGCACAGCTACGTGCAGCCCATCTACTTAGAGCGCCTTGAGCTCGATGCCGAGGAAGAAGCGGAGCTTCGCAAGGCTTATAGCCAGGAGCGTTGTAAGCGTCAAGTGTAGCGGCGGATTGAAGGTTACCCGCGAAAATGAGAGAATATAATGAAAGAAAGCCATGCGTAAAACTGACGCAAGTAAAACCGAGAGATTCGTCAGTTATAGAAAACAGGAGACAAAAAGCTGCTCTTCGGTGGGATACAGCATGCCACATGCCACATACCACATCTCAGCCAAAATGTCTCGCAACAGGGATACGAGATTGCAGCGGAAACAGGAAAAAAGGAGCTGGCATCCAGCTCCTTTTCACTATGTGTTTTTCAGATGCAGAATGCGGCATAAAGAGGCACGATTTTCTTATTGCCATCACAGCCAAAGTTTTTGGCAGAGAGCTTGATGGCATATGCAGGCTTATAGGTATCCATGTAGACCTTTAAGCTCTTTGCCTTGGTATTATCGGCGGATTTAACCTCAACGGGAATGAGCTGCCCATCGCGCTGGATGACGAAGTCTATCTCAGCCCCGCGCTCCGACTCCCAGTAGTAGGTACGGTAGCCGTTGATGGAGAGCTGCATGTTGACATAGTTCTCAGCCATGCCACCCTTGAAGTCGTCGAGCTCGTCGACCATATAGAGAACATCATTGGCGGCTAAATCCTTCTTGGCGCACAGAAGGCCAAGGTCAGACACATAAATCTTGAACGCATCAATATCACGGTAGTTTTCAAGGGGCTTTTTGATTTGCTCGACCTTGTAGACCTGTGACACGATACCAGACAGGCAGAGCCATTCAATGGCATTTTCAAATTCGGAAGCCCGTCCGCCTTTCTTGATCAGCTTATATTGGAAACGGGTATTCTTCTTTGAAAGCTGAACGGTAATGTTATCGTAGGCAAGTCTGGTTTTCTTGATTTCGTTCAGGTTGTTATACTTGCTCATATCGTTGAGATAGCTCGCAAGTATCGTATCCTGCGTATGGCGGACAAGGATATAGTCCCTGGTCTCCACAAACTGCATCACACACTCCGGCATACCGCCTACCACGAGATACTGGCGATAGAGCTGCATCGCTGCATCGTGCAGTGCAGACGGCAGCGGCGCATTGGTATTGAAGCTCTCTTTTATCTGCGCGACTAAGTCATCCTCTCCGAGCGCCAGCATGAACTCCTCCATGTCCATAGGGTAGAGCGTCTTCATGTCGACTTTGCCGACGGGGAAGGAGAACTTCGCCCTGTTGACCGCAACGCCAAGCAGGCTGCCCGCGACGATGATGTGATAATCTGGCGCGTCCTCACAGAAGTATTTGAGAGAGGTCAGCGCTCTTTCGCAGAGCTGCACCTCATCGAAGACGATCAGCGTTTTTTCCTTTACGATAGTCTGACCTGCGATATGGGACAAAATCGGTATCAGATAATCGGGGCTGATGTTTTCCTCAAAGGTTTCGTTCAGCTTTGGATTGGTTTCAAAGTTGAAGTATGCCACATTTTCGTAGTGGGTGCGCCCGAACTCCAAAATGGAATAGGTCTTTCCGACCTGTCTTGCGCCCTGTAAAATAAGGGGCTTGCGGTGCTCGTCCTCTTTCCACACTTCCAGGAAGCTAATGATTTTTCTATACATAATGCAACCTCCTTAAAGGTTCTGAGCGTAGTTTAACAGATATTCGCGCAAAAATCAATCGAATTTAATTGAAATATCGCATCAAATAACGCGAAAGACTTATTGAAATTACATAATTCGACACGAATGCTTTGGGCGGTTCGTGCGGAGAAACTAAATATCATATCACTGCCTGATAGAAAATCGGCATCGTCGGGGATACGAAACTGCGACAGGAGAAAACGGCTCTTCTGGTGCGTGCCCGACGCATAACACATCTCCTTCCAAAAGTCACAAGAGAGGGGATACGAAACTGCAGCAACGCAAAAATCGGAAGCAAAATCGTCAAAGAGAACCCCAAAAGTATATCACAGGGTATCCGGAAAGGCGCTGCGCGGGGGATACCAGCTTGCAGCAGACAAAGAAAAAGAGCGACATCCGTTTCTGGATGTCGCTCTGCCTATTACTGACGGGGCACTGGTATCTGCCTGCGGGTCTCTGCACAGTCTCGCAAATAGAGGTTAGCCCGCTATGCTCCTGCACATACTCTTTGATCTGCGGATACGTTGCGCCTTTTTGGAATCCTCCGGACATATCCATATTCTCCAATGAGAACTCCACACGCACCTTTTTCGAGTCGATTTCTCCCTTGGAAAGAAGGACAACCGTCTCAAAGAAGCTGGTCAGGTCATCTCCCGTGGGATTAGGCGCAATATAGTCAAAGCCAATATCCGTGACGAATAGAGTGGTGATCTGGAAAATCATGTCCTCTTGCGCACATGAAGAAAGGAGGATTTCAAATTGGAAAGCAAAAGCTTGATGCAGCAGTACGCCGAAAGGAAACTGACTGAAACCATGTCTTTTATCGCGGAAAAACGCAGGGACAGACTCTCTGCCGCGAGAGTAACGTGGAGCAAGTTGGCAAAAGATAAGCCTCTGACGGCGGCTGTGGCAACACAAGTGCTCATGGCGAATCAAGACTGCGTCGCGTTCCTACCAAAAGAAAAGCTGAGCGAAGAAATCTGCGAAGCTGTTCTGGAGATGTCGCCACTATCCATCTCTTTTATCCCAGAAGAGATGAGAACCGAGCAGATGAGCTACACAGCTCTCAACGCCTACAAAAGTATGCGAAGACGGATAGGACAAGTGGAGTTTGGCAAATCGTCGAAATCCTGTCTGCCGGTGTGCAGACCGAGAATATCTGCTTGCTTGCGGCAAAGCAGACTCGGATTTTTGGCGTACAAATGGCACTTGCCTGTGGCCTTCTCGGTGTTTGCAAATATAGAACAGACACCGGCTCCCTTGCTGTGCCGCTATGAAATTTCTCCTTGCGCTTACTGTAACAGCAGGAGGCTGAAGACGAGCGTGAAGAGCGCGACCGTTTCGATGATGCCGATGACGATGAAGAAATTCGCCGTGCCCTTGCCGGTCTCGCCGAGCGCGTCGGCGCTCGCCGCGGCGACCTTGCCCTGGAAGAACGCGGACAGGCCGATGGCGAGACCCGCGAAGATGCCCGTAAACATGGCGAGCGCGGGATCGGCGCCGGAGGCCACGGCGCTGCGGATGAAGTTCATCAGCAGGAAGCCGTAGATGGTCTGCGTCAGGGGCGCGCCGGAGAAGGCGACCATGATGAAGGGAGCGGGCTTACCGTTCGCGTAGCACTTCTTCCACGCGCCGACGCTCGCCTGCGCCGCGAAGCCCGCGCCGAACGCGCTGCCCATCGCGGACAGGCCCAGCGCACACGCCATACCAATAAATTCAATGCTCATAATACGTTTCTCCTCTTTTTGATTATTTTCTGATCTTATCCAGTTTTTTGAACGGTGCGTAGGCGGTGCCGGTCCACTCCATGCCAAGCTGACCGGAGAATTCCAGCAGATTCAATCGCACGCCGTGGACCACCACGGACAGCAGGCCCATCACGATGTTCAGCCCGTGACCGACGAGCATGATGAGGATGCCGACGACGACCAGCGGCCCCTTGAAGCCGAGCGCCATGTTGTTAAAGCTCTGCGCGATAGCGAGCGACGCCATGCCGACGGCAAACAGTCGGATGTAGCTCATGATGTTGCCGAAGGCGCTGATGGTGTTGAGGAACACTGTGAAGGCGTTGCCAAGGCCCGCCTTGAGACCCTGCGCGAAGGTCTTGTCCGGCGACATACCGCCGAAGCACACGACCAGCACGAAGCCGAGAAGGACCACCGCGGCAATGGGCGTGAGGTTCACCTGCTCGCCGATGACGAGGTAGAGCACCACGAAGTACAGCGCGCAGATCGCGCACAGCCAGCCGAGGTCGGCGACCCAGCTGAGGTCCTTCTCCCGCGTCTTGCGGCGGATGTTCATCACGCACGCCAGCGAGAGCTGGACGGTGCCGAGGATGAAGCAGAATTTCATGACGCTGTTTTGCTGCTGCGTGGTGGTGACGTTGAAATACTCGGGGTAGTTCGCAAAGGTCGAAACGACCAGCGAGCGGAGCAGTGGCACGTCCATCGCGCCCTCAAGCCCGAACCAGGTGCCGGTCATCGCGCCCCAGACGATGGTGGCGATGGAGAGCACCCACAAAAGCTGCACGGCATCGGAGGGCTTCTTGCTCTTCACCGTCAGGGCCGCGGCGGTCAGCAGGAACAGGCAGCCGTAGCCCGCGTCGCCGATGATCATGGCGAAAAAGAGCGTGAAGAAGCCGAGGAACCAGAACGAAATATCGTACTCGCGGTAGCCCGGCACGGTGCCGAGAATGTCGAACACCGGCGCGATGAGCCGCGTGACCTTGGTGTACTTGATCTTGGTCGGCACCTTGTCGTCGTCCGCCGCCGGATCGTCCATCGCCCACGCCCAATGCTCCTTCGCGGCGGCGGCCTTGAAGCGCTCCGCCTCGTCGACGGGGAGGTAGCCGGTCAGCCACACGAGTCCGTCCCCGCTCTCCGAGGTATTGCGCACGGAGGAGTAGTCCGCGTCGTTCTGCGTTTTGAGCAGCTGCTCGCGGAAGCTGGGCAGGTGCTTCGCGGCGGCCTTGAGCTGCGCGCCGCACTCAGAAAGACCGCGCTCACAGTCGGCGATCTCCTGCCGGTATTCGTCAAGGCTCTTTTCCGGCGGGATGAACTCGCCGGCGGCGCAGGAGGCGGGCAGCGCACCGAGGATGGCGACGGCCTGCTGCTTCCCGACCGGCGCGAGCCGCAGGAAGCGCACTTCCTTGTCCGCCTCGAGCGAAGCGAGGAGCTTTTTGTCCACGCGGCAGAAGTGCAGCTCGAAGCCCTGCGCCTTCAATTCCTTGATCTCGGCGGGGGAGAAGCTGCCCCAGCCGGCGAGCGTGTCGCACGCGCTGACCGCGGCGGCGCGCTCGGCTTCCAATGCCTTTTTGCGCTCCAGACATGCGTTGAGCTCGTCGAAGAGCACTTTAAATTGATCGTCGTCGAGCGTTTCCGCTTCGACCTCGCTCACCCCCTGCTCCTCGAGCACGGTGATGAGCCGCGAGAGGGCGGCGAAGCGCTCCAGATAGGTCTGGTCGGCATCCGCCTTTTCCGCGAAATGGACGATGCCGAGCGCGCGCAGCGCGTCGAGCAGCTCCGTTTTCTGCGTCTGCGCGGCGACGATGTGAACGACCTTCATTTTCTCGATCATCGCGCCGCCTCCTGTAGCTTTTTCTTGGCGATCTTGCCGCGCACGACCGCGGAGGTCTGCTGGTCGCCGAGGTAAATGCCGATGACGCGGATGTTTTCCCGCGCCTCGGGGATCTTGACCTTTTCAAACAGGTTCACGCGCTGCGCGGTGGAGCGCAGCTCCCGCTCGAGCAGCTCGACCTGCGTGCGCAGCGTCTTGACCAGCGCGTCCAGCCGCGCGATCTCGCGCAGCGTGACCACGGCGGTGTCCACCCAGAGCGGATAGTCCGCGACGTCGTAGGAGATCTCCTCGAAGGTCAGCTCCTCAAAGACCGGCACGATCACGCCGGCGATGTTGTGGTCGCGGCAGACGACGTCCTTCGGACGGATGAGCGAATCGAGCCGCATCCCCTCGGGGAAGCTGCCGTTTTCGGCGAACACCGCGATCCAGCCGTCCAGACCGTCGACGATCTTCAGCCGCTCGGCTTCGACCTTCTCAAGCTGCGCCGTCACCTGCATCACGACCGATTGGAGCTGCTGCTTTTTCAGCTGCAGCGTCGGCAGATAGCGTTGAAACTGCTTGAGCCGGTCCTTCTGGACCTTCAGTTCATTTTTTGTTAGTTTGACAGCCATACGCGCTCCCTCAGTTCAAGGCGTCCTTTTTCGGCCATCTTTCCTGCAGAAGACTGGTCTTCAGACCCGTTTCGTTCGGCTCGAAGCACTCGGCCAGGATCTCCCAGCCCAGGTCCAGCGCCTCCTCCAGAGGGATGTTCACGCTCAGGTCCATCAGCTTCGTTTCAAACAGGTGGCCGTACTTGAGCAGCTTCTCGTCCCATTTGGACATCATGAAGCCCATGGACTTCTTCTCAAGGCTTTCCTTGTAGGCGCTGTAGAGACGGATCATGCCGTCCATCAGGGCGCGGTGGTCGCTGCGCGTCGTGCCGTTGACGTTCTGCTTGAGACGCGAGAGCGAGCCGAACGGCTCGATGTGGCCGTTCTTCAGGTAATACTGGCCCTCGGTGATATAGCCGGTGTTGTCCGGCACCGGGTGGGTCACGTCGTCGCCGGGCATGGTGGTGACGCCCAGGATGGTGATGGAGCCCGCGCCCTCAAAGTCGACCGCTTTCTCATAGCGCGAGGCAAGGCAGCTGTAGAGGTCGCCGGGGTAGCCGCGGTTGGACGGCACCTGCTCCATCGTGATCGCCATTTCCTTCTGCGCGTCGGCGAAGTTGGTCATGTCGGTCAGCAGCACAAGCACGCGCTTGCCGGCAAGGGCGAACTGCTCCGCCACGGCGAGCGACAGGTCGGGCACGAGCGTACATTCCACCGTCGGATCAGACGCCGTGTGGACGAACATGACCGTGCGGCCCATCGCGCCGCTCTTTTCGAGCGTGTCGCGGAAGAAAAGATAGTCGTCGTATTTCAGGCCCATGCCGCCGAGGACGATGACGTCGACCTCCGCCTGCATGGCGATGCGGGCGAGCAGCTGGTTGTAGGGCTCGCCGGAGACGGAGAAGATGGGCAGCTTCTGGCTCTCGACGAGCGTGTTGAACACGTCGATCATCGGGATGCCGGTGCGGATCATGCGCTTGGGCACGATGCGCTTGGCGGGGTTGACGGAGGGCCCGCCGATGGGGATCATATTTTCGGTCAGCGCGGGGCCGTTGTCGCGCGGCACGCCCGCGCCGTCGAACACGCGCCCGAGCAGGTCGTCGGAAAACGAGACCATCATGGGCCGCCCGAGGAAGCGCACGGTGTCGGTCGTGCTGACGCCCTGCGTGCCGGCAAAGACCTGCAGGGAGACGAGGTCGCCGCTGAGCTTGATGACGCTCGCGTAGCTCTCGCCGACGAGGGCAAGGTCGCCGCTGCGCACGCCCGAGGCGCGCACGGTCACGACGTTGCCAACGATGGATTCGATCTTGGTATAAACCTTCTGCATTCTGAAACCCTCCTTAACCCGTTACCTTGCTCCGGTAGAGGTCCGTGAGCTTCGTTTCCTGCGCCGCAAATTCCGGCGTGCCGTAGACCGTGCCGTGCCAGTCGAGGAATTCCTGACGCACCTGATTGAAGAAGGCGCGGATCTCCTTTTTGTCGCTGAGTGCGTAATCGCGCGTGAGCACATCGTAGAGCACGTTGAACTCATGCGCCTGACGCTCCGGCTCGCAGGCCGCGTCGATGGGATCGAAGGAGTTCTGCTGCAGGTACACGGCGTCGAGCAGCTCGCCCTTCTGGTAGAGGATGTAATCCTCGGCCGAGGTGCCCTCTTCGCCGATGACCTTCATCATCTGATTGATCTCGCTGCTGCGGCGGAGGATGCCGCGGGCCTCCTCCACACGCGCCATGTCCACCACGCCCTGATACTTTGACCACGAGTCGATGGGGTGGATGGAGGGATACTTGCGCGCGTCGGAGCGCTCGCGGGAGAGGCCGTGGAACGCGCCGACGACCTTGAGCGTCGCCTGCGTGACCGGCTCTTCAAAGTTGCCGCCCGCGGGGGAGACCGTGCCGCCGATGGTGACAGAGGCGATTTTGCCGTTTCTCAGCCGGACCTTGCCCGCGCGCTCATAGAACGCGGCGATGACGGATTCGAGGTAGGCAGGGAAGGCTTCCTCGCCGGGGATCTCCTCCAGTCGGCCGCTCATCTCGCGCATGGCCTGCGCCCAGCGGCTCGTGGAGTCCGCCAGCAGCAGGACGTTGAGTCCCATCTGGCGGTAATATTCGGCCATCGTCACTGCCGTGTACACGGACGCTTCACGCGCCGCGACCGGCATGGACGAGGTGTTGCAGATGATGATGGTACGCTCCATCAGCGAGCGGCCCGTGCGCGGGTCGGTCAGCTCGGGGAACTCCTTGAGCACCTCCACGACCTCGCCGGCGCGCTCGCCGCAGGCGGCGACGATGACGATGTCGACGTCAGCGTTCTTCGCCTCCATGTGCTGCAGCACGGTCTTGCCCGCGCCGAAGGGACCGGGCACGCAGAAGGTGCCGCCCTTGGCGACCGGCAGGAAGGTGTCGATGCAGCGAATCTTGGTGACCAGCGTCTCGTCGGGACGCAGACGCTCCTCATAGCAGCGGATGGGCTGCTTGACCGGCCAGGAAAAGACCATACTCAGCGCCTTCTCCTCGCCCACGCCGTTTTCCAGCACCGCAACGGTGGAGCGGACGTGATAGACGCCCTTTTCCTTCACGCTCTTTACGCGCCAGCCCTCGTCCTTGAGGTCGAAGGGCGCCATGATGAGGTGCGTGAACTGCCCCTCCGGCACGCTGCCGACCGCGTCGCCCGCGAGCACGGCGTCGCCGGGCTTGACGCAGGGGGTGAACTCCCATTCTTTATCGGGGATGGGGTCAAGGTATACGCCGCGCTCGAGGAAGAAGCCGCATTGCTCGGCAAGCTTCGGCAGAGGATTCTGCAAGCCGTCGTACACCTGCGTCAGAAGGCCGGGGCCGAGCTCGACGCTCAGCAGTTCGCCGGTCAGCTCGACCTCGTCGCCGACCTGAATGCCGTTGGTCATTTCATAGATCTGCATACTCACGGCGTCGCCGCTGATGCGGATGACCTCGCCCTTGAGGCGGTCATTGCCGATCTTGACGAAGCCGACTTCGTTTTTCCGCACGGAGCCCGAGAATCTTGCCGAGACAAGGTTGCCGTTGACTCCGGTCACATAGCCTGTCACTTTCTCCATTTCGTTTCTCCCGTTTTCTTATAGGCTGAATATCTGCTGGCGGACCTGTCCGAGCAGGGTGTCGAAGGCGGCCTTGCCCTCGTCATGGCGGAAGACGCGCTGCCGTTCGAGCAGCCGCAGCTTCAGCGCGTAGCCGTAGAGCGCGCAGTCGTCGAAGCTGTGCAGTCCCACCAGCTCATCCAGCCGGTCAAATTCCAGCGCGAGCAGCAGCCGCTCGCCCTCGAGCGGGTCCTTTGCGTTCACTGCCGCGGTGACGGTCTGCGTCACGGCGGCGTCGTGCTCGTTCGGCGCGGCACAGCTCTCGCCGCGCTTCACACGCCGCTGATAGGTCAGCTCGCCCTGCAGCACGCGGTAGAAGGCCGCCCACCGGCTCACGAAGCCGCCGTCCTCCGAGCGCACCGTCAGCTCCTCGAGCGAGCGGTAGACCCTGTCGCTCACCGCGCCCCGGCATTGGTCGAGAAACGCGGCGTAATCCAGCGGCGGGGCGTCGCCCGCGCGGAGCATCGGCAGGCTCGAGATCAAGTAATAATAGGAAGCCAAGAGCGTCCCTCCTTAAATGCGCAGCTCGCGGAAGAAGGGAGCGAGCTGTTCCGCCAGCTCCTCGTCGGAGCAGTCGATGTAGCCCGAGCCGTCCTTGGCGCACAGGCGGAAGCCCGTGCGGACCTTTTTGGAGAGCCGCAGCTCCAGCCCCGCCTTGAGCTCGCCGGCGAGCTCACTTTTGAGCGCGTCCGTGACGGAGGCGACCTCCGCGGCGTAGGCGGAGGCGTCCTCGCCCTGCAGCGCGGCGGTGATGAGAGACGCGAGCGCCTTGTCGTCGAGCGCCTTATGGGTATCCTGCGCGAGCAGCTTCGTCAGCTCCGCACCGATCTCCTGCCGGAAGGCAAGCACCGCGTCGCGCTTCGCCTGCTCTGCGCTGAGCTGAGCGCTGGCCTTGAACACGCCGATCTCCGCCTGCGCGTCCGCACGCAGCTTGTCCGCCTCGCTCCTCGCGTCGGCGACGATCTTTTCCGCCTGCGCCTTGGCGTCGGCAAGGATCTGCGCGGCCTCGCGGTTCGCGCTCTCGATGCCGTCCTTTTTGATGGAGGATACCAGATCCTGAATTTGAAGCTCCATAAAATCCGCCTTTCTGTGTTTATGTGAGTAAAATTTCGTAATGAAACTAAAATATAGCGCACAACACCAAAGCAATCAAGAAAATGCAAAAAGAAATAGAATGATTCATTTTTTCAATAGTGCCTAAAAACCGGGTAATGATGCGAAAAATATTATAACCGTCCGCGCGGGAGCCTAACCGCTGCCATGCTCTTCCCGTGTCGGTGTGCTATACTGGGCCTGTTATAAAAGAGAAAAGGAGAACGCTTCCCATGCCTGCCTTCGATCCGCTGACCTACCGCTATGCCTCGCGGCGCAATGTCGTCTACGCCCAAAATGCCGTCGCCTGCACGTCTGTGCCGCTCGGCGCGCAGATCGGACTGGACGTGATGAAATCCGGCGGCAACGCCGTGGACGCCGCCGTGGCGATGGCCGCGGCTATGCCGCTGCTCGAGCCGACCGGCAACGGCCTCGGCTCGGACTGCTTTGCGCTCGTGTGGATCGAGCGGGACAAACGGCTCTACGGCCTCAACGCCAGCGGTGTCGCGCCGATGGCGCTGAGCGCAGAGAAGGTTCGCGCGATGGGCTATACAGAGATGCCGAAGGCCGGATGGCTGCCGACGATGGTTCCCGGCGCACCCGCGGGCTGGGCGGAGCTGAACCGCCGCTTCGGCACGAAGTCGCTCGCTGAGCTGTTCGCGCCAGCCATTTCCTATGCCGAGGAGGGCTATCCCGTGCCAGTGAACGTCGCGCGGCAGTGGGAGCGCGACAGCCGCCGCATTGCCAAGGCGATGGCGGAGAACGCCGTACCGCATGAATACTGGTGGAAGAGCTTTATAAAGCCGGACGGTACGCCCTACCGTGCGGGCGAGCTGTTCCGCTTTCCGGACTATGCCGCGACGCTGCGCTCTCTCGCCGCGACGGACTGCGAGAGCTATTACCGCGGCGCGCTGATGGAGCGGATCGTCGCGTTCTCCCGCGCGACCGGCGGGTACTTCTGCGAGGACGACTTCCGCAATTACCACCCCGAATGGGTCGAGCCCATCACGCAGGACTACCGCGGCTATACGGTCTGTGAGATCCCGCCAAACGGCCACGGCATTACGGTGCTCATGGCGCTCGGCATCCTGAACGGCATGACCATGCCGGAAAAGCGCGAGAGCGCCGAGCACTATCACAAGGTGATGGAGGCCATCAAGCTGGCCTTTGCCGACACGAGGACCTACGTCGCCGACCCGCGCTATATGAAAACAAAGGTCAGCGAGCTGCTGGATCCCGCCTATCTCGCCGCCCGCCGCGCGCTCATCACCGACCGCGCGCTGGAGCCGAGGGCGAGCGACCCGCACTGCGGCGGCACCATCTATCTCTGCACCGCCGACCGCGAGGGCAACATGGTCTCGTTCATCCAGAGCAATTACACCACCTTCGGCGCGGGCGTCGCCGTGCCGGGGACGGGCATCTCGCTCCAAAACCGCGGCGCGAACTCTCGCTCGACCCCGCAAGCGACAACTGCCTTGCCGGCGGCAAGAGGTCCTACCACACCATCATTCCCGGCTTCCTGCTCAGGGACGCGCCGCCGTCGGTCCGTTCGGCGTGATGGGCGCGTTCATGCAGCCGCAGGGTCAGACCGAGATCCTCGTCAACACGCTCGATTATCACATGAACCCGCAGGAGGCGCTTGACGCGCCGCGCATCCAATGGATCGGCGGCAGGAGGCTCGAACTGGAGCGCGAGGCGGGCGAGGCCATTGCCGACGAGCTGCGCGCGATGGGCCATGAGGTCACGGTCGTGGACGACCGCATTTCGATGGGCCGCGGTCAGATCATCTGGCGCGGAGAGGACGGCGTTTACACGGCCGGCACCGAGCCGCGCTGCGACGGCGCGGTCGCCGCGTGGTAAAGAAAGCTGTCGTATGATTATATGAGAATATGGAAAGAGCCGCGTTCCCGGTGCAAGGAACGCGGCTCTTTTTTTGCGTGCTTGCGGCTTGAAACGCGGGCTGAGGCCGTGTCTCAGAGATTGGCGTGCTCCATCAGGTCGATGAGCACGCGGATGCCCTGCAGATAGGCGCGGACCAGAATGCGCTCGTTCGTCCCGTGGACGCCTGAGGCGGCCTCCTCTGGCTCCGCCATGAAGGGCGAGCAGCGCAGGCAGGTGTCGCAGATCTGCTCGTATTGGTGCGCGTCGTTCGCGCCGACGGTCATGGACGGAACGAACACCACGTCGGGGTAGTAGCGCTGCATACTGTCCACCACCGTGCGGTAGCCGTAGCCGTCGCGCCGGGCCGTGGCGGAGGGATCGTTGGCCTGCTGGTAGCGCAGCTCCACGGTCGGGTCCTGCACCGCCGCGCGGCAGTGCTCCATCACGCTCTCGGCCGTGTCGCCGTCGGCAAGACGGAAATTGATGACCGCCTGCATATCCTGCGGCATCACGTTGCAGGCCCTGCTGCTGCCCTGAATGACGGTGGGAGCGATGGTCGTGGTGACAAAGGGAAAGAGCGCGGGGGACTGATAGCAGTAGGCCGCAATGGCGTCCGCGTTCGCGCGGACGTCACGCGTCAGCGTTCTGAGCGGGTCGGCGGTGATGTGGGGCGCGAGCGTTTCAAACGTGCCCATCATGGCGGGATTGAGCCGCACGGGGAACGGGCTGCGGACGATGTCCGCGATGGCACAGGCGAGATGGGCGAGCGAGGTGCCGCCGTAGGGGCGGCTCGAGTGTCCGCCGACGGAGCGGACCGTCAGCTCCAGATCGGCGTAGCCCTTCTCCATCAGAGCGACCTGCGCGATGGAAAGGTCAGGCGCGCCGAAAGCCGCGCCGGATTCGATCTTGCCGCCGCCCTCATCTAAAACGAATTCCAGCGTTACGCCCTGCACCTTGAGGTGGTCGAGATCGCCAGCGCGCCGGTGTTGAGCGTTTCCTCATCGTCGCCGAAGGCGAGGTAGGCCGTGCGCCGGAAGGTCCTGCCGCGGGCGAGCAGATACTCCGCAGCCTCGAGCACGCCGAAGACCTGCTCCTTGATATCCAGCGTGCCGCGGCCCCAGATGTAGCCGTCCGCCACCGCGCCGGAGAAGGCGGGATAGGTCCAGTCCTGCTCCGTGCCCTCGACCACCGGCACCACGTCCTGATGGGACATGTAAAGGCAGGGGCGCAGCGTTTCGTCGCTGCCGGGGAGGGTGATGAGCACGGCATGGTGGCCGAGCCGCTCAAAGACGCCCGTGCGCATGACATGGGGATAGCTTGCCTTCATGTGCGCGTGGTTGTCAAACTCGCTATAGTCGGTCAGACTGTGGTCGGCATAGTTGATGGTTCTGCATTGGATCGCCTGCGAAAGACGCGCGACCGCGCCCTCGGCGTCTAAGTCGGGATAATTGCCCTCGAGGGCAAAGAAATCGGTGATCTTCTTCGTCATGCCATTTTGTCCTCCAGATAGCGGCTGAGAAATTCGCGGGTACGGCTCTCCTTCGGATTCCAGAAGACCTCGCGCGGCGAGCCTGCTCGAGAATGACGCCCCGGTCCATGAATACCACGCGGTCGCTGACCTCCTTGGCAAAGGCCATCTCGTGCGTTACGACGACCATGGTCATGCCCTCCTGCGCGAGGCGCTTCATCAGGTCGAGAACCTCGCCGACCATCTCGGGGTCGAGGGCGCTCGTCGGCTCGTCGAAGAGCATGATCTCAGGCTCCATGCAGAGCGCACGCGCGATGGCGACACGCTGCTTCTGCCCGCCGGAGGAGGCGGGGGAGTCGGCGTGGATGAAATCCTCCAGCCCGACGGCCTTGAGGTGGCGGATGGCCGTCTCCTCGGCCTGCGCCCTGGGAATGTGCCGCACCGTCATGGGAGCAAGCGTGCAGTTGTCCAGCACGGACTTGTTGTTGAAAAGGTTGAAGCCCTGAAACACCATGCCAATCTTCTGCCGCAGGGCGTTGAGGTCGACCTTGAGGTCCACGAGATCCTGCCCGTCGAACCAAATGTGACCGAGTCGGCCTCCTCCAGCAGATTGATGCAGCGCAGGAGCGTGGACTTGCCGGAGCCGGACGCGCCGATGATGCACACGACCTCGCCGCGGTCGACCTCCAAGTTGATGCCCTTGAGCACGTGGAGGTCGCCGAAGGACTTTTCGAGCTGTTCGATTTTGATGATGGGATCGTTCGTCATAGCGTCCTCCTGTCAGTTTGAGCTGGGAAGTCCCAGATCGACGGTTTGATTGCCCTGACGCCGCTTCGTGTTGTCCGGCGCGGTCATCCTTCCCGTGATGGTCTTGAGCAGGAGCGAGGAAAGATACGTCAGGAACAGGTAAACGGTGGCGGCGATGAGGTAGCACTCGGTGCCCTTATAATAAATGCCGGCGACCGAGCGGGTCATGAACATCAGGTCGGATACGCCCAGCACGCACAGCACGGAGGAATCTTGATGTTGATGATGAACTCATTGCCGATGGCGGGCAGCGAATTTTTGATGGCCTGCGGGAAAACGACTCTGCGCATGGCCTGCCAGTGCGTCATGCCGAGCGAACGCGCGGCCTCCATCTGCCCCGCATCGACGGCGAGGATGCCGCCGCGCAGCACCTCGGCAAGGTACGCGGTCGAGTTGAGCGAGACCGTGACAAGACCGGAGATGAAGAGCGACCAGACGCGGTTGATCTCCGTGACGCTCATGCCGGTGCGCTTGAAGAGATTGAAGATCGCGTAGTAGAAGATGAGGGACTGCACCATCATCGGCGTGCCGCGGATGACGAAGATGTAGAAGCGGGCGAATTTGTTCGCGACGATCTTGATAAGCTTCACAAAGTCGTTGTTGCGCTTGTCGGGTTCCTGAATGCGGAGAAAGACCATGAGAAGCGCCAGCACGAACGCGATCGCCGTGCCGGCCAGCGCGAGCTGAACGGTCGTCCACACACCGGTGACGAAGAGCGAGCGCTGGTTGTAGGCCATGTAGATCATGGAGGAGAGCGTGTCGGTGGGGTTGCTCTCGGCGTGGACGGCGGCGTGGACGACGTAGGCGAGCTTGAGCACGAAGCGGTCGAGCGCGAGCAGCGCGGCAGCCGCGGCGTCCAGATAGGAGAGATAGCGGCTCAGCCGCACGATGAAGGTGCTTGAGAATGGTTTCGCCGTAGCTGTTCCAATGCGTCCATTTCACGAGCAGCGCCAGCGTGCTGACGACCAAAAAGAAATAGCAGACCGCGGCGAGCGCCGTACCGGGCACGGAGCCGGCGGGCAGAAAGCTGTACGGACTGGGTGCGGAATACCACAGGCTCAGGCCGACGAGGGCGATGACGCTACCGCCCAGATAAACATAACGATGGTCCCGTGCGATGAAGCTCTGACCGCGGGACGCAGGGGTTCCTCATGGTGCTTCCTCCTTATGCGGCGTGAAGCCGCCGGTTACTTCGGCTGGTTGGCGACGGCGGTGTTCCACATCTCGGTGCGCGCGTCGCTGTCGATGGTGGCAAGGATCTCGTTGATCTGCGCGAGCAGCTCGGTGTCGGACTTACGCAGGCCCACGCAAGAGCCCTTGGCGGGCAGCGTGAAGCCGTTGCCCTCGCTGAAGGTGATGAGACGGAAATCGGGATTCGAGGCGAGGTAGCCCGGGGCGCTCTCCTCGTTGATGACGATGGCGTCGCAGGTGCCCTGCTGCAGGCGGGAGATCATGTCGGGCACGCTGCCGACGGGGCTGAGGTGCTCGACGCCCTCAATCTGGTCGATGACGTCGTCGAGCGCGGTGCCCCTGCTGACCGAGCACGGCGGCGCCGGAGAATCCTGAATGGAGGTCGCGTTCTCATACGGCGAGCCGGCGAGCACCATCATGCTGTAGATCGTCTCCTTGTACGAGTCGGAGAAGTTGATGGATTCGCGGCGCTCGGCGGTGTCCATCATGCCGGCGATGATGGCGTCGATCTGGCCCTGGTTGAGCGCGTCGATCAAGCCGTCCCAGCTGAAGCTTGACGATGACCAGCTCCTTGCCGAGCTGATCGGCAAGGATGCGCGCGATCTGTACGTCGTAGCCCTCGGCGTAGCGCCGGCGACGTTCTCCACGGGAACGTTGGTGTCGGTCGCGGCGCTCTCCTGCCAGTTGCTCGGCGCATAGGCGCATTCCATGCCGACGCGGAGCTGGCTGCTTTCAGTCGCGGGTGGATCGGTTTCTTCGGCGGGGGCGTTTGCGTCCTGCGCGGGGGGCGTCGTGCCCGCGCCGCAGGCGGTGAGGGCAAGCAGCATGAGGGCTGCGAGCAGGGTAGCGATGGTTCTTCTGAGGTTCATGGTGTTGTTGCTTCCTTTCTGAATGGAAATTGGCTCCGGGGGGAGTCGGCCCTTCGTTGTCCGCGCCAACGAGTTCGGAAACAGAAAAAGCCGTAAATGCTCGTGTGGAGCATTTACGGCAAATGATCTGCAATACCGGCAAACCGAAAACGGCCTGCCGACTCTTCGATAGCGCTCCACAAATTGTGACAGTCCGGCGGATCTTCTCCGACGAGCCAGCAGAAAACGGCACAGGAACCGTTCCCCACTTCGGCGGCTTCCCTTTCCCTTTGTCCCGGATCTCTGCTCCGTACGGACTCGGTACTCTTGTCGGCCGCGCCTCTATCTCGCTCAACTGAATTGAGCCTATTCAATTGTTGACGTGAAGATACTACGGCGGCGCGCAATGTCAAGCCCCGCGGAGCGGTTCTCAAATTCTTGACAATCTTGCGCCGAAAATCCTCGCCGGCTTGTAGAATTTTACTATTCACACGGTTATTTATGCGCGGCAAAAAAAGCGCGCGAAAAGGCACGAAACGATCGCTTAACAGAATATTTATGCTCTCTTCCGCTCTGCGCCCTCCGTTTTAGGACGCTTTTTAACATAGTGCAAAGCGGGCGCTTTGCCAAAGTAAATACAGCAGCGACGCGAAGCGGCAAGACGGGCTTTGGCGAAATGCACGGATTCTCGAAAAATGTCGCGCGAAATTTGTCATTTCCTTACAGGAAAAAGGTTGATTTTTACACGGGCGTGCTATGATATCGCCATAAAGTGCAAAAAGGGCCATGGCCCTTTTCTGTTCCCCGACCGGGAACAGATGTGCTGCTCGCCCGCGGGGAGCCGCGGAGAATATACATTGTGGAGGAGGACATTTTATGAAACGTAAATTGCTATCCATTTTGCTGACGTTTTGTCTCGCGTTCAGCTTGCTGCCCACCGCTGCCCTGGCGGACGGCGAAGGCACGCCTGCGCTGGCGGAAGTGTCCGCGGCGGCTGGGGGACTGCGCTGCCTGCGGCAGTAGACGGCGTTATCACGTTGGAAAATGGCACCTATGTTATGTCTGAGGACACAACTGCTACTATCAAGGTTCCAAATGGTAAGAATGCTACGCTTGATCTGAACGGCAAGACATTGACGAACAAAACGGGTGAACACACCATTATTGTTGAAAATGGTGCAACGCTGACCATCACTGGCAACGGTATCGTAGATAATGTGTCGCACGGAAAGGGCGCAATCGTCAACTCCGGCGAGGTTACCTTGAATGGCGGCACCTTTAAGCGTTCTGCCGAAAAGGTTACCTATTCCCCAATGGCAACGGCGGAAACAGTTGGTACACCATTGCCAACTACGGCACCATGGAAATTAACACTGGCGTTACCGTTGAAAACGCTGGCGGTTATTCCAGCATGATCCGCAATGGCAGCGAGGTAACTGCCAATTGCTATTTGACGATCGAGGGCGGCAATTTTGCCGGCGGCATCAACACGGTCAAGAATGATTCCTTTGGTGTACTGACCATCAATGGTGGTAATTTCTCTAATACTGCCCAGTACGTCATTATGAACTGGAACAAGGCTGAAATCACTGCTGGCACGTTCCGGACTTTGGATACCGCTTCCGCGGTACTGTTCACCTCTGCTTATGGTGGCGATGCCAATACCATCGGCAAGCTGAGCATTTCTGGCGGCGAATTTAAGCACGCCAGCGATACCCAGGAAATGATTGTGGACCATTACGATGCAAAACCAACAAACCGCAACGCAGTGGTAACCGGCGGCAAATTTGATGCTGACATTTCCTGGGCACATCCCCACCGATTATGTGCAGTCGCCGATGGCACCGTGGAGAAATTGGGCGAGACCAACGCAGTTGACAAGGTCGGCGGTACCTATTATAAGACGCTGGTTGACGCTGTTGCCGCCGCGCAGCACGGCGATACCATCACGCTGCTGAAGGACGCGGAGTTGATTCCAGAAATCCACGCTGGAAAAATCGACTTAAATTTAGTAAAAGAACATCACCATCGACGCGAATGCAGGTGAAGTTATCGATCAACGGGCTGCCAACAGCTTTACTGTCGGCAGTGATAGGGCTACAAACCTACTGCGTTCTCTACGTTTCCCGGCGAGGTCACGCTGAAAGATGTTACAGTTAACGGCAATGAGAAGTGCCGCGTGATTTTCTGTGATAAGGCACAACGTAAGCTGACCATCGACGCCGTGCGGACGATCACGAACGGCAAGGCCCTAACTTTATCGGCGGCGTTTACGACCAGCAGCGCGTGCCTTTGAAATGAAGTCCGGCAGCATTACTGGCAACAAGAACGCTAAAGGGTATCAGAATGACGAGTACCTGCAGTACAGTTCCGATCTGTGGATCGGCGCCAATGCCACCGGTGCACTGACTGCGATCAACGGCGGCACGATCGGTAACGTGTTTGTAAACGCCAATGCGTGGTCGGCCAGCAATCCTGGCAGCTTCACGTGAACGTGGTACGGTCACCAATCTCTATGTGGAGCATGATGCCAACTACGGCGCAACATTCAAGTACAACGATGGTACGATCGAGCATTTGTATCTGTCCAAAGAAACGGAAATGGTCTAATGGTCCATAAGGTCGAAGTCACGCCGGTTAAGGTCGAAGGATCGGTATAACGCGGTGTCAAGACAAGACCTTACCGTCACGCTTACCATGACCGTATAACGATGGCGCAACTGCTGACAGCACGATGTTGCGGTTGTGGCCTGCTGGCACGACCATCACCCTCCTCTGCCACTGGCGCAGCGGCTATACCTTCAGCAGGCTGGTATGACGGCCGGCAAATTGAATACGCCGCCGGTGCCTCCCTACACGGTTGACAACTGCCACGGTTGTAGATCGCCTCCTTTGAGCTGTCATTTCCTCCGGCAGCAGCTCCTCTGACCCGACCTACTCCGTCTCTACCCCGAGCAAGACCGAGCACGGCAGCGTGACCGTCAGCCCCAAGAGTGCCTCCAAGGGCGACCGGGTGACTATCACTGTCAAGCCCGACAGCGGCTACGTCTCGAGACCCCTGACCGTCACCGACAAGAACGGCAATGAGCTGACGCTCAAGGACAAGGGCGACGGAAAGTACACCTTCACCATGCCTGCGGGCAAGGTGAGGTCAAGGCGACTTCATGGAGGACAACTCCATGCTGAACTTCTTCTACGACGATGCCCAACAACGCCTACTTATGAGGCCGTCAAGTGGGCGGTCGAGAACGGCATCACCACCGGCGTGGGCAATGACCTGTTCGCTCCCGAGCAGCCCCTGCACCCGCGCCCAGATCGTGACCTTCCTGTGGCGCGCCGCCGGCTCTCTCCCGAGCCGAAGGGCGCTGCGTCCGGCATGACCGACGTGGTCAGCGGCAGCTACTATGAGAAGGCGGTGGCGTGGGCCTGAGAACGGCATCACCACCGGCACGACGACCAGCACGTTCTCTCCCGACGCGACCTGCACCCGCGCGCAGGCGGTGACCTTCCTCGCCCGCGCCCTGAAGGCCAAGGCGGCGAGTGCGGCGGAGTTCTCCGACGTCCTGACCGGCAGCTACTTTGCGGACGCGGTCGCCTGGGCGGCGGCC
>VOFC01006106.1_pt1 | contig 60371 bp, 71 predicted proteins | sample 5384161 | NCBI WGS metagenome assembly VOFC01 (sample SAMN12384722, study PRJNA508395) | human gut metagenome | isolation source: healthy gut B | host: Homo sapiens
ACTGAAATTCCAGGTGTCACATCTTCATCAACTGTATTTATCATTCCTTCATCCGTAAAAGAAACCTTTAAATTACTTGTTTCATCTGTTTCTGCGGCAAATGCCGTTACTGAAAAGCACATTACCATCATCATAACTAATGATATTATTTTAAATATTTTCTTCATGTATTTTTCCTCCATTTTTATAGGTGTCCTTTTTTATCCATTACAATTTTCTGCTATTTTATCTTCCCTTTGCAGCAACATTCGGATCATTGTTCGCCTCAAAGGAATATTGTCAAGTGTGTAAACCGTAGTCCGTAATTCTTGACATAAGCGAAACCTCCCATCATTAAATTTTTTATATGTATCATCCACTTTATTTTTTTCTATCGACACACCCCTTCTGATATTTTACCTTTTCTGCACCAAGTACGATTTTTTTGCACGAAGTAAGACTTTTTACAAAAAAATAGCCAAAAATGCTCTTTTATGAATTAAGGAATAACTCAGCAGCAAATTTATTTCCATCATTCTTCAATGTTAAATCTCCATCATATTTTTTTATACTGCTCTGAACATTCAGCAGTCCTATTCCACCATTTTTTCCTTTATTTGATACTGGAAAACCATTTTTCCACTTTACTTCATTACAATTATTTTCAATGCTGACAACTATCATCTTATGATATGAGCCAATCTTAATGCAAATATATTTCTCGCCTTTCAGCTTTTCTGTTGCTTCAATCGCATTATCTAATAAATTTCCAAAAATAGTTGTAATGTCGATTGGTTCAATGAAATTCAAATTCACATTATCTATCTTTATTGTTACTGAAATCCCCTTTTCTCTCATAACAGATTCTTTATCAGTAAGAAGTATATTCAAGATCGGATTTTCTGTGTATTGAACCGGAATGAGCGGCTTCAACAACTCTCTGATCTTTGTTGCATATTCTCCTGCCGTTTTTTCCTGCTCTGCACCATATAACCCTTCGATTGCTTTAATATGCTTATTTACATCATGTAATATCTGAATGGTTTGATCATACTTTTTTGCCTGGGTCAAATAGTATTCGTATTGTACCTTTGCCTGCTGCTCTAATGCGATCAACTGCTTTTCGTAATAGTTCTTTTCATCTGCCATTTTTACAAAATATAAAAGGTATAAATCTGCCAGAACAATACATCCCATGTTGACTGCACACAAATAATTTTCTTCTCCATTTTTAAAATTCTCTACAATTACACTCATGTTAATCAGACTGTATAGAAGTATAATTCCATACATGATGTACCGTGTATTTGAATAAGGGACATCACTTTTTTTCACAAACCTGTTTATGAATGTGTAATACAAAAAAATAAGTATCACCTTTGAAAATGTTACCTCAAGGCAATAAAGCATAGTTTCATTCACATTTTTTATATCTGCGGCTTGTAAAATACATTGTAAAAGAATAACTCCTAATGATTCACAGACAGACATACAAAATACTAATGCTTCACATTCAATAATACGTCTTAAGGGTTTATCTATATCCTCATAATACAGAACATATGCTATAATCCCCGTCAAAACTCCCCAGACTACTAGATTTAATATGGAATGATTGAGCATATTTATACAGAATGTAAATATTACTGTGGTAGTCTCAATCACAATATATACATATCTATTTCGACTACTCTTTTTATACTTTCCATTCATAAACTGAAATAATATCGTACTTATTATAAAACATGAAAGTGCATTACATAATACCAGTAAAATCGTATTCATTTTTCCTCCTATGAATTTCTCTGCAAAAATTTATTTACTTCTTCTCTAAAATCGTTGCTTCTCCTTTGTGCAATCTGAAGTTCTTTTCCATTATCCATATAAATAATAAAGCCCTTTATTTTTTCAATATGCCTTAAATTAACCAGATTTCCTCTACAATTCACAACAAAATCATATGGTTGCAGTTCTTCAACCAGTTTTTCAAAGATACAATCATACTCATATGTAATATCAGACAATGCTATCAGTACTTTTCTGGATCTTTTTATGTATTCAAAATATAAAATATCCCTCAGTTTCAGTTTGATCGACAGATACCCTTTTCCATTGCTATCAGTCACTTTATAAAAATTCTTTTCTACTATGGCGTCCGGCAGTTGATTCAGAAGTTCCAATATCTGCAATTCCAATTTATCATATTCCAGTGGTTTACATAGAAATGAAAATGCATGAACTTCGTTAATGACCTGCATACAATATTCTTCATAACTCGTAATATACACTAATTTCACATCTGGAAATTTTTCTTTCAATTTTCTCCCCAGTTTAATACCATTCAGTTCTTCCATCGAAATATCTAAAATTCCGATATCAATACGACTGATATTTTCAAGCATTTGATTTGCAGACATAAATTTCTCTATATGATAAGCAATCTTTTGACTTGTAAAAATCTTATGCAGCATATTCACTGCACACTCAAGATCTGCTATATCGTCATCACAAACAGCAATTTCCAGCATATTACTCACCTTCTTCCTATCTTCCTACTATATCGGTAATTTTTATTTTTCCATTAAATAAATATAAAGTACTCTGCATATTATCTAAATAGGCTCTAAATAAATATCATATATATAGAAAATGTGCCATCATCTTGACGGCACATTTCCTATATTTTCCCCCCAAATTATATTGCTACAGTATAGAATACCATTGTCTGTCCATACTATCAGCTTCATACTGATATGTAATCAACTGATTCATGTCTTTTAAACCCGCCATTTCTATTAGGTTCTATCATTATATTATAGTTTTCATATTTTTATAGTATCCTGCATTATCCATAACACTATTATTGCCAGATGTACCCACAGTACTTACCTCAGAGTCCGAAATATTATACCCTGCCTTAAATGCAAGAATATCCTCCAATCCATATTGATTTTTATAATCCGTCAGCATATAGATATTATCTCGTATTTCCTCATATTTCGCATTGGCTTCCTGGGAGTTCATTATTTTACACATTTTCTCTGGAAGTCCGGTAATCTTCCCATTGTCATCTACGTTTATATCGTCAAATGAATACTGTCCATTTGTTGCTTTCTGAATGAACTGTTCCACTTCATAGTAAGCATTTACTAATCTATATTGTGTGTTAGAAATATCTGCTGTCTGAATATATTTTTCCCACATATCATCAGCAAAATTTTCCGATATCATATTTTTTATCTGTTCTTTGTTTTCTTCTGTAATGTCCCCGTTAATCGTAATAGTTCCAGATACATCTATTTCAATTTTCCATGATGTATCTGGCAGTTCAATTCCTTTTTCATTTGCTATTCTTTCTATTTCTGCATAAAAATCGTTTTTTATATAATTCGACTTCTCTGCTCTCTCATAATCAGATAAATTGGCAAATATTTTCACATATGCCATTTCCGACACACTTAACTGCTCCCCCTTTTTCATCTTATTTAATAATTCTTCTACACTATCCGTTCCCGAATATTTTTCATCTTCCGGCAACGCTTCAAATTGCATCTGATGTAATTTGTCAATTTCGCTTTGATATGTTTTTTCATATTTCTGCTTTATTGCATTTTTTTTCTTCTGAATTATCTGCATTTGCTATTTCTTGTGAGTGCTGCACATTACTACTTGAAGTATCCCTGTTTTTCGTTTCCGTAATTTTTATTCTATAGGAACCTTCCCCGGAATCCGATGTCATATTGGAATTTTCTACTCTGATCACATAATCTGATGTAACGCAGTCCCAATTAGGTACCGTAAGCTGTTTATTACCATGTCCATCATCTGTCGCTATTCCAATCTGATTGCCATATAAATCGTACAATACTAAATATATGCCTGACTATTCTTGCTTTCCAATGAAATCGTTATCTCTGAAGATATACCCATTTTAGAGTAAAAACTTTTTTGCGGATAAGAAAAAGAATAGTAATCTACATCATATTTTGAATCGATTGTTCCCTCTAAATAACTTTCATTATTATGCAACAATGTTCCTATATCATATGTACTGTAATAGCGATCTACCTGATCATCGTATTTCGTATGCTGATGATAACTATCATTCTTATTTGTTTTGGCATTTTCTATTAACACCGTTTGCTCATTTAATTCTTTCATCGGCGATTTAAAACTTTTTGCTGCATTTCCTGTCTCATATATTTTACTATCTACTATTCCGCCACCACCTGTTTGTGCTAGTTTTTTGAATAACTAGCAGTTGCTGGCGTATAATAATAGTCAATGCTTGATGCGTATGTATTATTAGCAAATGCTTTTGATTTATCCGAAAATTTCACACCTGTCAATGCATACTCATCTTCACTTCCACTAGGACAATTAATGGTCAATGTTTGCGTACTTGCTGATTGGCTAGATGAGCTTCGATTCCACTTTATTGTTGTATAATGTGTAAGATCCGAAAAGGTTGTTGTTTGTGCTATTGGCAATGGTTGTCCAGCATAATATCCATAATGATAACCGGTAGTTGCTGTTGCATCTTTTACCTTAAAAAACAATATAATAATTTCCATCAATAAGACCTAAACTAATTACCTTATTCGACGTTCCTGCAATCGTTTTAGTTGTTGAATAATATCTGTCAAAATAACTGGTAACTCCCGCCTCATCCGATGAACGATATATTAAATTTATATGATTGTCAAAAATAAATACATTAACATTAGATTCTAACATAAATGTAATATTATTACAGTCCTCATCCGAAACAACACATTGATAATAATGTCCCTGATTTTCATCATATGCAGAATCATTCAGATACCCCTCTCTTAATGCCGAATTATAGTTGCTCTGACCTTTTGGATTCAGTAAGAAACCAGACATTACAAACCCTTCTGATGTTTTTGCATATGTACTAAAAATTTCTGTATTCGATGTCCATTTCTGATCAGAGAAATTATATTCCATCGTGCTTGCACTCCACATATATTTATTTGACACCCTTCTTGTATCTGCATATGCACTTGCTCCATCATTTGTTGCATCCGTAAAGTCACAAGTCACTTCTTCGGTTGCAATTTTCGATTGTAATAATGTTAAATCCGTGTCGTTATCTTCTGTATTGAAATGTACTTTATTGCCATTATCAATACTTGCCGCATTCGCTACTGAGACATTTCCTAACAGCAAACATGCTGCCAATAATATTGTTGCTATTTTTTTCTCTTTTTCATGAATAATTCCTTTCTGTTCATAGTTCTTTATTTTATAGTTTTTTGATTTATATAGATTCATTATTAAAACGCTTTCCCTCCCTCTATTGTTTATTTTTTAATTTAAAAATTTCGAATCATATATTTTATCTAAAAAACTATATTACTATACTTGACACACTTCCCTATATTTTTTCAAAAATATTATATTTCTAAAGTACAGAATACCATTGCCTGTTTGTACTATCAGCTTCATATTGATATGTGATCAACTGATTCATGTCCTTTAAACCACTCTTTCCATATAAAATGCTTAAAGTCATATCCGGCACATTGTTCCATCCTTTAGTTGACATAGTTGAAACCAGGTCATGTATCCAATTCTTCATTTGCTGCTTGAACTCTTTCGGAACTTTTCCAGAATCTTCAACAGCCTTATCCACTAAGTCTAATATATTCTCTCCTGACTCCGTATAATATGTCCCGTTTTTTTTTCCTCAAGTTTATCTAATTCATATCCTGTATAACTATAAACTTGATGATATGCTTCGTATTTCATTTTTGATTCCTTTGTTATCTGAGAACTCTCACAGCCATCTTGTGTTGAACAATAATATATATGCTTATAGAGGTTTTTTCCGTTATCTCCTACATTTAAGGCATCCTGCATCAACACCTTTGTTTCTTCATCCACGCCATCTACCGTTATTTCATAACTGTATGGATCGACAGTAAAAGTACAATCTTTCGTAATAGAAGATGTATCTACACCAGCCTGCTTTAAAATATTTGAAATTTGCGAATTTATCAATGCTCTTTCAAATTGGATTTTATCCGAATCTACACTGTCACCGTCCACTTCAATTCCCCTGAACAAAGAATCCTGATAATTTACACCATTTATCTTTCCTGTCCGGCACATCTGCATCTCATAATTATATGCAATCCTACGTTCTGTATCAGTCAGATTAGTCTCGTAATACTCTGAACTCTTATCAAAATACTTGGAATGAATATAATTTTCAGGATTGGAATGCGTTTTTGCTTCTGCGGCAAGTTTAGAATACTTTTCCGTTAATGCCTCCCTAAATGCTTTACCTGTACTCATATATTCACTTGTTTTCGCATTAATCTGTGTTCCTGCATTCTCAATGATCTCCTGATTCGTTTTTTTGGCTGAAGCTATATAGGACTTTAAGTCAATGCTGCTATCAATACTTGTATTATGTGTTCTTCCACTTGTACTTTTTGTAAGTTTTTCCTTTCCTGATGCGCTTATCGTCAAAGTATCTCTTGTGCCTATACAACCATTGCTTCGACTGATTGTCGCTTTTTGTTGTTGACCAAACAGGACATTAAGCAATGACTGATTGGTATAAATTCGGCTGTTAAAAAAAAATATTCATAGTATCACCCACATTTCTAATATGACTTATATCCTGTATTTGCTATATCGTACTCCCATTCCAGTGTTATTTTAACATTTTTCATTGTTGATTTTGCTGTTGCTAAAGCATTATATTTAAATTGCCATCTTTGTGCTGCCTGAAATCCATCCGAAACATCTATATTGTAATGTCCACTCGATGCACTTGCTACCGTAGATGTATACCAAGTACTTGATTCTGTTGCAGGAAGTACCATATGATGAACATTTCCCTGACTCGGTGATTGAGTACCTGATGTATTTACTGATGTAACAATGGCTTCTGGTGGAATTGTAGTATTATTTGCCAAATTCAATGTAAGAACAGAAGAATCTACACCTGATAAACTTATTGATGAATTTCCAGGATTAGATGCTGTTCCACTAAAAGAAAACACTCCTCGTCCAGTTTTAATTCTCTCATTCATCGAAAGTGAAAAATACATTGTACCCTCACAAGTTCCACGATTAACATGAATATAATATGTCTGTGATGAAGAAGTGAGATTATCACAAGCCACCGCCATAAATGGAATAACCGTGTCCATATCCAAAACATCGTCAGGGCTGTACTTTTCATCTAAAATTCTATTACTTGAGTTTCTCATTTCAAGATACATACCTTCATTTTCCGCATTGTAAGAACATCTTGCATACACACGCTTTTCTTTCGGAAGTGTAAATTTAACCCAAAAAAATCTTCCTCTGTTTCGGGCAATACCACAGTTATCGTGTTTGTTGTACTATATGTACCCCATGAATACGCATTAGCCCTTGTCGTATAGCCACCATTTACCGTTACAATTGATGCTTCCACTTTTGCTGTCGGGAAAAGACCAATGATACAAACAATCGCCAAAACCATTGATAAAATTTTTTTGATACCTTTCATGATAAATTCCTCCTTGATAATTTTTTTACTACTTCACCATAACCATATCATTTTTCCTACTTTTTTCAATATATCTTGCACGAAGTACGATTTTTTCAACACAAAATACGACAAAACGTAAATTTCTCCCCATCTTAGCCAATCTTATGTAAAAGCAGTCACAAATTTAATATATCATTTTAAGAGGATTTTCCTATTGCACATATCGTTTCACTGCAATCTTTCCCATAACCATAAATACTGCTACCAGGACTATACTTACATACCCGGCATAAAAATAATCTTGCAGATCCAGACAAAACAAAATGATAAGAACACATACCTGCAATGCTACGATACAATGCGTTACTCTTGCATAATACTTTTTCTCTTCATCATCAAGCGGCTTGTTGATGCTCTCCACCGGGCTTAAAATAAGGATTACAACCACTGCCGCAATTCCAATCATCAAAATTACAGTTGCCGGGACATTGTTCATTACAAACTCATGTGTATAAACCGGGATTGAAAGAATTGCCATTGATATCAAAAAACAGCCGATTCTACTCTTACAGTGGCTGCCCCCACTATAGCTTCTCAACGAGGCATAAAATAACAGGAAGACCAGAACAAGTCCCGGTCTCCCCGTCACAATGCCAAATATTCCAGAAGCCAAAAGGTTTCCTGCAACAACAATACCATTTTCTATCCCATATTGGTACAGTTCTGCATCCTCTTTTTGCACAATCCCCTTTTGTATCAATATTTCATTTATCTTCTTTGCAAATTTAGCAATCATACCCTGTTACCACCTTAAAATTTTCTAAGTTTTTTCGCATTATCCGGTAACTTGTCCTGTCCGAAAATAAACCAGCAGCAACGGTTCATATTTGTTGCAGTTACCGTAAGGGCAAGTGCTGCCACGCTGCTTAATGCTCCATGACTGAGTCGGTTCATCAATCTTCTTAATTTTGACATATATGTATGTCCTCCTTTTCATTTGATGAATGCACTATATCATACTTTACAGGAAAATCCGTCAAAGTGTAACAGATTGACATTTAAGTGTAACACTTTGCATTTATTCCCTCACTTCAATTCCATAGAGGTTCAATAGTCATCCGAGATTCCCGTTTTGTAAACGAGTTTCACATTTTGAAAGCGACCTGCAAATTTTGTACCCGACTTTCCACTTTTGTAATGACTTTCCCGTTTTTTCCCTTGCTTTTATGATATAATCACCTTATGGCAGAGTATTTTTTTTTGCACAAAAACCGGACGTCAGTTTTGGCTTACAAATTTTGCAAGCCATAATTCACGTCTTCTGCTGTTCCTATTTCAGCCGGCGGTCTGTGCTTTATTCTGTCTTCTGGTTACTTTTTGAGAAGTCTTGCGGTGAGGTTGATGTCTTTGGCTGCAACCTCGTGGCATCTAAGCCTCTCCGCCAGGTCTTCTCCATAATAAAAGCTGAACGCTTCATACGGACTTTTTCCGTTCAGTTTCTTTCTCCGGTAGGAATTGATATGGTTCATCATCAGCTCTACGTCTGCCTGCGTCAGTTCATCAAAGCTTCTTCCTTTCGGCAGGATCCTGCGTATAAATTCATGTCCCACCTCGATCTCTGCTTTCTGGTACGGCGCACTTGGATTGCAGTAATAGATCCTCGTCCTTTGAAATCCTTTTCCATCCGGTCCGTTCTCTATACACCTGGGATTGGAAAACTCACTTCCGTTATCCGTCAGGATGACCGGAAACAGCTTCCTAAAATCCTGCCCTCCCAGCCGGTGGTACAGTTCATCATAAATATCTATCACTGACTTTGAGGTGTTCGCTTCCCGCAGGAACCCCAGCATCAGTGACACATTTACAAAATATATCGTCAGCAGGACTTTCCCTCCCTTGCTGCCGATCACGGAATCCATCTGCACCACTGCTGTGTCCGGATGCTGTTCCATATATACTTCGTAATCATGATAATTCCTTCCCACACGGCATCCACGGTCTACTTTCAGCTCCGGTTTTTTATATCTCGGACGGTACTTTACCTTTCTTGGCAGGTCTATGTTCCTGATATCAAACAGGCATCCATCCACGTAGTTGTAGAGGGTCTTTTCACTGCACATCAGTTCATCCTTATGTGTCAGGTAGATCTGATGGATAGACTGCCCCTGTTTTACCAACGGCACCAGGATTTCATTGAGTCTGGCGATTTCCCCTTCCGTAGCAAGGATCCCGCTTCGGGATTCCGATATCTTATCCGTTGCCCGCCTCTGGGCTCCCAGAGCATCGTAAACAGTTTTTGTCAGCGTACACTTCTTTACTTCACTGCATCCGTTGCATACATATGGCGGTTTAAAGCGATGGGTACATATTTCTTCTTCATAATGCTCGCAGTAACGGTTGCATATGAGTTCACACTGTTTACAGACAGCTACCAGTGGATGCCTGCAGTCATTTGTCCCACATACTTTTTTTTTTCCTCTTACATGCTTTTCTGTACTTGCAGGTATTATGCGGGTAACTTCCATAACCGGTGTCCTGTTCGATGGAATAGTTCCTGATCTCCTTTGTGATGGTAGTCCTGTCCCTTCCCAGTTTCTCTCCAAGCTCTGTGAAAGTCATATGCTCCTTTAGTCCGCTTTCTATCTCCAGCCGGTCCTCATAATTTAAGAACTTTGCCATACTGTCTCCTTTCCCCGCCAGCTGCTGAAGTTCTGTTAAAAAACAGGAAGAACATTTCTGCTCTTCCTGCATTTGTATCGTCACTTTCACTGCTGTAATTTATTCTGTTTGTAATCAACTTTCCCCCTCACACGGGAATTTCAAAAAACTATTGAGGCAATTCCATAGAGCATTGCTGAAACCTCAAATATATCCCCTTTATCTGTAAAACTGACCGTTCCATTGTATTTTTCTATCACTTTACGGACACTCTGAACACCATGCCCATGTCTGATATTATCTTTCTTGGTTGTTTTCAGGCTTTTATTTCTCTTTCCTGTTTTGCTGTTTGTTATTATAAGAAGCAAAATCCCCGACTGGTACTTATTTTCAATCTTTACAAAACGCTGTCCCTCCAGCACCTTGCTACAGGCTTCTACCGCATTATCCACAAGATTTCCATACAATACACCTATATCCCCGTGATCAAGCTGCATCTGCTTTGGAATACGAATAGATGTTTCTACTTTTATTCCCCTTACCTTTGCCCTGCCAAATTTAATACGAAGCACAGAATCTACGATTGGATTATCAGAATACTGCTTTTCATCTATCTGCTCAAATTCCTTGCACATCGCACCGATTTTCTCTGAAAGTTCATGCCCATCACTATTTTCCACCAGATGATACAGTTCATGCAATTTATGTTTCATATCGTGCTTTAACTTCTGCACTTCCTTATTCTGTTTTTCTGCTTCTTCATAATAGATGTCTTTATAGTGCATTTCTTCCCTGTACATTGCATCCTCATACTGTTTTTGCACAAGATAATTAAAACGCTCCATCATATACAGCATAAAATAATCCGTCAGAACAAGGGAAATTACAATACTGGCACACATAAGCAGGCTTTTTTCACTGCCCGCCTCCAATGACAAAAGAATAACAAAGCAACAGTTCAACACCGTAAAGGTAAATACCATAACCAGCACACCCAAAATTTCTTTCGGAAAGGCAGCAATCTGCATCCCTTTCTTTGAAATCAATTTTGACAGAATATACATCACATTTCCACGAACAAAGCTGCATATTACCATTACAAAATAATATTTATAACTTTCTCCCATATGAAAATTCATAGCATGGAGTAACAGCAAGGCTACAGGTTCAAACAGCATTCCAATACCCATGAATGTCACAATATTTATAATTCTCGTCCACATTCCTGATTCATAATAAAATGATAACAGTATAAGCACAATCAAAAGAGTTGCAAGATTCAGATACGGATTTTTTATGTTGCTGATAAATGTCCATATAATTGCAGCAATGGTAAATCCAGCCCATATCCATACCTTTGATACTGGTTTCATTTTCTTATTGGAATGAAAATAATACATAAACACTGCCAGATCAAACAGGCTGATGGCAAAGCGTATCACATATTCCATCCTTAAACCATCCTCCTTACAAACTCCATATGTTTTTCTTTTAAATTCTGCTTATGGGAGCGGGCAATCAGAAGTCTTTCTTCATTGTCCATCACTACTTCATCTCCATCAATCGCCCTGATATACCCAAGATTGATGATATATGATACATGAATATGGGCAAAGACCTTATCATCAAGCTGTTTCCATATTTCTTCAGTTGTCATATTTGCCTTGAAATTTTCTGAGATCGTATGTATCACTGCCTGACGACCTTTCTTCTCAAAATACACAATATCATCGCAGCTAATACGAAACTGATTTTTTCGGAACTGAAAGACAAAGTCACGCTTTATCATATGAAGATACTGCATGGCTTTTAAAAGAACGGACTCCAGCTTTTCCACTGTAATCGGTTTAGAAATATAGTCAAAGGTAATAACCTCAAAAACATCCATAACATACTGCGTATATCCAGTCAGGAATACAAACAATGCTTTGGCATCTATTTTCCGGATTTCTTTTGCAAGCTGCAAACCATTCATCTCCGGCATTTCAATGTCAAATATATACAGATGATACATTTCCCCATCATCTATAACATGCTTCAGCAACTCCTTCGCTGTAAAATACACTTCATAAGAAAACTGGTACTGCGCTAACTTATCAAAAGCACTTTCCAGCATTTCTACATCTGTTCTGCTGTCATCACAGACCGCAATATTAAGCATAACACTTCCTCCTTTTCGGGCTTGGAAGTAGGAAGCACTTCAATTTATCTAATCAACTTAGATAAATAAGCCAGCACACGGTCAAAAAAATCATTTCTCTGCTCCTTTGTGCTGTTCGCAACATAGTAATCCAGATTAAAATCTTTCATACTGCTCTCACCTGTTATCAGATATGTAGGATCAATTCCATATTTATGATAGAGTGTCAACACTTTATCTACAGATATTCCCGTTATACCCGCCTCAAGCTTTCGATAATGTTCTACTGTAACATCCAATACATCCGCAATTTCTGACTTTTCGAGGTTCATATTCAGTCTTGCCTCTCTTAGTCTCTTTCCTATCTGTATATTGGCATCTTTTCTTCCTGTGTCCAAGATTTTGCACCTCTTTTCCATGTTAATCATATCAATGGGACTTTGATTCTCATAGTCCAGAAAACAACCCAACGCACATCATTTTATGCTCGTAAGTAGGTTAATTTGTGCTTTTATTAAAAAAACGAATGGCACATCTGATACCATTCGTCTTTATCTGCTTTATATTCTGTTGTAAATCCTATTAGCGGACGTTTTTTGGCTATTTATCATATCCATCACTGCATTTCTTTTACTCTGACATCCACAGTATTTTTAAAATTTTCAATCTGATGTGAATACTGTTCATTCATAAGCGTGGAATGAATCATAAAATCCGCTGTTGCAATATTATTAGCAATCGGTATAGCAAAAATATATAAGAAACTGCAACGGACAGAGAATATTTACACACTTTCTGCCCGTTGCAATTTTTGTCTATTTATTTTTTTATTTTGGCAAGTAATATCCCCCTTCGTGTTTTATAATGACAGCGTAAACAGAAAGGAGATGAACTTCCATGAGAAACAAATTCCACAACTTTATTGAAAACTTACTTAGCTTTTATGCAAACTTTTTCACACACAGATTTTACCCTATGTAATATGCAGTTGTCCCACAAACAGATCTTGCAGAACATTATGGTAATAGCCATAGGAAAACGAAAGAAGATAAACTTCCATGAAAAATAAACTTCACAACTTTATTGAAAATATACTTAGCTTTTATGCAACTTTCTTCACAAGAGGATTTTATCGTTTTTAAATATCATTCAATACTTTCCTCGATTCGCCCATCCGTCAAATCATAACTCATATCAAGAAAATCTAATATCTTTGCCTCCTGGACTGTCCCATCCAGAAGAATTGTGATCCAATTACTTTTATCCATGTGATATCCCGGCAGGAAGCCTTTCATGTGTGTCATAACACTTATCATATCCGGCTTACATTTTACAACCATAATATCAACCCTATCTTTTGTATCCAATCCGATTTTAAAGCCTTCCAAATTCATAAATACTGCATACCATTTTCCATTGTCATTACGAAGTATTGCACTATCTGGTAAATCATTCCACAGATATTCTGGAATTGTTCCATATTGTTTTTTTACATATTGAAATATAGTGTCTCTGTACATACTGTGTATACCTCTGATCCTGTAATTTCATATTTGAATATAATCATATCATATTTTCCTCATATACAGTTATTTAAGATTTAGCGTATTACTATTGGAATGCTCAAAATAAAAAGATGCAGAAATGTATAATTGTTGATAATATACATCTCTGCATCTTTGGGATTTTAACTTTCATGTACAGCATATTCCGCACTAATATGGAGGAATATTATCCTATTTAAGTTTCATACGGCACACCATACATAGAATAATTAGAATTAACCTGCATGATGCAAATTCTCTCTATTTTTCTTTTTTATCGACAAGCATCTAATAATATTTCACATTTTCTGCCAGAAATAATACTTTTTGTCCCAAAAGCAAAAAAGACTTGCTACTCTGAAAAGATTTTCTTATATTTATTCTGCTTTTTCCAACATAACATTTAGTTCATCACTTTTCCCTACCAAATCATCATATCTCCCTAAATCTGCAACCACTCCCTCCTTCAGTACAACGATCTGATCCACTTTGCTCAATACCTCTTTCTTATGTGTTATCACTATCACTGTTTTGTCTTTTAGCCGAGTATCAAGCAGTCCGTTTATCTGCTGTTCTGAATAAGCATCTGTGTTTGAAGTAGCTTCATCAAATATAATAATCGGCTTGTCATGCACCAATGCCCTTGCAAGGGCTATTTTCTGCTTTTGCCCGCCGGAGAGCATTGCCCCATTCTGTCCTACCACATGATCTAAGGAAACCTCTTTTATAAAATCTTCAAGTCCGCTGTCCTTGCAGGCAGCTTCTATCACCGTATCATCTATTTGTTTATCCAGACAGATATTATTCCTTATTGTGTCATTGAATAAATAGATTTGTTGGCTCACAACTGATACCATATTTCGGTATTCTGGCAATGGCAGCTCTGAAATATTTTCTGCTCCCAACAGTATTTCACCACTTGTCGGCTCATACATTCTCGTAAGAAGATTGATGATTGTCGTCTTTCCCGAACCATTGCGCCCAATTATAGCTGTCTTGCTGGATTTTGCAAATAATATATCAATATTCTTCAAAATGCACTTATCCCTTTCATACACAAAAGAAACCTTCTGCAATCTCAAATCATTTGGACATAGATCCGTTTTCTTTCCATTATCCGTTTCTTCTTCCAATTCCATAAACGTATAATATCTTTTTGTTGACGGAATAATCCCTGATAACAGGTATCCTATATTTAGGATTGCAGAAATCGGTCCGGTAACATAAGCACTATATGTAATGAAAGCGAACACACTACCTACTGAAAGTTTCATATCAAACACTAAATTTGCGCCCAGTATATATAACAATGTAGAAAGAAACTGTACCATGATACTATCTATTATCGTATTCCACTGCCCTAACATATTCATCTGCTTTTGTTTCTCTATAATATTGTTCTGGTTAAGTACAAACTCCTCATGCTTTTTATCCAAGATATTAAACAGCTTGACTTCTCGTACCCCTCCAACAGTATCTCCAAACCATTTTGCGTACTCCTGATTCCTTTTTATGAACTCGTCCATAATCTGTTTTTGCTTTTTTGCAAAGTATTTCATTACCACACACTTAATAGGTATAAACAGAAGAACCAGTACCGTCATTCTGAAATCTATTATGAATAAACCTATTATGCCGCCTGTCATGCTAAACGCCTGCGTAATTACGAAAAAAACACTGCTGTCAGCAATAGATGTCATCTGGTTAATATCCGTGTTGATATTATTCAAAGTCTCCGCATAGTTTGTGTTATTGAAATAGTTTACCCGCAGCTTCATAAGATGTGAAAAAGACTGTTCCGAAAGAAAATATTGTATCTTTGCTGAAATATCTACACGTTTCTTTTCCTTGAATATTTATCTATGAGGGAATTTATAGTGTAGATTACCATAGACACCAAGACCAGCTCTATCAATAATTTCTTATTTCCGCCAATAAAGCCATCGTCCATGATTCGCCTGCTGATCAGCGGAACGCATAGATTTAACCCGGTAGAAACAAGCAAACAACCGACAATTACAACTATTGTTTTTTTGTATCTGCCTAGTAACAGAAGTAATCTTTTTACAGCCTCTTTGTTATCCATCTTCTTCCTCCGTCAGTTTCGCTTCTATAATATGATATATTTTCTCAACATCTTTTCTGTCAATCAGTCCAGATATTTTTTTCTCAATCTTTTCTCCTTCAAAAGAAAACCGGACAATATTTATATCTCCCTCATTGCAAAGACTGATCTGTACATCACAATCAGGATATACTTTCAAATATTTATCCTGTTCTTCCACCGGAATGCACCATATGACCAAATCACTCTGTTTATAAAAAGTCTGGCTCTCTATAAAATTTTTCCAAGCATCAATATCTGATACTGGCTCCGGCATATATTCTAATGCATATAATACACACTCCGGCTCCATTCCTATTGTATATGCGTTATAACCACCATTAGCAAATGCCCTCTTTAGTTCTGTGAGTATATAGAACTTGTCTATTACATCTTCCACTGCCAGTATCACTACCGGAACTTCAAGACCATTTCCCTGATAATGATTATGCTTAATTTGCCGTTGCCTTGTTTCCTTGCTCCAAATGAACCCCTGAACATCTATATTATGAATATCCTCATGACCAAGATATATTAAGTTCTTATTCCTTATATCCAAATTTTCTAATTCTGCCATAGAATAAGCTATTACAGTATCTATTTTCCCCTGTATTTCATCATACACCCCTGTAACTGTTTCAAAATAATACTCTGCCCTGCTCATAGTTCCTCTGCCCGATATATACGCCCTGTAAATCCAGTCCGGCTCATAACTATCCACTGTCATTTCAATATGGCTTTGCTCTTTAGCATATCTCTTTAATTTTACTATATCGAGAGTTTTGTCATTGCTTAGTTTATTTGCAATCAATGCACATATATAAGGAGCTGCATAGCTGTTACTCGGTGAAGTTTTGTGTTTCTTATTTTCTAACATAATTATATGTTCTGAAATTGTAACTGTATCTATCCCTAAATGTATATAATCTTTGGAATAGGATAGAGGACTTTCCACATTTGCAACACCTATAACATTAGTAAAACTTGCCGGGAAAGTAAAATATCCTATATTCGATATAGCCGCAACAAATACCAGTCCTTTATATGTATACCTATTAATTAGTTTTTTTAAAATATCTTTTTCTTTAAAATGTGTAGTCCCCAAACTAAGATTGACAATTTTTATATTATTTTTGCAACACCATTCTAAAGCAGGCTCTAGCTTTTCAACCCCACCTGTTCCGTTCTGATTAAGAATGCGAATACTGTTAAACACAGCATCAGGACAATACTTTTCTATTATTATAGCACATATTGTACCATGAAGAAAATCACTAGCTTTCGACATCGAGCGTTCTTCAATAAAATCATTATTTTCATCCACTTCAAACCGATTTCTAATTTTTTTCCTATCCAATAGCTTTTCATTTAATCCGCTATCTATTACAGCAATTTGAATTTCAAGACTCATACCGCACCTCTACAAATAAAAGGACATAAATCTCAATCAACCTACTTTTTGATAGAAGATAAACGCCCTTATTACATACTATTGACTATAAAATAACAGATTCCGTTTTAGTCTTAAAACTCCTTAATCATCTTTCTTTTGAAGTACCTCACAAATAATGTTTGTGACATTATCTAGTGTATTAAATTTCCCCTCTTGTATATATGAGGACGGAATCTGCAAATTAAATTCTTTCTCAACAGCATACAAATAAGCAACTACATCTCCCGGCAATAATCCCATTTTACTACCAAAGAAATTATCAGTGCAATAACTATCCTGAATCTTGCTTTCATCTTTCTGAAATAAATCAAAAAAAACTTTTTTGACTTTAGCCCTTATATTTTCAGCATCCACATTCTTCTCCTCCCTTCTTAACTTACAGTTCCAAAATCACTTTCACTCAGTTTATTTACAATATAACTATACATCTCTAAAGCACTTGTAACGTTCAACGAGTTGTAAATTGGGATTTCAGTATCTCTCTTTAAATCCTCTATCCTTTTATCCACCAAGTCTGCACCTGTTGTTATAAAAGACAATTTCTTTTCTTCTTTGCTCCTTGCTACATCAAAATGTTTGTTTGCCATGTTAAAGCAATCAACCTGCATATCTAACTTATATTTTGATGATGTCTGTATCATTTTAAGGAAACCGGAATCATAACCTTCATATGGAACACACATGATAGCTGTATCTGGTCTAACGGCATTTGCAATCTCAAAGGCAGTTATGCCAAAATTATTTGTAATTGTTTCATTGAATACCATTGTGGCTCCCGGCACACCAATAATAAAAATATCGGGCTTTTCCTGTAGTTCAATGCTTTTACAAATTCGATTGAACCATACAATCTTGTCAGCTTCACTCAATTGATTTGCGTACATAAATTCAGGTATTGCATGAAAACCAAATAACTCACAATATTCTTTTGTTCCAATCTGGCTAACTTTATATCCTTCTTCCTGCAGAAATTTTCTCAGCCCTAATTGCACATCAAATTTATTAGTATTTTCAATAACACTGGCTACAAAGACCACTGGAACGGATAATGGTATAATTTCATGCTCAAATAATTTATCTGTATCCATTCTCCGATTTGTAAGAACAACACATTTTACGTTCTTTTTTTTACACGTTTCTTCTGCTTCTTTCTTCTGTTGCTGAGAAATATTATATAAAAAAATAACATTTTTCCCACATTCTGCTGCAAGTTTTACTTGTGGCATTATAAATGTATCAAAATCACTAGATGACTCACATACTAACAAATCATCAAAATTTATTTCACTTATTTTCTTATCTGAGATAACAATCCCTGTATTTTTTCCTCCATATGCATATGCAGCATCTTTTCCTTGTAATCCATAACCAATTGGAGACACGCAAGCCACAATTTCATGGTTTAACAACAACTCTCTATTTCGTACAAGAGAAGCACATTCTGCATTATAAGGGAAAATTATAGCTTTCCTTTTCATAATATCTCCTTCTCTAAACAAACAATTTTTCCTTATCAAAATTACATCCTAAATCTCTCATAACACAATAATCTCTCATCATGTTATCTATGTGACCACGAATTAATGCACAGTTTTGTAACTTTTTTTCAGCAGACAGTTCTTCCAAATTATCTGCTTGAACTGCACAAGCAGAACAAAACCTAAATGCCCAACATTGCTTGCATTCTTTTTCAGTTAATTTTCCAATATTCAATAAAGCTCTAGCTTTATCAATATCAAAACCTGTATCTATATGTCCCATTCTTACTGCCTTTGACGCTTCGCTCACTCGTTCACAAGGATATAAGTTTCCTTCTACATCAACAAATAGTCTCTGTATACCTGGTACACATGGTCCAGAATGATGATCTCTTTTTATTGTTAAAGAAGATGGCATTTTTGTTTTATCATGTATTTCCTTCAAACTATGAAAACCATGTGAAACAAGTTTTGATACGCTTCCATTCTCCAATCTTCCTAATTTTTGAAGATACATTTTAAATATTTCATAACTAAATTTTTCCCTATACTCTTCATCTGTTGCCACTTCATCCTTACGATAATATTCAGAAATAAGATTTGCCTGTATATAAAAGTCTTTAACTGTTTTATAATCAGAAAAGAAATTACTAGTACAATCAAAATCTGTAGTCGGATCTATAACAGCATTAATATGTACTCTTTCCATATAATCTGGATACTGTGTTTGTATTTTTTCAAGAATTTGCATTACTACACTAAATGTACCAGCACCATTTGCAGCAAATACTCTATTTTTATCATGAGCCTGTCGATCTCCATCTAAACTCACCGTTAAGCTAAACTCATTATCATATAGAAATTTCAAAACTTCATCTGTTATAAGTGTTGTATTTGAAGTTATATTAAACATCAATTCTTTACCTATGCTCTTTTTCTTTGCATACTTAACACATTCCTTTATCAAATCTAATTCAAGTAATGGTTCTCCACCGTAAAATCCAAGAGAAACCCTATCACGATCTATAGAATGATCAAAAAGAAAATCAATTGCCTTAAATGCAATTTCCTTACTCATTCTCTTACTACTATGGACACGATTATCATAACTACCAGAATAAGCACAATATTTACAACGCAAATTGCACCCCTGTGTGACTTGTAACGCAATTGTACCTATACAACGCTCCAAAGAATATTCCAATGTAGAATCCATCGGATGCACCATTTCAAAATCTGCTCTATCTTTTAAATATCCTCTATCTCTTAATTTTTCTATAGCTGGTGTGAACTCTTTATATCCACTTTGCATATATTTCTCAAGTTCAAAATACAAATCCTCTTTAAGATTTATAATTACATTTGTATTTGCATCAAACATATACCTCTTCCCACCAGCAGTAAATGTATGAAAAACCGGCATACTATTTCCTCCCTAATTATTAAACAGGCATGACAATATGCCCAAAGCATATTGTCATACCCATCTTCCGCTGCATTGCTATGTTCTTACACCATACGAATTGCTACAAAGTCCATGTAAAATTGGGTGTATCTAGCCTGAAACAAAGCTGCTGAATTATTTGTCTGTCCAGTGCTACAAGAGCAAGTTCCATAACAACTGCAACTGCAACTGCAATATGCCTCCAATGTTTCCTGCATAACATCGCTACGCTTTACCAACTTCTTCATATTCTCACCTCCTTTCAGCGCATAATATTATATATCGATTATTATAAGTTGATATAGTCAGTAAAGTCCTCAATTATCAATTGTACTTTTTATTATGTTTTCATTAAAAGTATTGGCAATATTTTCATAAGCAGCTATGGCAACCGCCCTATCTACTTCCGATAATACATTAACAGCCGATATATTATCATTAAAAGCCGCATCTTTTTTACTCTTTTGCATATTAATCTCTTCTATCTGTCTGCGCTTTTCTGCCGCCTCCTCACTGCGCTCTAAATATTGTCTACGCCGTTTAGCCTTCTCTTCATCTTCAGCTTTCATTTGCGCCTCTATCTGCTTTTTTTTCTGGTGAAACATCTCCACAAACATAATAGTGTGCAGTTCCATCCGGGTGAATAACCATACCATAAGATTGAATCTCAAACCCCCCCGACTGCCATCTGCGCCTTCACAGTTGACTGCGAAGCAAAAAAATCCTGTATCATCTTTTCGTAATAAGCTGCTTTTTTGGGATCATTTGCCATTGTTTCCAAAACATTGGGTGCAATCACAATATTATTCATCCCATATGTCCCCGTCCCCAATGAATCCATACTCTTTTGATCACTTCCAACATTTTGGATCATTATATTCCCATACTTAGCCTTTAAATATTCAGTGTAGGTATCTACTTTTGAAACACTATTTTCATTTGGCTTCTGTACTTTCTCTGTATTATCACCCTCTTTAGCAGATAAAATCTTATTGAAATCTAAATGATTGGCTTGCCCTGTCGTCTTATTCTGTTGATACCTATAATTCTGATTATAAGCATTAACTGAATTTTCAATGCCTAATCCCATATTAACTCCTTTCCACGGTTCTTCTGTCAGTCAGAACCGTACCTGCTCTCTCCATCCGAAGCCCAAGCAGTAACCTTTAATTGATTTATTGGAATAACAGCTCTTTTACATTCTATGGCATTTTAGGCTGATAACCAATAAACAAACATGCTGAGTCTGCTTCCTTTTTGGCATTAACATATGCTGCTTTTGCAAGTAATCTCAGTGCTACATCATTAAGCTTTTTCATATTTGAAAACCTCCTTATTTTTCTTTTTTATCGACAAGTATTTCAGCTCAAGAAAACTCAACATATACTTCATATTTCATCTATTAAACGACGCATTGTTTCTATATTTTTATTATAAATAACCATATAACCGAACTAAAAGTAAAAAACATTTTCTTGCCCAAAACAGAAAAGTGGACGATTATTCTTTAACTGTGTAAAAAACAACCATCCACTAAAAACTCTGTCTATTCTTATTGTCTTAATTTGAATACCGAAACCATACCGCTAAGTGTTGTAGCCTGAGCTGTAAGTTCTTCACTCGTCGCTGATGTTTCCTGTGCCGCAGCCGAATTATTCTGAACAACTTCAGCAATTCTTTCTGCGGTTACCTCTACCTGTTCCATACTGTCTGCCTGTTCAATGGAATAAATAACCATATAACCGAACTGCATCCGTAAAAACATTGGCGGTTTAAAGCGATGGGTACATATTTCTTCTTCAAAATGCTGGTAACGGTTATATGAGTTCACACTGTTAAAAACCAACCATCTGCATGCTTTTCTGTAATTTGAATATTATGCGGGAAACCATAACCGGTGTCCTGTTCGATGGAATAGTTCCTGATCTCCTTTGTGATGGTAAGCTTTCTCTCCAAGCTCTGAAAGTCATCGCTTTAGTGCTTTATCTTTTCCAATTTCTTTTTTTTTTTTTTTCGCACTGTCTGCAATCGCCTGTATACCATCCACAACTTCTCTCAATGAAGTTGAGGCTTTCTCTGCATACATATTTCCATCTCCAACCTCATGAATAGCTGCTTCAATAAGTGCTTTTGAATCCACCGCTGATTTTGCACTCTGTTCTGCAAGGTTTCTGATCTGATCCGCAACAACAGCAAAACCTTTACCACAATGTCAAGTGGTAAATTCAAAAAGGTCAAACACCATCAAAGAAAGCTATCTTTCGTAGTGCTTGCCCTATTTTCACCTTATTTTTATTCATGTTTTCTGTCTTGTATTGTTCGAGCGAGAGAATTGTAATATATTTTGTGAAGGTGCGAAATGGACTATATGACATTGAAAGAGGGTGCCGAGAAATAGGGCATGACATCTCACATGGTGTGTCGGCGGGCGTATTCCCGGCGCTGTGAAGATGGCTGGTGCTTGGCTGATTCCAAAAACTGCGGAGAATCCAACAGATCGGCGCTATAAGCCATTAGGAAAACCTTAATAATCTCATGTAAATCATAGAGAATGAAAACTTTATATCGGTTATACTTAATCAAATAGAGACTCAAAAAGTCCAGCTAATAAATGTCAATAGATAAATGAAAAATATTTTTCCTCTAAAAAAGGGTAGACTTTCCCCTTGGTGAAAATATTATTTTTCAAAAAGATATTGATTCGTTGGATTTGCAGTATTTTATGCGGCTATGTCGCATTTAGCAGCATTGTATTGTTTGATGTGCTCTTGTGGCGTAATGATTTCAAAAGACTTGCTATCTCTGAGTATTGCATAGATTATGTTGCGTACTTTATGGGAAACGGCACCCATTGCTACAAGCTTTGGTTTTGAACTGCATTTTTTGAGGTAATAATCGCGAAGCACCGGATTCTTGGCAGCTCCTGTACGGGATGTACTGATACTTTGTAAAGTCAGTGTATGAATTACCCGTGCCGTAGATTTAATCGTATCAATAATCTCTAGTGAAAATATATATGCCCTCTTACGAACAATAACAAATTCTCTAGTGAAACTCAACAGGTACAAGGTAATACTTTACAGAGTGGTTTTAAACTTCGGGACAATCTGCCCCGAAGTCCAGAAAAATGTGTATCGTGCATATTGAATCTCTACATAGGAAGTTGTAAAATACATATATCGACAGCTACTTACTATTTTTTTGTGTATTTTGGGTAATAAGGGGGGAATTTTTATGTTTGATAGTTCTGATGTTCAATCTGTATTTTCAGGTAATATAGCCGAAGAATGAGAGAAAAAGTCACGCTATATTAACAGCCTTAACGGTAATGATAATATGATGATTCCTACAATCAAGAAATATATAACCTCAACATCAAAGATTTTGGAAGTTGGTTGTGGGACTGGAAAATTGTTAAGTCAGATTGACGCACTAACTTTTGGCATTGAATTAACTGGAGTTGAAATGAGTAGCGATATGCTCCAGCAAATAGATACATTAAGATTTAAAAATCCTGTTCGGTTAATAAATGATAGTGTAGAAAATTTTATTGATGACAATAAATATGACATTATCGTAATGAAACAGGTATTACATCATATTGTATCAAGAGAGCAAGTTTTGAAAAAATTAGCTGGTTACTTAAATCCAAATGGAGTCATTATTATAATGACACCAAATGACGGTTATCAGAAAAGCATTTTGCCGTTTAATCCTATTACAGATTTGTTAGGTAGAATTGATGATTCGATGATCTACGAGTATATAAAAGATTTGCCTTTACAAGTAGTCGAAATACAGCACGTTAATAGCCTTGCCACATTTAATTCACTATACGAGTATTTTATGTTTCTTTATGCCATTGGTAGTTTACAGAAAATATTCAATTATAAAGGCGAATACGAATATGCACTAAAGCTAATTACTGTATTCAAAAATCTATTTAGCAAAGAGGAAACTTTGTCAGTAGATTTTAATTATAGTTACATAACACTTAAAAAGAAATAAATTGTATGCCTTGTAGCAGAAAGGAGATATTATGAATTACTACAAAGAAGTAAAAAGTGCGTTTGATGATTGGGCAACTACATATGAAAGTGATGTTGTTCCTAAATTAGATTTAAGAGGATATAGCTATGATGAGTTAGCAAAGACAATACTTTCATATTATGACAAGTCTATGGATAAAAAATCTATCTTAGAATTAGGTGTAGGAACAGGAGTATTAGGAGAACGTGTAAAAAGTCTTGTGCCAAGCACAGAAATTGACGGCTTAGATATATCTTCGGAAATGTTGAAAAGATCAAAAGAAAAGGCAGTATATAATCATTTGTATTTAGGGAGTGCAGATGAACATTTATATACCGAACAATATGCTTTTGTATATTCAGCATTTATGTTCCATAGCGTAAAAGGGCAGGACATTCTTCTCTCAAAAATTGCAGAGTGTTTAGTCAACGGTGGAATGTTTATACTTGTGGATTTGATTCCAAATATGAAGATATTAGCTAATAACGCAGATTTTAATGCACATAGTATAAAGTATGAACATGGCGCCCCTGCTATGTATAAGACTTGTGCGGAAATGGTTGACTTAATCGAAAGTTCTCCTTTTGAACTTGTCGAATTGAAAAAATTAGGAATTAGTAAAGACTATAATCATTATTTATTCGCATTGAGAAAGGGAAAGTAAAAATGGAGCAGCTTTTAGAAAAAGTAAGATTATTACACATACAAAATGATTTTAAGAATAACGGTGGGGAAGATAAGTATTTTAGAATGGCGTTGCTTATGGAAGAATTAGGCGAGATTTGTGACGCTCTCACAAAGCAAAAACCTAATTTTAAAGAAGAACACGCCGATTTACTGATTTTGTTATTAGGAAATTGTGTGGCATACGATATTGATATTATTAAATTAACATCAGAAAAGTTAGATAGGCTTTTGAAAATGAAAGCGAGAACGGACGGAAACGGTCATAGCCGTTTGATTACTGAGTTGGAGGAGAAAGAATGAAAATTATGATAGCCGGAGCATGGGACGAAACAAATGAAAACTTGTTGTCCTCAGCGTTTCAAATTGCTAAAGTTGCCGCCGAAAAAAAACATATAATAATTACTGGCGGAGGAACAGGAATCCCTAATTCTGCTACGCATGGAGCATTAGCTGTAAACGGAATAAGTATTGCATATAGTAATGAGGGGCATTGTGAAGGCGGACATGAACCAGCTACTTTTCGCGTGGCGACTGAAATGGGTTGGGACGGGCGAAGTGTATTGGCTGTAAAGTCCAGCGACCTTCTTATTGTTATAGGTGGGTGTAATGGCACATTAAACGAAATAACCCTTGCATACCTTAATAATATACCTATATGGGTTTTGGAAGATAGCAGCGAAATGATTTGTCGTTTAAAAAATTTTCTATATGAGGGAAAATATATTGATAAACGGAAAAATGTTGAAATCGAGTTTTTTAATTCAGCGCAAAGTATGATTGAAAAACTCAATTCCAAAAATATTTTACAAAACTAGAGGAGAAAGAAATGATATTATCCGTGTCAAGGAGAACGGATATTCCGGGCTGCTATCCAGAATGGTTTATGAATCGGTTGCGTGACAAATATGTTATGACTAGGAATCCGATGAATTTTCATCAGGTTAGCCAGATAAATCTTTCGCCAGATTTTATTGAGTGTATTGTTTTTTGGACTAAAAATGCAGTACCATTTATGGACTATTTAGAGGAATTAAATCGTATGGGATATATGTATATGTTCCAGTACACCATTACCCCATACGATAATACTCTTGAAAAGAATATATCTGATAAAAGCGACATTATAAAAAATGTATTGGAATTATCCGAAAAAATCGAAAAAAAACGAATCGTATGGAGATATGATCCTATTTTACTTAATGATACTTATACTGTAAATCGGCATATTGAACTATTTGAAGAAATGTGTAGTTTGTTATATACGGCAGTAAATCATGTTGTTATTAGCTTTATTGATTTATACCAGAAAAATAGAGGATATAGGTTATACGAATTAAGTACAGATGAAATAACACATCTTGCACAAGCGTTTGGAGAAATAGGCGCAAAGTATAAACTTCCGATAAAGACTTGTTGCGAAAATTATGATTTGACGAAATTTGGAATAACTAAAGGTGCTTGTATTGACAGTGTTCTATTAGAAGAAATCTGTAATCGCCCATTACTATTAAAAAAGGCGACTGGACAAAGAAAAAACTGTCTTTGTGCAGAAAGTGTTGATATAGGTGCTTATCATACCTGTTTGAATGGGTGCATATATTGCTATGCTACCGATTATAAACGACTGAAAACTAAACAAAAGTGTTATGATAAAAATAGTCAAATTCTATGCGACAAATTGGATTTTGGCAAAGATATTATAAAAGTACGCAAAATGAAAAAGTTATAAATTTAGAGGGAGAGGTGGAAAATGAAAGATAAAAGTTTAACGCGTGTTTCAGTCTTTCTTACCAGTCAAATAATCTCCTTATTTGGCTCTGCCATAGTGTCTTATTCTATTGTTTGGTATATAACACTAAAAACATCATCAACAATGGCTCTTGCAATATCTATAGTTTGTACTTATATGCCGCAGATTGTTATTTCTATGTTTTCAGGAACGTGGGGGGATAAATTCAACAAAAAAAATCTAATTATAATAGGCGATACGATTACTGGTATTTCTACATTGATACTAGCAATTTTATTTATAAATGGTTTTGATTCATTATACCTACTATACGGTGCTTGTGCGTTGAGATCGGTTGGTTCAGGAATACAAACACCATTAGAACACGCCTTTTTACCGCTGATTTGCCCTGAAGAAAAATTAACAAAAATAAATGGAATCTATGCTACTGCTTCATCAGCAATCAATATTTTATCTCCTGCTATGGCAGGTGTTTTATTAAATGTAATGGATTTTGGACATACCCTCTTTATTGACTGTATCACAGCACTATTGGCGATTATTGTACTATTAAAGCTAAAATATAAGAACACAATAAGTTCTAACAAGGATACAAGTACACTGTCTGATTTTTTGGAGGGAGTAAAATATTTCAAGCAGCACATTTTCTTAGGAAGATTGATTTTATTTTATTTGCTTTTTTATTTCTTTATGTCAGCACCAGCTTTTTTAACGCCAGTATTGGTAAATCTTAAATTTAGCAGTAGTGTTAATGCTTTGGCAATCAATGAATTTGTATGGTCATTAGGAACTATGTTAGGCGGGATTTTGATTTGTTCTTTTAAAGAGTTTAATAAACTAAAATTCATGGCAATATCAGCATTGCTTTTTGGAGGTTTTATTTGTCTTTTAGGGGCGTCAAATATTTTTAGTATATATATTCTTTTATGCTATGCTCAGGAATATCTCTTCCTTTGTTCAATACATCAAATACTGTTTTAATACAAGAAAATGTAAAAAAAGAGATGTTAGGACGCGCGTTTTTGCTAACTTAAATATATTATCTACAATTTCTACGACAATAGGAATTACTGTTTTCGGAATAATAGGTAATACAATTTCCGTTGATATTCTTTTGATTTTAGTTGGAGCATTTATAGCAATATTGTCTATTTGGATATGGAAAATTTATCGTGAAAACAAAGTGTAGCACAAAAAACACTTCGAGCCATCCTGCCCCGAAGTGTTTTTTGTTACGAAATAAATTAGAAATTCAAGAAAAGAGATAGTCTACTATTTATCATGCAAAAAAGGTACTCGCTATAGAGCGTTTACGTTTTCCAAGCAAGTGTTCCGTAAATAAAAATCCCCATCCCTCGTTAATTGAGAGATGGGGATTCACTATTATACAATAATTTCCGGTATTTCTCCGACAAAGTTATAAATGATTCTGACTTCCTGTACTTTCTGTCCGTCAATTTTCTTGACTTCACTCACCAGAATCTTGCTGATGAGTCGGTTCAACACCGCTTCGTCCAGTTCCTCAATGGTTGCATAGCGCCGGATTTCTTTGATGAAGGTGCGGACCTCATTTTCCTGTTCGTCAGAGTGGCGCATCATCAACATCAGGTCTTGCAGGCGCTTCTGGTTGGCTTCCTGCTCCTGTTCCAGCGTTGCTGTCAGCTTCATAAAACGCTGCTCAGTCAGGATTCCTTTCGCCTTATCGGTATATAGGCTCAGGAACATCCCGTCAATTTCCTGATTCCTGCTTTCCAGCCGCTGACATTCCTTCTGTGTCTGGGAAGCATCTAGCAGATACCGCCGTTCCATCCGACTGCTCAGCCGCTGATAAAAAGCATCGGCATCTTTGAATGCAGTCTTTGCCAGTTCCTGAATATCTTTCAGCACAAGGTTATATAAATCTCTGGCTTCAATCTTGTGGCTGGTGCAGGCATTCTTGCCCAGCCGGTTGTAGGTCTAGCAAATATAATACGCCTTATCAATCGGCTCCCGAATCTCGCCGGTAAAACGGTTCTTTCCGGTTCTTCCAACCTTTTCATACCGCACCTGCATGGATTTTCCACAGGTCGCACAGTAAATGATGCCGTGGAACAGATTGTAAAAAGGACAGGAATTGCCTTTCATAATAGTTGGTCTACGGTCAATGATTTCCCGTACCTGCTCACATTCTTCCGGGGATATGATTGCTTCATGGCAATCCTCGATAATTTCCCAATCCTCACGAGGGATAATGTCATAGGTGTTGGAGCGAATCCCTTTCTGATGTGTCCGGCAGACCAGATGTGCGCCCTTATAAAAAGGGTTTCGCAGGATATGGCTGATTCTTGCACTTCCCCATGAATAGTAATTCACGTCACATTCTGTGTTGCTCTTTACTCTGGTAATCGGGACTTTATCATCCATAAGCTGCTTTGCGATCCGCATACAGCCCCATCCATCCAGCGCCATATCATAGATTTTGCGAATCACCGGCGCAGTTTCCGGGTCAAGGATCAAATGCCCCTTATCCTCCGGGTCACGCATCAAACCGAGAGGCGGTTGTCCGCCGCAAAATTTTCCCTGTCTGGAACGGGTCATACGCCCTGCCAGCACCTTTTTGGAAATATCCCGGCTGTACATATCGTTCAGGATATTCTTAAAAGGTGTAATGTCCATTTCCTGACGGGTCAGACTGTCCACTCCGTCTGTAATGGCAATATATCGTACATTGTGCTTTGGAAAAAAGATTTCAATATAGCTGCCAGCTTCAATATAATTTCTGCCCAGTCTGGACAGATCTTTGGTGATGACGCAGCCGATCTTTCCCGCCTCAATATCAGCAATCATGCGCTGAAAAGAAGGACGGTTGAAGTTACGGCCTGTATAACCGTCATCTACATAATACTCATACTGGAACATCCCGTTTTTTTCGGCAAAGTCCCGGAGCATAAGTTTCTGGTTGCTGATGCTCATGCTTTCATTATCGCCGCCATCCTCCAGAGAGATACGGCAGTAAAGAGCTGTGATTTTCTGATTAACTTGTTTTTTCCTGCTCATAGTGTTCTTCCATTCATTTCAAAAAATAAGTTCGATTGGAATATTATAACATATACATCCAAATTTTCTACTTTAACAAGGCGTACCACCATTTCTGATGATACGCCTTTATTATTTATCTAACTTTATCTTCACTAACCTTTGGCAGAGCCTTTCCTGCCTTTTCCTGCTTTCCCTCTGATGTCTTTCTAGCCTCAAATGCATCTGCATTATACTGATACTCCTGTGGTTCAGCGACCATCGGTGCGTATACAATCTCTGCTTCCACTCTCTCAGCTTCTGCCATCTCCGGCTCTGTCTGTTCCTGTGCTTTCGCATTCTCCATATGCTTTTCCTTATCAAGTTGCACATTCATAGCGAGATTATCCAGCTTATCAATCGAAGCATCCAGATGAAGTTCCATTGATACAAGCATCTTTTTCACTGCTTTCATAGGTGCAAGCACCGCCTTTGTAATGGGATGTTTCTGCTCTTTCTGAGAATAATCTACCTCCGGTTTGTCAGCAAAAGTGCGGAATGCATTGGCTGCTGTCTGCCCTGCTTCACGAAATCCCTTTTGCAAGAAGTGCTGTCTTTGCTATATCCTTATCCGTGGTCTTGATTGCACCTCTTACATTTTCCCGGATATCAAGAAGTCTTTTCTTAATTCCTAAGAACTCCGACACCCTGTATAATGCAGTTCTTCCCTTTGCCTTTCCTTCATCAACTACGCTCTTTGCTGTAGATTTGACCTGTGCTTTCACTTCCAATACCTGTGACTTTATCTGCTCACATCTGGTATTAAGTCGCTCCTGTGCTTCTGACAATGCCTTTTTAGCATTATTGACAAGTGTATCTTCCTGCATTTCTTTGATCTGGTTCTGCATATTGGTGAGTTCTTCCGTCATGGAATCAATCTTTTTCTCCAGTCCATCCACATAGCTGCATATCTCAAATACATCATTTGCCTGCTCTTTCATGGCATTTTTCTTTAATAATTCGAGAAGTTCCCTTATGACCTCCTCATTGGTAAGTGTTTTTCCTGCTTCCATATCCATTCTGTTTCCTCCATTCTGTAAATGGGGCAGCCTTGGCCGCCCCTGTAACATGATTACTAATTATCGAAAGGGTGTTGCCTCTTTGTCCTTCTCTTTATCGGGATTGCCATGATGTTTCTCGGCACTCTCCCTCGCCTTTTCGTTGCTCTTATCCTTTGCTTTCTCATATTCAGAGATAATCTCATTATAAAGTTTTTCCCTGAAATCCTTTGTGACCGGATAGCAGACATCCTGATAGATTGGCTTGCCCTGCTCATCCACCTGCTTTGTCTTATAAGAAGGCATTGATACAAAGATTTTCTCTTTGCCCTGCACGATATTGATGTTATTTACGATGAAACTGTTTTCAAAATAAATGCGTGCAAGTCCTGATGTTACTGCCTTCCCTCTCATAAGGTGTCACAGTTACGGAAAACTCAGGCATTTCCTGTATTCTGTCCCGCTGTTTCTGTGTCTCCTCTTTCTCTGGTTCTTTGATTCTTGCATAGGCATCAAGGATATTGGTATAGAGTTCCTCTCGAAACTCTGCTGTGATAGGATTGCACACATCCTTATAGATCACACCGTTGCTTTCATCACGCTCATTGGAGCGGTATCTAGGCATTGATACAAAAAGCTCTCCCTTGTCCTTATTCTCAAGGATTGCAATATTGGTGATCTTAAATGAATCACCGAATACCACTGTTGCAAATCCTGATATTGCTGCCCTCTTTTGCTCTTACTTCGTTTACCTTAATTGAATACTTCATATGCTATTCCTCGCTTTCTTTTTGTTCTTTGTTTTGCTTTGGTATGATAAGCTCACACCAAAGCTGTTCTATCTGTTCACAAGACAATCTGCCATTTAACCAGTTGCCAAGTGTAACGACCATTCCGTCCTGCTCATAGTATAATGAGTCAGCAGGAAAGGATGCTTGCATACTTTCACCTGACTCATTAACGACAGAAGCATCGCTTCTGGAGTAGCCCGTTTCAATGTTCCCCTCATACACGATGGTCACATCAAAATCAGGCATAAATAATCCTTCCTCTTCATCCCATACACAGGCTATTCCCTGTCTGAGTGTCAGATTCAGGCTTTCGACATACACAGACCAGCCGCTTACGACTATCTGAAAGTCATCATCAATCTCAGCAATATCATCCTCAATCCCGATTAGCTCTTCCATTTCCGATACTGCCTCTTCTATCTCACTTAATCGGTATCTCTTATTCATCCAGCACCGCCTCCTTATAAATGCACCTGACCACAAAACGCATGGTCCCTTTCCGGGAACAGGTAAAAAGAGTTAATTCTTTTCTGTACCCTGCGTCTTGATGCTGTTATCATATGGATTTACTACCTCTGTCTCTGTTACCTCATAGATGTGCCTCAATCCATTTTTGTCGGTTATCATCACTTCATCACCTATGGATATCTGACTTAGTGGTGTAAAAAATGTGCCATATCTGCTGCCGTTATGACCGCACAATACGCAGTTGCCACTCTCACCGATTCCTGCTGTTTCTTCTATATGACCGATCCCGGCATTAAGTACTTTACTTGTGGTTCCTTCCATTACCGGATACCTGATATCTAAGCTCGGTATCTCAATGATGCCGATAACACCGCCTTCTTTAAGAATGGCTTCATCCTCTTTACTAATGGAGGTTTGCTCTTCCTCCACATCTGTTTCTTCATCGTAATCATCCTCCAATGTCTGCTCAAATTCACGTATGAGCTGTTCTGTCTGTTTTTCTCCGGTTGTCCGCCAGAAAAAAGGGACTGCCATAATGGCAATCCCTGCTGTAATCAGTAGTCCTGCGACCACTTTTCTTATGCTCATATTACTCACTCTCCTATCGTGTTCTGCCCTCTCTGTCGGCTGGATAAGCACCTTTATCCTCTGCAACAATTGCTGCAGATTCCATCCTGTCATCTGCTTCTCTTTCTTTCCTCCGGTCCGCTCAGGTCTGCATCCACAGCCTTTGCATTTTCAAGGTCAAGCTGGGCATTCAGTTCACACTGCCTTGCCAGCTTTTCATTCAGTTCTTCACTGTACGCAAATGGCTTGTCATACTCTGCCTTTGATGCTTCAAGGTCATTCTGGTACTGCTCAATCTTCTTTTCTAAGAAATCAATGTTCTCATGGAGTCCATTGAACAGGTTTTCCAGCTTCACCATACTGCCGACAGGACTTGTGGAAAGTTCTGCCTTGTACTCTGTCTTTCCACGAAGCACCATATAATTGATACCAAGGAAGTTCTTTTCCACAAGCAGTTCAAATCCGTGGAATTTACCGATTGCAGTTGTCTCTCCGGTCTTGCATTTGCTGATTGCTTCAAGCATCATCGTTCCGCCATCCACACGCTCAGTATAAGTTGCTTTGCCTATAGTAATGGAAAATTCCGGATTATCAATCAGCTCTTTATCCCTTGTTTTTACATCCTCACGGACATTGGCAAGCTTTTCTGTTGCTGTCTTAATCAGCTTCGGGTACTTGATCATAAAGTTATCCTGCAAGCCATATCTCTGATTGTCATAGGATGCCTTTAAGAGCTTTAATCTCTGGACATCATTGTCAATCTCCATCTTTTCCTTGATCAGAGGATTACCTGTAGCAACCGCCTTGATCTCTGCATAGGAAAGTGTTGCCTCGTCGATATCCTCGCAGCTTCGGCTTACAGCCTTGCTTGTCATAACCTGACTGATAAATCGCTGCTTATTCTCGACAAGTGACCAGTTGTATGCATCAAAGGTTCCTTTTGTGACATATCTGTAGATAGCCACCTCTTCATTTTCGTTGCCCTGCCTGATGCCTCGTCCTTCCCTCTGTTCAATAGGAGCTTGGCTTCCAAGGACAGTCCACATGATGCATTGCTACAAGGTGTGTCTGCACATTGACACCTGTTCCACACTTATCTGTTGAACCGATAAGAACTTTCTTTTTACCTGTCCTCATTTCCTTAAAAAGTGCATCCCTCTGTGCATCCGTTTTTGCATCATGGATAAATGCTATCTCCTCTGCCGGAATACCATACTGGATAAGTGTTTCCTTCAGATAATCGTAGATGGTAAAGTCCTTATCCGGTCCCGGTGTGCCGATGTCTGAAAAAATAAGCTGGCAGCCTATATGACCGTTGGCATTTCCTTTCTCATATTCTTTCCACACATTCTCTGCTACCTTATTGAGTTTTCCATCCGGATTGTTCGGTGCATCCTTATCAATCAGTCTGGCATCCGTTCCTAAAAGTCGTGCCTCATGGGTAATCTTTAGGAAGTTGTCCACACTTGGATCAACTCCACCTCCTCTGATACGCTCTGCCCTCACAACAAAATCTTCCATAACCTGCTTTACATACCAGTCAGGCTCTGACTCCACAATAATAGGCTTGCCTCCACGAAGTGCTGGCACATCAAGGTCAAGCATATCTGCTGTCTGCACATCTGCTACCTCACGGAAGATATTCATAAGCTCCGGCAGATTTGTAAACTTATTAAATCTGCTTTTAAAACGGAAACCGCTTCCCTCTACAGTAAGCTCCAGTGCGGTTGTCACTTCACCAAAGTTCGCTGCCCATGAATCAAAGTGATAAATTCCCATCTCTTCAAGTGCTGCCTTCTGTAAGTAAAGTTGCATGACATACATCTCACACATGGTATTGGATATAGGTGTACCTGTTGCAAACACAATGCCCCTGCCATCATTTATCTCTGACAAGTACTGGCATTTAAGCTGCATATCTGTTGACTTCTTTGCTCCACTGCTGCTGATACCTGACACATTGTTCATCTTGGAAAAAATCGCAAGGTTCTTAAAATTATGTGCCTCGTCCACCATAATGGAATCCACTCCAAGTTCCTCAAAGGTAATGAGGTCATCCTTCCTGCTCTCATCAGATAGAGCTTTCAGCTGTTCCTCCAGCTTTTTCTTCTGGCTTTCCATCTGTTTTACAGTCCATCTTTCTCCATTACGCTCCTTCATCTCATCAATCGCATAGCTGATCTCATCTATCTGCTCATTAAGCATCCGCTCCTTTCTCTCTGCGGAGATTGGGATTTTCTCAAACTGCGAGTGCGACATGATAATGCAGTCATAGTCACCTGTCGCAATCCTTGATACAAACTGCTTTCTACGGCTTTTTTCAAAATCACGCTCTGTGGCAACTAAGATATTTGCTGACGGATAAAGCCTTAAAAACTCTGATGCAGTCTGCCCGATAAGCGGCTTTGGAACAACCATGATTGTCTTATTGGCAAGTCCAAGTCTCTTCTGCTCCATGCAGGCAGCCATCATCTCAAAGGACTTTCCTGCTCCGACGCAGTGTGCAGCAGGGTATTTCCTCCAAGAAGGATTCTTGCCACCGCATTCTTCTGATGTGGCTTTAACTCAATCGCCGGATTCATTCCCGGAAACTGCAAATGGCTTCCGTCATACTCACGCAGACGGATATTATTGAATGTCTCGTTGTAATATTCCACATACTTCTGTCTTCGCTCCGGCTCTGCAAACAGCCATTCCTTGAACTTCTCCTTGATCATGTTCTGCTTTTCCCTTGCAAGCATTGTCTCATTCTTATTGACTTCATAATGATATTTGCCATCACCGTCATCAATCCTGTCCCTGACTGTTACAGTCTTAAGATTCAGCGTATCCTCAAAAATAGAATAAGCATCCATGCGGCTTGTACCATAGGTCTTAGTAGCTGCCACTGAATGCTTATCCATGCTCTTATTCTCGATGAACCATTCCATGCTCATCTTATTTAAGTGTACCTGAATACCGGTATTGTAAAACTGGCTTCTGACTGCCCTTGCCCGTCTTGGTGTATTGAGAAGTTCATAGATAAACTGCTCATAATCAAGCGGTTCAATCCATGTTGTGCCAATCTTTACATCAATATCCGAGGCTTCAATCCACTCCGGCTGCACCTTTTCAAGTGCTGCCACATTTCCTGCAAATCTTTCTGCCTGTGGATTGTCTGTATCCGCCGCCATAGCCTTTGCTACACGGAGTTTGTCTCTCACATTTCCCGAAAGATACTCGTCTGCTGTCTCCCAGCCGATGTCGGGATTGTTCTCGTTGTAGCGGTCTGGATTTAGGAAAACCAGTCCGTCCAGCTCTTCCACAAGAACTGCCCTTCTAAGCTCTGCCAAAGCATCGTCACTTAGAGTTATCTCATCCACTGTCTGTCCGGAATTTTCTGCAAGTTCTTCCTTTGCATTTGTAATATCCGGCTCATAGATAGAAAGCATATAGGCAAGATTTACATATCCAAATTCATTAACGGATACATTTAATGCTTCCACAGCAGTCTCAACCCTGTCTATGACAGTCTTTGCCTTAATCGTCTGCTTATAAAACATATCCGCTTTTTTCACCTCCCCGTCTTCATTTACTTCTTCAAGACTACAAAGAAGCGGGTAATCGCTGTCATCTCGAAATGCTATTCTGTTTGCTTTTGAAGTAATGGCTCCATACTGCTTTACGAAGGCATCATATTTTACATTAAGAAGTCTCTGCTTATCAGAAAGCTCCTCCTCGCTGCAGCCATCCATTTGGATATCAATCAGATCTCTTGTTATCTGTCTGATTTCATCAAGGCTTCTGATTCGCTCCTCGGCAGTCTGTGATACTTCTTTTCTTACCATCTCGGAATTTTCCCTGTAATAGAGTTTTCCTTCAAAAAATGTGTAAGTGTAGTTTCTCACATCCGGATCAGCCGGGATAACTTCCTCCGTCTGCTCCGCCTCATCTGCCACTCTCTCAAAATCTGTCATCTGTGCTTTGATATTACTGATAGCTTTGTTTAATGCTTCATACATATTGAAGTTCTCGTCATTATTCACACAGACTGTATATCTGCTGTCCTGTCCATAAATCCTTGTGTCATATTCCATAGACCCAAGCATCATTTCCGGATGCTCTGCAAAATAAGAGTTGACTGCAATGCCATTCTCGGTCACACCAAGGTGCACCCAGTCAGGCTCAATGTCAATCTTTCTCTCCCTCTTCTGCAAAAACAGGATATCTGCTGTCACTTCGGTTCCTGCATTATCTTTAAATGCAGTATTCGGAAGTCTTACTGCTCCCACAAGCTCTGCCCTTTCAGCCAGATACTTTCTGATGGTAGGATTTGCCTTATCAAGTGTTCCCTTTGTGGTAATCACTGCAACCATGCCTCCCGGTCTCACCTGATCGAGTGCTTTTGCCATGAAATAATCATGAATACGGAAATTATATTTGTTGTACTTTGGATCAAATACCTTGTAATCACCAAATGGCACATTTCCAACAACCACATCAAAGAAGTTATCCGGATATGTGGTATTCTCAAATCCTGTGATACTGATATTGGCATTCTGATAAAGCTGCTTTGCAATTCTTCCTGAAATGCTGTCAAGCTCCACCCCATACAGCTTACTTCTCTGCATAGGCGCCGGCATACTTCCAAAGAAGTTACCGATACCCATAGATGGCTCTAATACATTGCCGCCTCTGAAACCAAACTGGACAAGTGCCGAATTTATGCACATGGCAATCTCCGGTGAAGTATAAAAGGCGTTATTTACTGTTGCCCTTGCAGCACTGTATTCCTCATCAGATAAAAGGTCTTTCAGCTCTGCATATTCTTTGCTCCAGCCTGCGTTATTCTCATCAAATGCCTGTGACAGTCCGCCCCATCCGACAAACTTCGACAGAACTTTCTGTTCCTCCGGTGTGGCAAGCCTGTTTTCTGATTCAATCTGCTTTAAAGTACGGATTGCATCCATATTCCACTGGTATCTGGTCTTGGGACCGCCTTTTTCCATTTCCCAGAGATTATAGTGGAAGTTGTGCTTCGTCTGCCCGGCAACATTCTTCTCATTTTCAAGACTTTCTACTTGCTGTACTGGTTCCTGCTTTGGTGTAAAATCTACAGTTTCCTGTGATTCTGTATCAGCCTGAATATCATCCACAGATACTGATACCACATCATCTGAAACTACATGTCCATTCTCATCAATCTTGGTTTCCCAGCCATTCGCTATTGCTCTTTTCCTGGTTTCAAGACGATTGGCTTTTACACTATCCTCGATATCAAAGAATCTCTTATAGACCGGATTCATCTTATCCCTGTCAGCCTTCTGCTTTGTCTCCTGATAATACCTTTTCTGGTCTTCTCCGCAGTAAAATGGCTGTTTTACCATATAAGATAAGATCTCGTATAACTCACGCCAGTCGAGAGCACCTTCCTTCGCACACCATTCCTGTTCTTATAGCTGATCTTCACATATCCGCTTCTGATTGAGTACTCCACAAGACCATACTTATTGTTGGAATATGCTTTTCTTTCCGCATTGTCTGTACCTAATGCTATATCCCTGATAAGGTCAAGTTTATTGGGCATAAATGCAAAATCAGACTGCACCACATCCATAAGGAATGCCCTAAATGGAGTGTAGCAGCTACAATCTGTCACCAGAATCTCCGCCGCATCACGCAGGTCTTCATCAAGCTCATCAATACGCTTGGCATAATCAATCGGTGTAATATACTGAAGCTCTGACGGATCTTTTTCTGATGTTTCAGCTTCTATCTCTGCACCATATTCTGCCTGTGTTACCATGCGGTCTTCATCGGGAGTTTCCTGTAGTGTCATGCCTTTTGCACTTACATAATCTCTGTTAGAAGCATAGCTCTCCGGCTCATCCGGTATTGCATAATCATCAATCTCTGATTCTGCCTCCTCCGGTTCCACTTCCCGATATTCGGCATCAATAACCTCATCATCCTCACGGAGTCCGTCCATCGCAAGCTCATCAATACGAGGTGTCTCAGACTGGTATTCCCCTGTAAGAATAAGGACACCAAGCTCTTTTTCGATATCTTTCCATGAAACATATCCTTCAACCTCTCCATCCTCATCTCGCCACTGAAAACGCAGTCCATTCCCATGAAATGTGTCATATCCGTGCAGCCCCAGTCCGTCAACCGGCCAGCCTGCACCTCCCTGACCATATTCTGCTTTGATACGCTTTGCTCTGGTTCCTGCATCAATCTCTGTTTCAAAAATCTTGCATACCCTGCCCTTACCACCGATAAAACCTGTACCTCTCATAAGCACCTGTTTGATATACTCACTTGGTACTGTTGGAGACTTTTTGGGATTCAGGTAATTGTATTTACCTGCTAATGCAGCTTTTCTGTCCTGCTCGAACTGACGCATAAACTGATTATTATTTTCATCCTCAGTATGAATGGTGCCAATGCTTGCCTGCCCGTTCTGGTCGAAAAAAAAGGAAGCCTGTGTATATTCGGCTTCCTTACTGACACCCAATGAATTGATTTCATCAAGTTCCCTATTCAGTTCTGTATCATCTGATTCTAGTGGAATCGCATCACTATCTGATTCAGTACCACTTCCTCTGCCTGCATCTTCGCCTGCTCTCTTATCTTCCACATCTCCATTGTCGATGACGGATTCTGTGGCTTGTGCTTCGCCAGATACTGCATCTCCAGCTGGTCGTACAGCTGATTCGCTTCCTCCTCTACTGCTGACATCTTCTCGTACATCTTCCCGAATCTCATCAGAGTCTTGTATCTTGCCGGCTCGTTCTCCTGAAGATAACTCATCGCCATCCTTCCGTACTTGCCCAGCTTCGTGAGATCCTCCGTCTCGTCCGGCATCTCTATCTGCGGATAAAGCAGTCCGTCCACTTCCTTGTAAGTCATTTTTTCTAACATATCCAATTCTCCTTTCGCTCTCGATTGCCTTTAAGTTACGACTAAATTCTCTAAGAACACTACAGGAGACATCGCATACAATGGAACCAAGACGGTAAATGATCTCTTCGTCTTTGATATTTACGATCTGACTAAAATCCTGTTCTTGCACAGATAAGTCAAATCCGCATCTCGTCCCTACAGCATACATGACACTTGTATATACAAGCTGCTCCATGTCCATTACCTGCTGTAAGCCATTGCGTTTCTTACTTTCTTCCTTTATCACACTACCTGATAGCTGCATAAGCTCGGTCATTCGGTCTTTGAACTCTTCTTTTATTATAAACCAAACATCTGTTCCTGTAAACTGTTTTAATATATTTTTTAGAGACTCCCTGTCGCTGTTATCGTACTGCTCAATCTGACCTTCTGACACAAGAAAATCCACATAATCCTTAAGATTTTCTCCCTCAAGGTCCCATGTCAGTTTGACATTCTTCCCTCCGGTATCACTGATATCAAAGATATATCTCATGCGTGGATTCAGCGCCCTTGACGGGAAGATGGCGCAGCCTTTCGCACCACGCTTTACATATCTTCCCACCTTTTTCCAGGTATCATAATCTGCCATGAGTGTGCTTTTTTCCGGAGGTCTCTGAGCTGTTACCATAACGATATTGTCAAATTCATAGCGGTATAACTGACCTGCAACCTTTAACACATCCTTCCAGCTCTTTTCTGAACTGGTGATGTTACCAATCTCAGAATCGTATATCGCTTTGACCTTCATATCAACGCCCATACCTTTGTCCTCCTCTACTTAAACATCTCTGCAAACAATCCTTAAATTGCTTTAACTCATCCTTATCCAGCTCGATTGCAAATTCATTGTCGATTACCTGTTTTTCGCATTTATCCTTTTTCTTTGCAATCTTACGCACCACACGAAGCAGTACATAGCACTCCTTGGACTTTACAATGCTCTGTTTAAAGGTCAGCTCGTCCTCATCGACTGACTTCTGTGTCTGATAGATAATCTCTTTTAACTTATCATTGATACCATCTACTTCCTCAAGGGAAATAATAACGGATGCCTTAGAAGCACCCGATCTGTCCCACTCCTTATGAAGTTCCTTTACTAAAAACTCCATGTTCTTAATTACTGTTGTTGAATCACTTTTCATCTTGCTCTTCCTCCGTTTTCTTTTAATGAAGAAGGGAGCTGACCTTCGCCTATAGGCGCAAAATCAACTCCCTTCATGTCCTCTGCTCCAAGGACTATCTGCTCTGCATAATACATATCCATTGCCTTATTGATGGCATCGTCAAGCGACTCTGCCTTTACTTTCTGTACTCGTGAAAGCACTTCCTTTATCTCAACATCAAATTCCTGTTCCATATGATATCGCCTCCCGTAAAAATCTCATCACCGGCTCTTTTCTTCCTTTACCTGTCTTTCCTTAAAGCCCTTATCGTACTTTCCATCTTCCAGCCTGTCGTAAAAACAATCTTCTTCAATCGTTCCGAAATCCTCATACATCTGGTGAAGGAAATCATTCTGCAGCTTCTTTGGTACATCATCATCCTTTGACATATCCTGATAAAAATAGAACTTCTGCTTTAGCTTTGCCCTGTAATCATAGATATCCTCTATCTTTTCCGGTGTGCCATACTCCCTCTTGTATGCCTTGAAATTCGTAGTTGAGAGTGTGGAACCTAGATAAATGCCATGCTCCCACGCTACCCCGATTGTGGTATTATCCTTTGAAGGCTTCTCTTCCTTCGGATAACGCTTATACTCTGTCGCACCAAGGGCAATTGTAAGGGAACCTGACTTCATATCCATCACCACGAGATTCCTTGGTGATAATGCTTCAAGCACCATATAATCATGGTCATTGAAGTTATGGAATGTCTGTCCCCTTTCAAATAAGCGGTTCTCCATTTCATAATGCAGGTTAAAATCATCCACCCAGCCCTTATCGGTCATTCCAATCTCCTTAAGCTTTGCAACACATTCAGAAGAACTGGCTTCTTTATCAAACCGAAATTCTTTGGAATCGTTATAAAACCCCTGAAGAAAGTGTCCCAGCTGAATATCATCCAGACAGAATCTCGCAGATACAGTTACATTTGCTGCCCTGTAATACTCTGCGAAGTTACCTGCTTCACCAAGTGTCCTTCCAAGCTGCAACAAATTGTCTGCAAGCTCTGACATGTCATCAACTGTTATAAAACTCTTATAATCATCCAGAGTCATCAGCATATTTGTCTCTGTTCCCCTGTCGTTTTCTGTTACCAGTAGCATATCTTTTAAATCCATTCTTACCTCCAGTCTCAGAGAGGGACTATGCCCTCTCTGTAAATTTCCTGTTATGGTCTTCCTATCACAACAATCTTTCCTGTGCTTGCCACATCCCGGTAAACCACACCAAGATTTTCATTAAGTGCTTCTACCACTTTGCCATTACCGACATATACTGCCACATGGCTGATGTTTTTGTATCTACCATTGCTTGTAAAACTATAAAAGATAAGGTCTCCCGGCTGTAACTCATCAAAGGAGACTGTCTTTCCGGCTTCATCCAGTCCCTGTGCCTCCGCTGCCGCTGTGGTTGCACCGCCGTAACTAATATCCACACCTGCATCTTTCCATGAATAATAGGCTAAGGAGCTGCAGTCATAATAGTTACCGCTGTCTCTTAAATCCTGACTATAAGGGAAGCCAACTCTGTGAAGTGCATAGGAGCAGACTGTTTTCTGCCTGCTGTCTGTAATTCCACTAAGGATGGCATTGATTTCATCCTCAGTCATGGAGCTTACTCCCGGACTTCCGCCTCCGCCGCCACTTCCGCTTCCGGCATATCCAAGCTGTCCCATAAACTCCGGACTCATGATCTGCTCAAGCATTTCCACCTGATCAGAATTAAATCCATAGACCGAAATCATATCTCTGTACGATTTCAGTGTGACATTCACATACAGAACAGACTTCGTGACAGTCGTTACATTACCGTCTGCATCTGTTTCTTCCACATCCTTTGTTCCTGTGCTTGTGGTGTATGAACACATATCATTTACAACTGCCTGCAGCCATCCTTTTGAAGTGTCATTCATGACTGTTGCAGTATCTCCGACACCATGCTTGACCATATAGACTGCCATGATGTCATAGTAATTGCTTGGGTTTTCTTCCATACCTTCATAATCCACATAGACAAGCTCTCCAAGGTCATATCCGGTATGCTCATTCACTTTCGTGTTCACATCCCGGTTAAACTCCTGCACATAAGGGCACTCGTTACTGTCTGCACGGTATCTCCTGATTCAAGTGGTGGCAGAAATAAAGCAAATGGAGAATTGTAAAGGATTGCTATCACCGCTATAACCGGAACCGCAATCATGGCAACTACAAGAACAAGTAATAAAAGCACCAATCCGATAATCGGTGCAGCTGCCTTTACCCAGGTGATCGCTTTTCGCACAATCAGATCCTTTACCAGCTTTGCCACACTATCCGTCTGATTCTCCTGTGCTTTCATCTTATCCAGAAAGAACTTTATCTTCCTGCTCCGGTTTGTCATCTTTTCATCCTTGACCTCTATGGACACACCTGCAGCATATCCGGCTGCCATGCCGATTGCAGTGCCTACTCCCGGTGCAACCGCTGTTCCTGCCGCTGTAGCAGCTGCCTTTGTCGCAGTTTTTGTTGCAACCTTGGCAGTAGTCTTTGCTGTTTCTTTTGCCGTCTCTTTAGCTACAGTCTTGGCAGTATCTTTGGCAGCTTTCTTTGCTGTCCTTTTTGCCAGCTTCTTTCCTGCCTCTACCTTCTTGATACGCTTCCTTGCCTCGGCTGCCGCCTTTTTCCTGAAAAGTGCTGCACCCTTGGAAGCAGTTCCGGTAACAGGTCGGCTTGATTCATATGCAAGATATGCTGCCTGCGATACCTCATGCCCGCCTTCCACCTGTTCGTTACTGCCCCAGCTGCAAGTGCTCCTGTTCTTCCTGCAATGTGAAGATTGGTGTTCTTGGTCTTGATGGAAGTTCCTGACTCTCTGATGTTACGCTTAAACCTAGAAAGACCTTTATCCTTAGCCTCCGATTGATGAATGGTACTCTTTCTATAAGTACGCTTTCCACCAGCACTTTTCTGAAGCATTAATTTTGCAGATGCTTTTTTATCCATTTCATTGGCTTTAGCATCATGCACTTTCGGACCTCTCTCTACTGTATAGATGTTGCTGCCTTTAATCTTGGCACCCTTTGGCTCGTGGGCATGAATCTTGGCTTTCTCCTTGGTGTGAATGACCATTGGCTTGTCATCAACCTTCTTTATCTTCATTGTTCTCACCTTCTTTCTACATCCATTACCCAAAAATGGGTAAAAAAATAGCCATCTGGATGATTAGTCCAAATGGCTTATGTAAAAATCTATTTGATTCTATTGTAAAGAACTGTCTCTATTCTGGTTGATAAATCAATCTTTTTCTTATAAAGAAGTGTCCACGATGCTTGATTTTTTGAATAATCCATCTTTTCCTCTGGAAAAAATGAACGACAGAAATAATTATCTCCTTCATCATTAGATAAAAACAAAAATAGATTCCTGCTCTCCACGTTGTTTTCCATAAGATAATCAGCCTCAATCATTGAATACATATTTGCTTTCTTATTATACTTAAACACAGTATCATTACTATCAATCATTTGTTCAAGCAATGGCAGGAAATGAACTCTTTGCTCTATCTTATTATAAAAATCTGATGACTCTATTTTTTCAATTGTAATTGTTCCATCTGCTATCTCATCAAATACTCTGCCTCTGTCTCGGCTCAATTCAGGTCTGTCTACCAGATATTGTAATCCCATAAGATGAAAACAATCTTTTTTATCAAATGAAATTCTTAATGTAACTGAAACACCTTTTCTCCCTAGTACAAGCTCATATTCGGTTGATAATAGCGGAATAAATGCATTTATGCAATCTAAAACATTCCTCATTACAGTTCTCCACTACATCCTTAGATTAAGAAAGGCTCTGCATAAGCAGAGCCCTTCTAACATTTTCTTTCGAGGATTAACCTCTAGCCAGATTGTGGTAAATGTCAAACCCTTATAAAGCTCATAAGGCACTGCTCTCTGGCACAACACCTTACTTTGCCGCTTGGCAGACACTCAAGTTGCCTGTCTTTAATATTATATTACCTGTCATATGAAAATATGTCAATCCAAAATTCATGACTTCATAAAGAATTAACATTTTTCATTTGCATGCTTTTTCATCTCAATTATCTCGTGAATGTTGGTATTGTACAGCTTGTACAAATCCGTATCCTTACTTATCTGATTATCAAACGGAATCACCACAGAACCACACTTGATAAGTCCCATTCCAGATGCAGTATTGGTTACAAATCTAAGCTGTGCCTCTGATACTCCGATAACTCCGCCATCTTGGAACTGTCTGTATTCGCCTGCTTTAAAAGTGCCACAAACTCAGAGTTTGCAAGCATTGTGGTTGCTGTGTAATTCTGCAACAGATCGACTACATTTTGCGTGATACCGGTACAAAGACCTCCCTGTTTTCTCACTTTCTTCCAGAGCTGCTGCAGATATTTTGCAGAATACTCGGAATTAAGTAAGACGTGAAACTCATCAATATAGAGCCATGTTGCCTTGCCTCGCTTACCATTCTCAACAATTCTGTTCTGAATAGACTCCATCATAACAAGCATTGTGATAGGACTAAGCTCCGTACCTAAGTCCCTGATACCATATACTGTGAATCTGTTATCCACATCCACATTTGTCTGGTGGTTGAAGATGTTAAGTGAACCATTTACGAAAAGCTCCAATGACAATGCAATGTCCTTTGCCTCGTCCTCCGGCTGTGCCATAAGGATATCGTAAAAGTCACTCATTACAGGGATATACTTCTCTTTGCTCCTTGCAATGTCGATATACAGCTTTCTCACACAGCGATCAATGATTGACTTCTGCCTTGAATTTAAACTGTCTCCGATACACTGCTCACAAAGTCCAAGCATGAACTCGCCCTTTTCTCTTACCATTCCCTTGAATCATTCGGGTCAAGGCTCCACACATCCATCTCCAGCGGATTCACATAGTTATCCGTGTAAGTAGACATATTTACTACAGTTCCACCATAAGTCTCAGCAATATCAAAGTACTCGTTCATTGGATCTATGACGATTATCTCATCATCTCCCGACAAGAATACGCTGCCCATCTCCATCTTACAGAAAAAAGATTTACCGGAACCCGGCACTCCGAAAACGAAGCCATTTCCGTTAATAAGCTTCTTTCTATTGCCGATATTCACATTCTTGCTGATCTGGTTGATGCCATAATAGTTGCCCGTGCTATCATTAAGCTCCTGCACATTGAATGGCATAAGTACCGCAAGTGACTGGGTAAGAAGGGTACGCATTGTCTCCACCTGTCTTACTCCAATCGGAAGCGCTGTATTGATTGCCTCCCTCTGCTTTAAGTAGTGTATATCAATCGTGCAACTGTTACGCTTTCCGATAGTCTCTACTGTCTCACATACACTCTCAAGCTCCTTCTTGCTTTCTGCCATAAGAATAATGGTTACTCCTACAAAGAAAAGGCACTGGTCATTCTCACGGACATCATCCATGATTTCCTCAATCTCCTTCTCCGTTCTCTTGGCATATGAAATTTCCGTAGAAAAATCGTTATTCTTATTACGGACTCTCTGCTGCTTAATGATATCCGACTCAATACCAAGGTATTTCTTCTGAAGCACCTTTGTTGTCAGATCCTTGGGAACAGGCACCACATCAATGCTCGTGATGGAATGAACCGGAAGGGAAGTAATCTCATTGATGAATCTGTCTGACAAACTGCTCGGATACTTTTTGATAAAAAGCGCCTTGCAGAATTTACTCTCATCCTCAAAATGGTCCGGGAAATATTTCACCATGCCATTGCACAGATCATTTCTAAAATCTGCTCCGACCTTCTTAGCCTTTTTGATATTAAAATCAAAGCTGCCCTCATCTCCAAGATGATAATAGTCATAGAGCACTTTCAGTCTCTCATTGCCATTAAGTGGTACGATCTCTGCACCAAGCTCAATGAAAGCCTTGTGTATTGTTGCCTCAAGTGTGGCAAACTGTGCCTTCGCCTCCTCAAAGTTCTTTCTCTCTATCGTGATCGTCAGGTATCTTTCCTGCTCAATCCCCTGTCTGCCCTCAATAATCTTCTCCTCAATAATGTCATTGTAGATTCTGCTATAATTATTGAAGCCATCGTTTTTCTCAGTAATCAGAACCTTATTTCGCAAATCCTCCATATTTTTGTTCTTATTGTTGATCGTAATCTTATAATTACAGTCCAGCGAATTTAAGAACTTACAGTATCTCTCGAAAATGCCGATCTGCTCATCCTCGGTTGCCGTCGTGTAATTGATGTCCTGAAAGCGGTAACACTTGGAATACTTATTCCTGCTTACTTCAAAAATACCGTTTTCAGCCACCGCCATAATCTCTATGGTTTCCTGAATGGATTTAGGTGTCTTATACAAAGGCTCACTCGCCTTTTTCAGTAACTTAAATCCGTCTGTAAATAAACCCATGTCTCTAACCTCGCTTTCTTATAATGAAAGCCCGCCTGGAACTTCACCCTGCGGGCTGTGTTCCCGACCTTGCGGTCAGATACTTTTTATCTAATGCATCGCCTTATATGCTGCAATGCCTGCTACTGCCGCCACAATTACTGCAACAAGACCAAGCAGCATATTTCTCGTCTTTTTCTTCATCGCTTCAAACTCCTCCTGCTTCTTTACAGCCGAATCAGCTGTTACCGTCTCCGGTTCAGCCTTTCTGCCTTTCTTCTTTACCTGTTCATTCTGCTCTACTTCTAACTGCTTTATTGCAGGCTCTCCTTCTGTTGACACATAGGTAAGTGCCTTGTTTCCAAACATAAAATGCAGTTTCTTTCCCATATACTCGTAGAAATTCATCCCGTTAAAGGAATAGAAACCACCAAGTGCAATCGGTGCCACACAGGGAATTGCCACATAAGCAGAACCCGTAAGACCGATATACTTGTAAAGAAGAAGGACGATACCGCCACCGACCACTACGCTTGCAATAGAAAATATAAGCTGCCTTGCAGTAAGTCCCATTGCAACCGATTCCTGATAGCGGTCAATATCCTTGTTTACTTCGATTACCATTGTCGCTTCCTCCTATCTTGATAAATCCTTGGTTCCGGCTTTCTTGTCACTCCAATATTCGCCTCATACTTATCCATTCCATCCGGACACAGTTCTCTAAGCTTATCTACATTGAACAGATAAAGCGGATATTCGCAGAAACCACTCCTTTGCGTAAATCCTGTAAACTCTCCAAGGTCGTTATCTGTAATAAACTTTTCAATATCCGGCATGTCATTCACATTCAGATATCCGCAGTAATTTGGTGCTGCAACCGACAAATTCACAGTCACATCCCCAAAAGGTTCCTCATATCCATCTTCATTACACATAAGACCAATAAACATTGCCCTGTTATTCATATACTGCTGGATATCAAATGTCACCTGCGTTTCTCCGGTTATGCTTGAATTATAAGTAACCTGTTTCTTTTCATTATCCATTTCTGCCTCCTTCTATAATCCAAATGCCTTGCTTGTAAGTGTCTGTGCACCCTTCACACTTCCAACAGTCATTGCTATCGTAAATGTCATTTCACACAAATAAATAAGCGTCTGTGCCCAGTCAGCGTAACTTCCTGTAAATGCCGGAAGTCCTGCATTGATAAATGCATTACATACCACAATTGCAAGTGCCATCGTTACTGCCTCGAATGCACACGAAAGAAAATATTTGCAGTAGGTAGCCATTGTATGACTGACCATTCTGTTTCCTGCCATTGTGGAGCATGCAATCGCACCAAGCGGCACAATAATCAGTATCTTTAAGAACCTGAAATACACTGTGTAGATGATGAAGAATCCACAGATAATAATGATGATTGCAAGCAATGCTGTAAGTATCAGCATTACTAGACTTTCACCAAATCCAAGTTCCTTAATGATATCTGCCTGTGTACTGTCAATAGCAAGCTGTGTCGTTGTCCCGGCAGATATAAGTCCTACCAGATTTCCTATGGAAGTAAAAAACGCTTTCATGATCGTGACATTATTTGCAACAAACCATTCTGCAAGTCCCAGTCGGATAAGCATACGAAATATAGACTCAAACCTCATTTCATCTTTTACATCTATGCTTTCCGAGCAGAAACCGATAACAAAGAACAGCACAACGAGGGATGAACCGACCGCTACAAAGACCGGCTCAATACCCTCAATAACTGCCCAAGGACCTCCGCCCTTGAAACTGACCGGTGACTGTCCAAGCATTGCAAAGACCAGGGATATCTGATTGTTCCAAAACCCAAACACCGCCTCAAGAAGTGCAAGGATCTTGTCTCCAAGCTTAAAAATATCCATACTTGTTATTCACCTCTTTCCTTTTACTAAAAGGGGAACTTTTTCCCCCATCTTAGAAGCCTAAGAATGTCAGTACTGTTGAAATACCAGCCATCATGACACCTGCTACAATTCCTTTCAGTGCAGAGTTCATGGTAGATGAATCCTGCTGCTGGTAGGCTTGTGCGAACTCCATAACATTCTTTGCAAGAATGATGACACCAACCGCACCAATGACTGCAATGATAAGTGTCTTTAAATTCTCAAGCGGCTGTGTTACTGCGGAAGTACCTGTACCTGCTGCAAAACAAGTAGTGCTCATAAGCATTACTCCCATAAGTGCTCCGGATAATGCCGGAACGAATCTCTTTTTTAAAGTGAATGAATCTACTCTTCATGCCTTTCTCCTCCATCTGATTGTTGTTTGTTGTTGAAATAACCTGTTCTTTTCTCATGTTGTTTAATCTCCTTTTTTGAAGTGACAGAAGCGGAAAAAGCCAGAAAGGAATACACATATTCCAATCCGGCTAGCTTTCCGAACGGAATATATGCATTCCTTTCTGTCCTGTTGATAGTTACTCTATGATAATCAGGCAATGCCTGTTGTACTGGTTAATCGGGCTTTCCCCGATGCGTTTTTGCTGTGACCATCTCCTTTCAAGGTATGAAAAAAGCACCTTACCCATATTGGCTAAAGTGCTAATTTACTCTCAAATTTGCTTTATTCTAAAAGCATTCCATCAATTATTGCAAACTTTGTCTTAAATATAGATCTATTCTGGCAATATCGTAATATGACATCCTGTACATAAGGTCTTGTACAATAACTGTCTACCACAATCTGTTTATCTTCCTCTTTCTCTATCCTCTTAAATATGCCTTTTGCATTCCAATCCGTCTTTACAGCATCTACTAAATCATTACTCATCTCAAGATGTGATAAAATCGTGGAATTCAACTCGGTTTCTTTAATTTCAGATATTTGTCCATAGTCATTAAGTTGCTTCAATTCTCTCTTAATTGCCTCCGTGTAACTTGTCATATTATTATCTCCTATCAATAAGTATTCAGGTGTTACATCTAGTGCCTTTGCTAGTTGTAAAAGATTATACGCACTTGGCTCTTCATTGAGTCTACCTTGTTCATAACGTCGTATACTCTGAACAGATATATTTGTTATCTTACCCAGCTCTTCCTGTGTATAGTTTCGTATATTACGCAACTCTTTTAATCTATCTGCAAAAGTCTTTTCCGTATTCATCCTGTACCTCCAATATAAAATAATTTCTGTCTTTTGTAACTGCTCACATGTTAGTAGTCCAATAAGCTGAAGCATACCATGTGAGCAAATTATATCATATACTCTGTAATATATCTAAAAACATTACTGCTTCTTTCGATATGAACTCATCTTCTCCACAGTAACCTCCGGATAGAAATACGTCAGAATCGTTGACTTTGGAACTCCTGCCGCAAGTGCCTTCTTCACCTCTTCTTTCTGCTCCGGCGTATATGACCAGTGCAGCATTCTGTTTGTAATGGTATCTTCCCACTTAGGTTTTTCCCTCTCAGGATTCCTTACAGGCTTAGCACCAGCACTTCCATTAGAAGTGTTGGCACTTTCTGCAGCATCAGACTTCTGCGATTCATCGACATACTCAAGCTCATTCGCCTGCTCCCTGTCAATCTTTGCTTTCTGCTCTGCTTCATCCTGCATGGAGAATCTTCTGCTTAATTCCGCATCACCAAGCATCATAAACTGCTCATAGGTAAGAGAATCTATATACACATTCTCGCCCTTATCCTTCAGCTTTTCATAATACTTAACTGCTTTTTCTGAAAGAATCTCAAATGGCGGACCAATCAGATTATCCGTACCTCTTACTGCATGAACATATGGCTCTCCTTTACCATCTGCTGTCTGGTTAAACATCGGATGATTAAATGGAATAAACTTGTTGTCCATGATAGGATCAAATCCACGGATAAAGATAATACACTTTTTGTTATCCAGCTTTCTGACTTCATCGGGTGTAAACAGTTCCCTGCCTAATACATCATAATTCCTCGAAGAGCTTCCCTGTCTGCCCTTTGTCTCACCGCTTGACTTCTTATCAATCGTACCTTTTCCAAGCAGCTCAGACACATACTTATGTGTACTCTGCTCGTTTCCACCAAGATAGATGAAAGTATCGCAGTTGCCAGGAATTGTCTCCCAGGTATCTTTGAAAAGTGCTTTTAGCTGTGCAAAGTTCTGAATGATGATGATACTTGAAATCTCACGGCTTCGCATTGTCGATAACAGCGAACAGAAGTCATCTGGCAATGCGACATTCGCAAATTCGTCTAACATAAATGTCACATGGATTGGCAGCCTGCCTCCGCAGTTAAAGTCTGCCTGATAGTACAATTCCTGAAATATCTGCGTGTATAACATACCTATAATGAAGTTATAGGATTTATCACTATCCGGGATTACACAAAAGAGTGCTGTCTTTGTCTCTCCATCCCCATTCACTCCAATACCGATATCTGACAGATTAAGCTCATCTTTTGAGAGTAATCGTAAAACCTGCTTATTCTCAAGAAATGCAAGTCTTGAGTTGGCACTTATGATAATGGAACGGACGGTATCTCCTGCACCTCTCATACATTTGTTGTACTGCTTGACTGCCGGATGATTGGCTCCAAGTGGGGAACTTTCCTCTAAAAACTTCATACGCACATCCAGCTTTGATGCCTTCCCCTGCTCTGTAACCTCTGCCTCTCCAAGAAGTTTAAGTACTGTCTCAAAGTTTCTCTTTGCCGGCTGTACCTCCAGCCACACATAATAAAAGATAGCCTGTAAGAACAATCCTTCCGCTTTTCCCAGAACGGATCACTTGGTGTCGCTCCTTTTGGTGTCGTATTGCTGATAAGGTTTGTAATCAGCTTGACCACATCTGTTTCCTCTCTGATATAGGAAAATGGATTGTAACAGTCTGATTTATCCATCTCTAACAGATTAATGACTTTCAAGTTGTATCCGTTATTTTTTAACATCTGCCCGCAGCTTCTAAGGATTTCTCCCTTTGGATCTGTACAGATAAAGGAACAGTTATGCGGCATCTGCATAAGATTCGGCTTTACTTCATAAAATGTTTTTCCTGCTCCGGAACCACCACAGATAAGTATATTTCCATTGAGCTTGAGTCTCCTAAAATCCAGCGACATCTTCACATTTTGGCTGAGTATCCGGTTGAAATTCTCATCCTTATCTGCAAGTATCTTGTTGACCTGCTTCGGATTTTCAAATCTTGCCGTACCAAATTCCTTACCGGGCATATAGTTTCTCTGACTGGTGTAATACATGACAATAGCCATCGCATAGATACCTAATGCAATGGCTACTGCTTTTACTGTATTGGAATTGTAATAGTTGGCAAAGGGAACAGCACATACTTCATTGAATCTGTCCATAAATTCATTAAAGGCAATCCCTTCCGTCCACGCACCATTTATCAGATAACCAAGATACCCTGCTAACACTGCACCCACAAGAATGAATATCAGTGACGGCTCTTTGTTGTCTGCATGGGCTGCTACCTCGCTTTCTTCGTGGTAACAGTTTTCTTCTGTGCTGTCTTTTTCTGCTGCTTCTGTACTTTCTCGTAACGCTCCCTGACAGATGACTCCACCTTGTCGTAGTGAGTATAAAGCTCGGTTCCTTTCTGAGTTGTCACCACACGATTCTGCTCATCGTAAAGCTTATAATCCTTGGTTGAATCAAGGAAGGTAAGCATTGTCTTTCCACCATGAATCTCCATGATGTTTTCCTTACGGAGCCATACATATCTTGCCTCTTCTCCCCATGTGCCGGGAACTCTGGTCTTAACAGCATGGTCATTCTCTTCTATAATCAGCTTCTTGCTGATTGTCACATCTGACAGGTTCGCATTTTTTGATGCTGCAACTGCCCTCATTCTCTCAGCAAGGTCCTGATAGCCTCTGACACGGTTGATAAATGCATCCTTGTCCATCATGACTGTATGGGTGCCATCCTCATTTTTCTTTCCAAGCACACCGATTGTCTCTAGCTGTTTGATAACACTTTCAGCCTGCTCACCATTGATACTGAAATTCTCCTTGACCTGATCCACACTGATAGCTTTCTTTTCCATTGCAAACATTCCGACCTTTTCGATCAGTCCGTCAATAGCGGTATTAACCCTATCCCCTTCTATCGTGTGGCTTTTCTCGTTTCCCTGCTGTTTCTTCAAAAAATCCATCAGCTTGCCAAGGGATTTTTCATCTCCATTCTTCAGATAATCGTCAAATGTAGCAATCTTACCAAACTTGAGCTTCTGTATCATCATATTCACACGTGGAACTGCCTCTGTATGAAAGATTACCTCACTCAGTCCGTCTTTCCTGTTACAGTCCGGAAGTACCGAATAGAGGATTCCATACTTCTTTGCCATCTTTTCAACCTTTTTCATATCTTCGGTATTAAACTGCAACACCTGTAAATCGCCACCTTTTAAGATCAGCTTTCTCATGGATGTCTTGCCAAGTGACTTTTCATAATCAAGCATCCCTTTTAAGAAATCTATTGCCTTCTGCATGGCAGCAATGCCGCCGCTTCCTACCTTCATGGCAATCTCAATGCCATCATAAGCTACACGGATGATCTGCACCGCTTCCTGAATCTCTTCTGCCATTATCGCACCTCCACTTTCTCTCTGACTGTTGTTTTAAGCGTTTCTGTCTCTGTTGTACGGATTTCCTCGGCTGATACATCAATACCATAAGCAGTCAAAATATCTGCCAGATGATTGATTGCTTTCCTCCTCGACACGGTACATTTCAAGTGCCACAAGCAGGTTTTCCACCTGTTCCACCCATGCAGGCTTCATATCATATTTAGACCTGTATGTGACCATAATCTCGTCCGACTCAGCCTTATCCGCCGAATGTGCCAAAGCTTCTATAAGAGAAATCGTATCTTCCTTGCTGCCGCTTCTGAATGCGAACTGAACAACAAAGTTTTTCTCTTCCTCTGTAAACTGATGCTCCACACCATTCATCTCTGTTACTGCTTCATTTACTACTGCTAAATTCATAAGTTCCTCCTAATCTGCCATGCTGTTTTCAAGCACAGCAATCTCAATGATCTCCTTCATCTTTTCCGCTGAAATGTTGTTGTTTATAAGCTCTACAAGCTGTGACTCAGTAAGTCCCTTTTCTATTGCACTCTTAATCTGCACAAGCTGCGCCGGAACAAGGTCTCCCGATGCAACCAGCTTTACAATGTCTGCTCTTGACTTTTTCTTAAATGACAGTCTTGCAAAAAGGCTTGCCACTCCGCTGTAGCTGCTTTTTCTCACACTTCTCTCAATCGGAAGTCTCTGCACCACATTTCCAGTACCATCAACTATCGGAATCTGATAATAGACCGGAATCCCGTTTGCCACAGCCTGCATATTCTGAGGAACTGCAACTGTATCAACCATCTTTTTATCTGCCTGTGATACGGACTGACTTATCTGCGGCTCTGCCTTACTTTCTGCCTTTCTTATTCTCTGTGGCAACACTTATGATCTTATCTTCCAATGATTCTATTCTGTCTCCCATACGCTTCATCTCCTTATCCTTTTTCTCAATATCATCCCTGAGCCTTGCAATCGTACTGCTTGCCTTATTCAGTTCATTCTGCTGACTATTGATAAGAGCATCCTTATCCTGATTCTCCTTGACCAGACGCTCCCTGACTTCCTCATCATCTTTGGAAGTTTCTATTTCAGAAAGCTTCTTATTCAGGCATCATACCTTTCATTCTGATGATTGATCTTTGCAACCACTTCATCCATCTGGGCTACAAGACTTTTCACATACTCTAAATCCTGTGGCACCTGCTCTTTGGCTTTATTAAGCTTTTCTAATACCACATCAAACATCCTGCGCATGTTTACTGCTGTATCATCTTTTTGGACTACCTCTCTGATTGCATCAATCGGCACACCTTTTTCATAGTAATCCAATGCTGTCTGCATCTTAAGTGCTGCCATCCTGCTATCTTTCAGCAGCGTTAACAACTCTTCTGATACACCCTTATGCAGACATTTTGATAACACCTTCATCTGCTCAATGTCATAACTTTTGTTAAGATACAGACCAATTTCATCATCAGTCAGTCCATATTCATAATCGCTTTTGACAAGAGCAATAACCTCACTGTCCATATGCTTATTACGAAGAATCTGTATCTTTCTCTCAATCGCCATTTCACTTAATGGCTCTCTTTTTTCTTCCATATATGCCTCCTAACCACTAAAAAAACAGCCTAACGTACCGGCTGTTCTCTTCTGTCTCTTATTGTTTCTTTGTCATACTGCTTCTCTTCTTCCGAAGCTGATACAGTAAGTTCCTTCCATATTGATCTTCCAAGGCTAAGTTCCTTTGATACCGCCCGTTCTGCCTTACAGTCCTGTGCATACTTGCTCTCATATTTCTTTCTAAGACTCTCTACCTCTTCTACACTATATCCCTGTGCTAAAAGCTCTGTGTTAAGCCTTTCCCATGCATTGTGCTCATCTTCAAAGAAGGTATCCCCACTCTGATAACACGATTCCGCATCATCAAGCTCCCGGATCTGTTCAGCCTTGTCAAAAATATCTTTGAATCTTTCCTTAGCCTTATAGGTCTTACTCTTTTCCTTTGATGCTTCTTTCTTCTTATCCGTCAGATTATCAAGTACCGAAACAAGTTCTTCCGCACTCTCAATCTTATGCCTTACCAGAAATAGATACTGCTCCTGCAGCTTATGCATCTTTCGGATATCATCCCTATACTTCCATACCTGACTGTATGGCTTCTTTTTCAGCTTTCCAATCCGGTAAAGCTTTGCATAATATCTTTTCTGCAAGCCTGACATCTTCGCCCTGCGGTATCTTTTGACATAGCACTTTACTATCGCTGCCTGCCTTTCCTCATTCTGTGACTGGTAAAAGGATAAATCTTCTTTAGCAATACGCTCCACAATAGCTTCCTGTGAATAATTCTCGCCAAGAGTCTTACATCTTCTGAATCTTGTCATCCCCTGTGGTCTGACTGCCAGATGCTTTCCCTGCTTGACCTCATATCCTTTTTCCGACAGCAGCTCCAAAAATCCACTAAAATCATTTGCCTGTAAAATGCAGGCATCAAGATCTCTTTTTATCATATCTGCCCACACAAAGCTGCCTTCACGATATTCGCTCCAATCCTTATAATTCTCGTGCTGTTTCTCTTTGCTGCCATCCTCCACATCTATAATGGAAAGACCATACTCCTGACACAGCTTATTGGTAATCGGCTGGATATACTTTGCCCAGTCACCTTTCTCGTAGCGATACTTTTTCCCATCCACAAAGCTTACACTGTTAAATACAATGTGTGAATGAACATGGTCTGTATTATCATGAACCACAAATACTGCTTCATAGGCATCACCAAGATATTCTGCTACAAACTTCTGTGTTATCTTAAAAGCCCTGTCTGGTTCCACTTCATCCTCTTTGAAAGAAAGAATGATATGATACCCCTGTCGCTTGTCTGTTTTTCCAAACTGCTTCTTTGTATCCATCATCTGCTCAAAAGCCATATCTGCCTGGCAGTTTATGGCTCCCACAAGTCTTCCTCCCTGCGTTTTCTCAGGATTCATTACATAATCCAGTGCCCGCTTTAAATGCCTTGCATGAAAAGAATTCCCGCTGTCCTTCATGTGAAGTATCTTACTGATTGCCAATCTTTACCACCGCCTCGCTGACAGACTGATTCAGCTTTTTCATATATGCCACAAGCTGTTCCTTATCTTTCTTGGAATACATCTGAGCATTACTGTTAAATACAATCTGATTGATGTTAATGCCGATTCGGTTTATCTCATTGATAAGCTCTTTAAGAAGTTTCCTTACTTCCGGATAATCATTTGGTTTCTGACTGATTAGAAGCCTGATATATTCGGCTTCATTCATTCCATTTGCCTTTGCCTTATCAGAAAGTACCTTCGCTTCCTGTGGCATAAGTCTTAGTGTTTTCCTTATACAATGAACTTTATCCGCCATAGAATCACCTTCCTCTCTTACCCGTACTGTATTCTCTTACTCCCTCTGCTACTGTTACAGCAACTTTTTCCAGTTCTTTATTACCCAGCTGGGCAATAACCCTGTCTGCAAGCTCTGTGGCAACTTCTATAAGTTCCTTACCATAACTGGTTTTATCAAACAATCTGTCCAGTCTCTTTTCATCTGCTTTCAGACTTTCATACTTGCTCTGATACTCGTTATAATCGTTAAAATCCTTTGGATCACTCCTGTGTGCTTCCGCATCAAGTATCAGTTCATAGTTCCATTCACAGACAATATCTATAACATCATCAATCAAATATGGTTCTATCTCGCCATTCTCTTCAGCAATATCCTGCCTGTACATCTTCCCATCTGAATCTATGCCAATGGCATAATCATGTCCTTCCATATAGTTAAGCAGAATTGCAGCATCTTCTATCGAAGGGTTTAGTAAGATATCAAATGTGTCTGCCCAGGCAATAAGTTCCTCTGGTTCTGTGATTATTGTAAGTTCTTTATCCATTGCTTTCCTGCACCTCCCTTATCTGTGTTTTGTATATCTCTTCCACCCACACGCCTGTCTGAATCTCTTAGGTTTACGGCTAGATACGCATTAGAGACATCTCTGTCCTAATGCCATCTAGTTAGGGAGAAAATCTCCCTAAAACCCTCTGTTTATGAAAGTGGGGGCGCTTTTTGCCCCCACTTTGCTACTTTGGGGGCGCTTTCTGCCCCCATTTTGTTATTTTGGGGGCGCTTTCTGCCCCCACTTTTATTTTTGCTTTCGTCCGGATTTTGTCGTGTCCAAATTGCGGGGGCACTTTTTGCCCCCACTTTGACATTTTGGGGGCGCTTTCTGCCCCCACTTTGCTGTTTTGGGGGCGCTTTCTGCCCCCACACATCAAAATCCGGTTTCTCATGCCCTGACTGGTTCATCTGCTCGCTTATTCATCCTGTTCAGATTAAGCTTTGCCGCTACAAGCCACTCGTTGTAATCCTTATATCCGGTAGGTGGCGGGCAGTCTTCTACCTCATATCCAAGCTCATAATACTTTCTCATAAGTTCAGCTGCCGCATTTCTTCCCGGCTCATCTCCATCAAGACAGAACCGGATGGAAGTATCTGCGGATGTTCCCGAAGAAATGTCTCAAGTGGTGCATCTGCAAGCATACCAAGCGCCAGCTTATTTGATTCATAATCCGAGAAGATATCCACATAACTCATAAGGTCGATTGCAGCCTCAAATACTACAAGCTCTGTACTGTTTTCATTTACCACATTAAATCCATAGTTCTTATCATTGCCTGTGACATCACACTTGAATGGCTTGCCCTGCTTATCAAACACGCCTCGCATACTTGCAAACCTTGTCACTCCATTTTTATCATTTCCTCTGAAAACAACATTGTGATAATGCCTGCTCTCATAAATCAGTCCTTCTTTTAAAAACAGATCTATGACTGTTCTGCTGATTCCTCTCTCCTGATTCAGATATGAAATAAGATAGGAATTATCTCCTGCCGGTTCCGGTAGGACAAATGGCTTTCTCTCCTCTGCCTGCTTCTGCGATACCTGATGAACAAGTGGCTGCTTTACAGGATTCTCGATTCTTCTGTATCCTGCAAAATCTAAAAGCCAGAACACAGCCTCTTTTACACTCATTCCACAAAATACCCGTAAGAAATCTATCTGTGAGCCGCCATTGTTGCCTTTGTCAAACTGCCTTGACCATCTGTACCAATGGCTTCTGTTGTAAATGCGGATGGAATCCATCTCTTTTAAAGTGTGGTATTTGCCAATCCTCTTTACAGTATATCCAAGGCTTTCAGCAACTGCACACAGATCAACACTCTTTGCTATGGCAAGCTCTTCATCCGTAAATCTTCCATCCATGCTTTCACCTTGCCTTTCCCTGCTCTGCTACAAGTGGTGACTTGATATCAAGTGTCCGGTAATCTGTGCTTAGGGTAATCTTAGGATTATCAATCATGCCTTTTTCCCTGAAACTGAAAAATTCACGATTGTCTCCACCAACTATGATATGGTCAATGAGAGGTATTCCCATCAGCTCACACAGCTTGTTCATGCGGTCCGTCATCATCGTGTCTGCCTTGCTGGGAATACGTTCCCGGATGGATGACAATGGATTAACATCATGCTTGCAGCATTGCTTAGGATACTTGATTTAAACAGCTCTCTCGGATGTGCCATTGCCTCATTTAAAGAGCCCACACTTGCAAAATGCACATTGATAGGTTTTAAATCTGACCTTAGATTGACCACGCACACTACTTCCCTGTCAAACTGGCACATACAGTCTCCCATGACAGCAGCTATATCCGCTGGATTATTAAAGGTGTGCTCCGAATAAATCGGAGCATCCTTTACAAGTCTTACCGAAACCACATCAAGCTTGAAGTCATTCTTCTTTGGCATCAGACACCTCCTCTCCAAACTCGATACGGATAACAAAGTCACCTTTCTGGCTGTTTATGAGAGCAATGAGTTCTTCCATTGTAAGTTCCTGCATAACTGCCTCCTATCTGGACTTTTCCTTCGCATCATATACAAGGGGAGGTTCTGCAACGATACCATCAAGTCTCTTGTTCGGTGTATCAGTTGCAAGGGTGAGTTTTCTTAAATCCTTATCATAGTGATATACCTGATTGGAAAGTCTCTCGTCCAAAGACACCTCCTGCATGTTTACCTCGACTACCATCTGTGCAAGCATCTCAGGGCTTCCCATATCTGAAGATACTGCAATAACCTCATGCACGCTTGAAGGGAGAATATAAAGGTCACTCTCTAAACTCTCTGCCAGCTCATGAAGCTCATTCTCATAAAGCATGGATGCTGCACCATTGATACCCTTTTCATTGGAAATCACCCACATCGTCTGTTCCGGTGGAATCTCAGCTATCATCATCTCCGCGATCTCCTGTGGCATCCCATCCCTTGCGAACATTTCTCTCATAATGTCATTCATGCTACGAACGACCGGTGGGAAGATTCTTCTTGTGTTTTCAGCAGCACACTTAAAGAGCTGTTCCTCACTCATCCCAAGTCTTTTCGCAAATTCATTTGTAATTTTTGAACTCTGCACCGCATCCTTATCGGCACTGATAATCACCTTGTACACAATAGAGAGATCCTGAAACTCCCTGTGAGGCACCTGTTCCAAAAATGTTTTATTCTGCTCTGTATTGATGAGCTGGAATACAATCTTCTCGTTAGCATCCCTCATAATGCTGTCCACATC
>VOFC01004485.1_pt1 | contig 60131 bp, 104 predicted proteins | sample 5384161 | NCBI WGS metagenome assembly VOFC01 (sample SAMN12384722, study PRJNA508395) | human gut metagenome | isolation source: healthy gut B | host: Homo sapiens
CAAATTGCCAGATTTTACTTGACATTGTCCCTTTTAGGGTCTATAATGAGGGTACAAGAAAACGCTATGACCCAAAACGGGTAGGAGGAAAAAAGATGTTTGAAGTGACCTATCAGGAAGTAAACAAGCGCGACGAAGTCGTCACCAAGCGCAAGTCTTTCAAGACTGCTGCCGCCCGCGACAAGTTCGTCGAGAGAGCATCCCAGAAGGACAACTTCCTTTGTGTTCTCGCTTACGCTGGTTAATGGAGGTGCTCAAGATGTTCAAGAAAATCGTGAAATCCATCGCCGCCATCAAGACCGAGAACGACCGCGACAATTGCTACTGGCAGATTGACCGCGCGTTCGAGGAAGAGCGCATCTCCTTTGAGGACCACGAGCTCCTCTACGGTCTGGCCGGTATGGTTGAGGTCGCTTAATTTTTTTGCTTTCGTGTGTCCCTTTTAGGGACGTTTAGCAAGCAGTGAGACCCGTTTCGGGTAGGAGGTTTTTATGGAGCTCTACAAGTACACCGGCAGCGTTGCCGTCCTGACCGTTCGTTTCGGCAAGGCCGAGACCGTCACCCTCTACGACAGCTACGACGACAGCGGCGCTCCGGTTCGTCTGGATGTTCGCGGTGCTCTGGCAGAGTACATCAAGAAAGTCGAGGGCACGGACAGCGAGGAGCGGTACATGAATCTCGACTGGTACTACGACTTCAATATGCTGCTCCGGCGCATCGCGGTTCCGGGCGTCCCGTCCAAAAAGTTCCAGATGACCGGTGTCCCGGCCAAGGTTCTGACGCAGACCCGCAGCAATCCGGACGAGCTCGTCTGCTTCGGTTGCCCCGACTTCATCAACACGAGCAAGCCGGTCTCGATGGGTCAAGATGATTACCAGAACTTCCTCATGTGGAAGCGCGAGAACAGAGACTAAGGAGGGATTGCATCATGCTTATTTTCAAAGAGGACAGCCGTACCGGTGTCTCGTGTGGGCTGAACGATTTCGGGGAACTTTTCATCGGCAACTCCCGCTCCGGCTACAATCTGCCTGACACCCCGGAGAACCGAGAGAAGATTCTGAAAGATTTCGACTGCTGGTGGACCGGCTGGACGAAGCCCATCTTGTGATGGCCACAGCAAGGTCTGAAAGGAGTATTTTATGACAAACGAAAGTAATTTCCCTGCCGTGTTCTTTGAGGATTTTCTCGCCGCTCTCCGCAAGGTGCAGGATGAGAACCGCATCCACGGGAATGTGGAGGTCTTTGAGCTCCGGCCGTCTCCTGACGGTGCTGTTCATCTTGGCGTGAGCTGGCCCTCCATTGGGACGGTTCCGCCGGAGGAGGCGAAGAAGTTCGCCGAGGAGGTCGCCCGGGCGGCCGCCGCTGCCGCTGCCTTTCCGTACAACGGCTATGTGTATACGTTTGAATAGGAGGTTCTTCTGATGACCGTTCTTGAGCGTTTGAAAGCTGCCGGGTATGACCCGGCCATGTCCCTGTTCCCAGACCGCATCGGCAAGGCCGGTTCCATGGAGTGTGAGCGCATCCAGATTCGCACGTTCTTCTGCCGCCCCCGTGAGAACGAGGCCGCCATCGGGGTGACCGCAACAGCGATGACCCACTTCTCTGACGGCTCGACCCGTCCGTACCCGGACGGCTGGCCGCGCAGCCTCGATGCCAGCGTCACGCTCTACTTCGCTGGCGACGCGGAATTTCATTATTTCGGCAACGTCGCTACTGACCTTGTCGGCTCCGATGCCGAGTTCCGCTACAGGCTCTTGAGCCGCTGCATTCAGGACTGCAAGTATTTCCTCGGCTGCGGCTCGCGTTTCAGCAAGTACCTCTGGGGCTGCTGCGTTGAGAATCATATTCAGGCCATGCGCATCCTGTGGGACAGCTTTTCCGACGACGAGAAGCCTGAGTGGACCTCTCTCGAGGAGATTGAGCGGTTCAGCAAAAAGATGCTTGAGGAGGAGATTTACTGATGGCTGCCCGGAATTTCAAGTTGTTCCTCGGCTGTCTCGGAAACGGCGTAACGGTCTGCAACTCCGCCGTGATGGAGGACGGCGATTTCAAGATGGTCGCTCACATCTCCAACGAGGGAAAAATCACTTGGTACGTCGGCGAGGATTACCCGCCTGCAGATGCTCTCGCAAGCATCCGGGCCTGCGCAGAGCAGGAGCGGGTAAAGTACGAGACATGGCTCAACGGCCTGTCTCCGGCCGCGCGCCGGGAGTATCAGCTCGAGCGGCTGCCGCTCCCTGAGTTTCTCGAGGAGCTCCGCAAGGCAAAGGAAGAAAGGGGGAGCCTAGTGTCCCGCGATATCCACGATTATGACAGCCTCAAAGAGGCGTACAACGACCTGCTCATGTTCGAGCGTTTTCCCGGTCCGGCGCATAGCGAGCGCGTCGAGGAGTTCGTCATTCAGCTCAAGCGCGACATCCGGGAGTACATCCATCTGGATTCCGATTACCGCATCGTCCGCGACGAGCTCGATTCTTTCGTTGAGCTTGTTGAACTGCCCGACTACACCGCCGACTATTCCGAGGAGCGGGCTCTCTTGTGGTTCAAGATGTACCGGTCCTACCGCCTTTTCGACGAGTTGGGCTGCGGCGGGCAGTTCTTCACCACCGGCGTCAAGCTCTTCCGCCGTCGTGGCCGCTGGTACGCCTATCATTTTGTTTCGGTCGATATGTAAGGAGGTTCACATGGAAATCAATATCACATACAAAAGCCCGGAGCACGAGGCCGCGTTCCTGTCTGAGCTTCAGCGGATTCCGCACATCGTCAATCCAGAATCCGGTCGCGTCAATCCGTATTGGGGCGCGTCCCTGTACCTGCTCTCCGCGCTCACGCGCTGGCCGGAGCTCCGCATTGCCGTCATCGGCGAGGACTACATGATGTTCACGGCCGCAAAGGAGGCGTTCAATTTGAGCCAGAATGAGCGCATCGTCGTCGAGCTGGCTGCCAATTTCTATAATGCCGGTCTATGGGAGATGCCCGGTTTCGAGATGGTCTACGCCACCTGCGACACTGCTTTCACGCTCATTCTTGAGGCGTTCCGCCTGCGTCGTGCAAATCTCTTTTACAAAGACGGGGAGGTGTCCGCAGAATGGGAAGAAAGAAAATGAGCCTCCGGCGCGCCGTCGCCATCCTGCGCCTTGTCGCTGCGGATGACCTGTCCTCCGGGCGGGCAATCGACGGGCAGAATGAGGCTGCCGCCGTCGTGCTGGAAGATTACGAGGAGACAAAGAAAGAGCTCGCAGATTGGGTGAATGCTTCTCCCGAGGAGCTCGCCGATGTTATAGCCGGGATGTAAGGAGGCCTGTACCGTGGCTGCTGTCTATCGGACGTTGTATGAGAAGTATGAGCAAAACGACGTTTTGCACGTCGGGATTCAGGAGGTCGTCGAGGCCGAAAAGGAAATTGACGTGTTCCTCAAGTCTCTCGACCGGAACCAGCGCGACCAGCTCGACACGCTGCTGGGACGTCTGTCCCGTGCCTACGAGATGCAGGGCTTTCTTTTCGGCGGTCTCGCATCCGGCGCAAAGTGGAACGGCAAGACGGCTCCCGAACCGGGCGACGGATACGGCCGGAGCGTCCGGGCCTATCACGGCTCAACGCTCGCTCCGGTCTGCCAGATTGACCGCAAGACAAATCAGGTCATACATGAGTATCCGAGTATCGCTGCTGCCTCCCGTGCTACCGGTCTGGATGACAGCGCAATCGGAAAGGTATGCAAGGGAAAGTTACCCCATGCGGGCGGTTTCCTCTTCCGGTACATCGAGCAGTAAATCTTTCACAGGTACGCAAAAATATTTCAAAAAATTGTCATTTTGCTCTTGCTTTCCACGCGCTCGCGTGGTATAATATAGTCAGTTGAGGGGGTGCTCCTCAATGAGTAAGGTGGCAAGGCCAGAAAGGAAACGACATGGACGACGAAATGAATACCGCCGAGGTACTTCGCGACGAGGCAAAGGAGAACCGGACCCGTGAAATTCTTGAGCTTATGCGTAACAGCAAAACGCTCGAGGAGGCCGTGGAAAAAGTAAAAGCCCTGCTCAACAAGTAAGCAGGGCTCTCCGATGAAGAACAAAGGCCGATGACGGCGGCCAGAGTTCTGAAACGCCGGGGAGTGAGAAACAGCTTGCAGATGCCTCACTTCTCCGGCATTTCTATTATAGCAGATTCAAGGGGGATTTCAAGATGTCAGCTTTAACGCCTGTTGCCGTTCGCATCACCGGGCTGCGCGAGGCTCGCGGGTTGACCCGCACCCGGCTGTCGCAGCTCTCTGGCGTCCCGCTGCGGACACTCGAGGAGTGGGAGGCCGGTCGCCGGGTCCCGCGCGATGTTTACCAGATTCATGCCGTCGCCGCTGCGCTCGGCATGAGCATTGAGGATTATCTTGGGCTATAATGAATCAGGAGGCCCGGCGTTGTGCCGGGCCTCCCTTTTTGTTATTCGGGCATAAAGCCGTAACCGGCCTCAAATGCCGCTACTTCTCGGAGGTAGGCAACGCGGCCTGCTGCGCGGTCGATGGCGTCGCGCAATTCGCGGTTTTCCACCAGCTTGAGCAACGCGGTGAGCGTGTCCTCTGCCTGCATGATTTCGCGGGTGTCCTGCGGGTTGACCTGCTCCATGTAGAGCTCATAAATAGACTGTTCCATGCTTGCCTCCTATGCCCGCCAGCGGTCGAGCCGCTGCCGCGCATACAGGATTTGCGCGCGCCGTTCTTCCCGCTGCGGGTGTTTCGGAGCAGCCATTGTGACGGGAGGGCTGTTCGTGGTCCCCGTGCAGCCCTCTCCATCACCTCCCTGTGGGCCGTCTCCCGCAGGCTGATTTTAACTTGCTGGCTATTTGCCTGTAGCTTTTCGGAGTGCTTTCTCCTGCGTTGAGCCGTAGAACGTCACGAGCACGGCTCCGGGGCCTCGATTTCGGGCTTTTTGGTCTGGCCGTAAAGATTGCCGCCTAGCCACCACGACTCTTTGCGGGTCTCCGCAGGAGGCTTTCGTCACTTGCTGGGTCATTTCACGATTTCCGCCAGCCTCTCGACGGTAACATCTGTCTCGATGTACGGGCTGCTGCCGGTGTCGTCTGTGTAGGTTCCGGTTACACCATCTGCGCTTTTCCAAAGTATCATGTTTTCCACCTTGCTGCTGTTGCCCTCGCTGAACTCCTCGACCTTGTACTCCGAAAGCGTGATACCAAGCTCTGCCGCTTTGTCGAACACTGCCTGCGCCGTTTGCTCCGCCACTATCGGGAGATACAGGCCGCCAAAGGAAACGGTTCGAACGGTGAGCGTGTACTTGCCGCTGTAATAGAATGCATCAATCGACGATATGTAGGCTGCGCTTTCTTTGTCCAGCGCGTTCAGTGCGGTTTCTTCGAGGACGCTCCGGTTCGTCTCCGGCGTCGATACTCTGGTTGTGCTGGTTGTTCTCTTTCGAGGTGCTATAAGGTCGAATCCGCCAAAAGCATGAACGCAAAGAACACAGCAACAGCGATGGCTATGATGTTCGCCTTTTTGTTCTGCTTTTTGCTCGGCTCCGCTGCCGGGTTTTCTTTTTTGGGCTGCTCCGGTTTCTGCTCCGGCGACGGCTCCTCTTTCACGCGGTCCGCAAAGCTCACTTTTTCTTTGTCATCGCCAAAGTATGCCCAAAAGCACTTTTCCCGTTCGTCCACATACAGGTGTGTCATGTACTTCCAGCCATGCTCTGTGTGGTATTTTCCTAGTACCTTTTTGTGCAGAACATCTATCACAGCGAACGTTCCGCTGTCCTCGTCGTTCCGGGCGTTGTGCGCTGTCTGGCACACGGCGTATCTTGAGCCGTCTGAAATGGAGGCCGCGTTTACAAAAGATTCTGTTTCGTACACCAGCTCCGGGGTGAATGAATCGTCCGTCATGCAGAATTGCTTTCCCCAAAAGCAAGCAATCTTGGAATCCCTGCTCATTACGAAGTTGATTTCGAGCGATGGCTTGTACGCGCACTGCTGTTTCAGCCTCTCCCGTACCTCGTCCATTGGGATGCTGGCCGGGTCTACGAATCGCGCGCTGCTACTTGTTACCCCCCCCCGAACAGTTGTTCGTGGGTGAGGGACGCAGTTGTGTTGCCCATAACTGTTGTCCTCCTGTCCTGTGTTGGTGGTCGTGCTTTTATGATAGCACCTAACAGGGACAATGGCAACGGCTTTCGCGCCAGCGATTGCAAAATCGCTGAGTATAATATATTCTCTACTCTACTCTTCTTTACTCTACTCTACTTTGTCGATTGTTTCGCCGGAAATACCCGGAAATGCTGCTTTCAGTGCATATCCGCGCGGATATGCGTTCAAAACGGTATTTCCGCTCCGGTTATATTGTTTTTCGTGGTATTTTGGGACAACCGCGTGTGTTGTCTCGCATGACCCTTTTATCAACTTTTTTCCACCTAGTTTTCCACTTTTCGGGTCATTCTGGTATTTCCGCGCCGTTTTTCTGCGGTTATCCACGGAAATGATAGAAAATGTATCAAAAAGTGCATTTCTGTCCCGAAAATGTCTTTTTACGAGAATAACCGCGCCGGAAATGCCGTTTTAAGTGCGTTTCCGGGGAAGATATTGCAAAAAACGGCAATAAAAAAAGAGCCTCCCGGCCCTCTTGTGTGAGGAATACCGGGAGGCTCTTGCTGTTATGTGGTAGCTGCTGGGGCGTCCTTAGCGAATCTGGTTCTTGACGTTCTCGTAGGTCTTATCACCCTCGATAGCAGCCTGCGTGAAGGAGTTGTTATACCACCAGTTGATAAGCGCGGTGACTGTGGTGATACCAGTAGTCACCAACTGTTCCACCGTGCTGCTCTCGATGGGAAGCGGAGACTTGCCGAACGCGCTCAAAATCTGGTTTGCCAGAGCCAGCAGCAGGGCAGCGGTACGGGCGATGGTGGCGGCGGAAACTTTGTTATTGTACTTCATAATAGTATTCTCCTCTCATTCGACAATGGATTTGATTCCGCAACGGGAAAGGCTTCCCGCTGTGCGTGTTTGACCTTAGAGGCGTAGTCCAAGGCTGCGTGCATATCACCATTGCAGTGCGCGTCAGGGATGCGCTGAACTGCCTTTTGCGGTAGCCTCGCCGAGTGCGATGGCGGCGAGAGAGGTCTCATAGATGCAGATTTGCAGCTCCTCTCTGCTCTTTTCGCGCTGGGCTTCAATGTTCTCGCGCTTCTTGGCCTCTTCGGTTCGCTTTCTCTCGTGCTGCTCGATTTTGCGTTCAATCAGCCAGACAGCAAAGCCAAAGATTCCAGACGGCACTCCAACGGTGACGAGAATTTGCCATGTTTCCACTGGTATCACCTCCTCCCTCACAGATATTTGTCTGCGCCTGACAGGGCAGTCCAGCTCTTTGGGGCCGCAAATGCCATCCGGGACAAGGCCGTGCTTACGCTGGGCCGTCATCAGTGCCTTTGTGGTAGCCGGGCCAAAACTGCCGTCGTGCGGGATGCCGAGGAGCCGCTGCAGCATAACCGTAGCTGCGCGGTTAGCGGCTCCCTCGCAACCCTGCTCGATGGTCGGCAGGACAAACTTGTTGTAGGTGGTGCTGGGATACACACCGGGCTGGACGCAAAGCCATGTAGCCTTGCCTCCGCGCGTGTCGGTGTGGACAATGGCGGCTTTGTCGTGCCAGTAGATGCCGACTGCGCCAAAGCCCCTGTGCGGCCGCGATGATACCGAGGGCAACGGGGTTTACGCTCCGGTCCTTCGTGCGCCAGTCGGCCGCAATGCCGTAGAGGTGGCGGCTTGTCCGGCTGCCGCCAACTTTCGGGTCTGCGTTGTGCTTCACGCACCGGTAGCCAGACGTAACCTTGACGGCCTTGCCGAGCTTGGTGCGGATGGTCTGCATCTTCTGGACGAGCTCCGGGTCAATCATCTGCGCCGTGCATCCGCACGGGCAGGCAAACTCGTGCCGCTCGAAGTCTGCGGTGATTTTTGTGTGGTCGTTCGGCTTAAAGGTAATTACGCTCATAAACGCCGCGCCGTTGGTGGCGGTCTTATTCTCAAAGACGATGTTCGCGCCTTTTTTTACCTCGGTCGTGGCATCCTGCCAGACCGGGGAGCTGTCGAGTGCGTTGTTGGTCACTTCGGCTTTGAACTTCGCATCATCAGGGATGGAGCCGGTCACCTGAAGCACGGCAACGGTAATGTCGCCCTCAACGGCCAACGGTTCAGCCAGCGTCACGCTTGCGGCGTGGACGGCCTTGGTAAAGGTCGCGGACGTGCTGACGGTTTCCTTGCCGTCGCTCACCTCAACGGTGATGGTGTGGTTGCCGTTCAGGATTTTCTGGAATCCGGCAGCGCTGGCCGTCTGCTCAAAGGTCAGGGCCGTGCCGCTGGCAACGCCGGTGCGGGTCTTGGTGGTCTTGCCGTCCAGCTTTTCGGTGACGGCCAAGGTGTCGCCGTCGGCATCCCTGACGGTGTACTTCCACGCAAAGGCCGCGTTCTTCCGCCCCAGAGCTGCGCCGTCCGTGCTGACGGTAGGTGCAGTGTTGACACTGACCGTGCCGTCGTCAGAGACCACGAGTGTAGAGGGAAGAATGAAAGCGGGGCGAACACCATAGGAGCTGAAGTACCAGCCGCTGCCGTGGAGCCATCGGTGCCGACGCCCCAGACGTTGTCGCTACCGTAGGTGAACGGAGAGCGCAGCCACCAAATGGCAGCGCTGCTGCCGTTGTAGGCGACACGCTTGCTGTTGCCGCCAGAGCTGTTTCCAAAGTACGCCAGCCGAACACCATCCTTGGGGAAATAGCCGTTGTCGCTGGTCGTCCAGCCAACCTCATAACCAGACAGCAGGAACACTTTCGTGCTCAGGCCATTGGAGCCGGTGGCAAGGCTGCCGCCGGAACCAGTGCCGTTCTGGTACGGGATTTTCACCTGCTTAATAGCCGCCCGGATGTTGCTGTCGATGAGGTTGTAGAATGTTCCGTTCAGGTATGTGTGGATGCTGGAATCCTTGTAGGAGTTATTGTTGCCGAACGTGGACGTGGTGTAGATGTCCTTCATCAGCAGCCAAGTACCGTCACAGCTGGCATCATAGGTACCGGTATTCGGGTTGCCCTGCTGCACAACAATAAAATCTTTGGACGCGCCGTTGACCTTGATTTTGACAATGCTGCCAACGGCTTTTGTTCCCAGTTTTACGTTTGCCATTGTTACCTCCTTTAAAATCAGGCCCACGGCATGATCTCCGCGGGCCGCGTGTTCTGCGATACAGAGAGGGACAGGGCTTTGTGCTGCTTCTTGTAGATGCAGCGGCATTGCCTCGCCCGCCGTCTGTCACGCGCAAGTTTGTTCGAGTTGATTTTTCGATGGATAGGGATTTTGCACTCAAGCAATTTTTCGAGCCTGTCCGCGTACTTGCGGCGTAAAGAGTAAGTATCACCATGGGCGGCATGGGCATCCCACGCATCAAAGCTCCGCAGGATTTCCTGCTTGGTCACTTCGCCTGCGGGGTATGCCGTCTCCCAATATCTGATCTTGTTCTTCATCCGCTTGGAGCTATCCCGGCGCAGCTTTTGGATGACCGCGCCGGTGTCGGTCAGGTAGCTATGGAATCCCAGAAAATCAATACCGTTCCGCAGTGGGAAAATGGCGGTTTTCTGGTTCAGCTCAAGGCCGTAACTGTCCATGAGCGCCCGAACATCCCGGAGAATGCACTGCAATTTCTTCTTGTCCGAACAGATGATGTAGAAATCATCCATGTATCGGCCATAGTATTTGATGCGGTACTTCTCTTTGATGATGTGGTCAAACTCATCCAAAAACATCAGCGCAAAGAGCTGGCTCGTCTGGTAGCCCAGCGGCAAGCCGTCCTCCATCACGTCGATGTAGATGCAAAGCAGCTCATAGACACGCGGGTCAACGCCGCGCTTGTCCAGCACGGCTTTGAGCTTGCGTTTTAGCTTCCGGTGGTCGATGCTGGCGAAGAAATGCCGCACGTCGCCTTTCAGCACCCAGCCGTCCGCGCCGTGGCCCTCACGGCGGTAATAGTCCACCATGTGGGTTTTCAGGCGCATCAGGCCGTCGTCTGTGCCTTTTCCGGTCTGGCTGGCGTAGCTGTCCCGGATAAAGCTCTTTGTCAGGGCATCATACAGGATGTTATCGACCAGAGCGTGCAGCACCACCTTGTCCACAAATGCGGGGGCGTGTACCATGCGGCGCTTCGGCTCGTAGACGGCAAAGACCTCAAACTTACTTGGCACATAGCGTATCTGCTGCCGAATGCTCCCGTCTGGCTGCCGCACATTGCAGACAGCCAGCTTACGGGAGAGCTTTTCCGTGCAGGCCAGCGCCTGCGCCTCGTACTCGATTGTTTTGCTTTTACTGCGCTTTCCCTTCCGGGCTTCAAGGTAGGCTTTGTAAAGTACCTCAAAGCTGCACAGTTCTTCGTATGTCAAAATGACCCTCCGCTGGTTCGCGTTACGGTGGTGGGCTGCATCCGGCAGGGATGGCCCACCTCAGCGGGATGTATTTATCACTTGCCTGCATCGGCAAGCGACAGGATGCGGTTTCCTTTGATGGGCGCACTGCTTTCAGCTTATGCCTACTCGTCACACGGTTCCATCAGAGCGGGGCGAACACCATAGGAGTTGTTGTACCAGTTGTTGTTGTTGGAGCCATCGGTGTTGACGTTCCAGACGTTGTTGTTATTGTTGGTGTTCGGAGAGCGCAGCCACCAAATGGCAGCGTCAGACAAACAAACCGCACCCTTTATGCAAAGCGGTTGCCCGCTGTGCGTTTACGGTTCCGGGTAAAGGACGGCTTTCAGGGCGGCAGCCTGTTCGGTCAGCCGTTTCCGTTCCGCTTCTGCCCGGAGTTTTTCGGCACGTCCGCGTTCCGACGTGAGCCACTTCATCGCCGGGTATTTTACGTCCGTGACCTTCTTTGTCCAGATACCGGCTTTCTTCGCACTGATGATACCTTCCTCCGTGCAGATGGTCAGGTATTCCAGCAGCAGAGAGCAGCCGTCCACAACTGCGCCGATCTTCTCAACGCGCTTGTCGTAGTCGGTCTGGAAATTGACGTTGTTCGCCGCGTGTGCATCCAGCAGGATTTGCCGGGCAGTCAGCCGGATGCCCTCACCGTACAGACGGAAAGTGCTTTTGGAAAAGCCCTCCCTGTCCCGTGTGTCGAGTGCATGGACGGCAGTGCCGCACACCTTCTGGATGTCGCGCACATCTTCGAGCGCCGCGACTTTCTGGATGATCTTCCGGGCATCGCTCCGGCTGATGTCATCGGTGACGATGCGGGTTGCCCTCTGAGTGTAGCGCAACAGCTCCCGCGCATTCGCGCCAACCTTGAATGTTTCAGCCATCGTCAGAACTCCACCCTTGCCTGCTCGGCATTCCACGCGCCGGTCACGGTCAGGCCGTCCAGACTGCCGAACGTGGCAGAAAACGGGTTTTTCGTGACGTTCGTGCCGAACTTCAGCTCAATGGCCTTGATGCTGGCGTTCATAGCTGCCACACTGGCACGGATGTCGCTGTGGGCGTTCTCCGCACCGTTGTGAGCGTCCACGGCTGCGCTGATGCGCTGGTCGGTCTCGGCCTTTTTGTAGCCGTCCACTTCCCACCGCTGGCTCTCGGTCAGGTGGCCGTCTGCATCCAGCGTGGCAATGCCGCCCGGTACGCCGATCTGGTTAGTGCGGACAACATCTTCATCCGGCGCCTTGCCGGGGCCTGCGTTAAAAGAACCGTATGCCATTTAGGTTCCCCCTTCCTGTGCATCCGTGTATTTCACGGTGCTTGTAATGTGATACTGTGCAGAAATTTTCTCGGTCGGAGCTTTGGCGGCCCTCAGCCGCAGCTTTCCTTCGAGGCTTTCGGTCGCAATAAAGCCCACCGCACCCGCCACATCGTAAAATTCCGGCAGTACCGTAACATCCACAATGTCGGTAGCCAACAGGCCCGCAATGGGGATGTCACAATAAAAATAGCCGGGGAGGAATCATCCTCGCCCCAGCCATCGACCGGAATCGTAAAAAGACACCGCAGCCGTGACGTCCTGCTTTTCGTGCAGGATGTCATCGGTTTCCTTGAATCCGTTTGCCGTTTCTTCGGAAAGGTCTCCGAGTGCGGTGTTGCACTGCTTGATGTGGCTGCAAAGCGCGGCAAGCCCTGTGCCCAAAAGCGTTTTGATCTTCGCTTTTGCCATAGAGCTTACCTCCTCATGTCTTAGTCAGCGTCAGCCAGCAGAGCGGCGATCTCCTCTGCGGAGAAGTCCTCCACATCCTCGTCGTGCAGAACATTCTCCGGCTCGGTGTACACGACGACTTCCTTGCCGTCAATGTTCACATTGCCGTTGGTGGAGCTGGCTGCAGTCTTGGTTGCACCCTCAGAGACACCGGCCAGCTTTTCGCCCTCGGCATCGGTCATCAGGCGCTTGCCAGCCTCGGCGGCCACAAAGTCGGCAGGCTTCTTGCCGCTGTCGGTCAGGTTGCCCTCGCCGTCCAGCGCAGCAAAGTTGCCGGTGGTGGCACCGGTGGACCTTATCGGCCTTGCCGGAGATGTCCACTTCCTCAGGGGTGGGAACATACAGACCATCGTCCTTCAGGAACCAAGGCGTTGCCTGCAGCAGCGGAAACATTGACCTTGACATCCACCTCATAGCCAGCGATGGTAACGGTGGTGGAAGCGTCCTTGCCGAAGTGGCCTTAGCCTTGTAGGTATCCGACCAGAGCGGCCATGCTCAGGAAGGAGTAGGTGCAGGAGTCGGATTCTCGCCCTTGACGGCCAGCACCATGACGGGCTTGCCGTCCAGCTTGGGGTCGGTAGCGCCGGGGTAGGTCGCAGCATCGAACTTGAACTTGGCCACGAAGGTGGTCTTGGTCTGGTCGAGGAACAGCTCAGAGGGGAAGTCAACGGAGAAAGCAGCAGTGCCGCTCTTGTCGGTAGAGGTGTAGAAGTTCACGGTATTGCCGTCAACGCCAAGAGACTTGATAGCAGCGTTAGCTGCGGCCTGCACAGGGGTAAAGGCGCCCTTCTTGACGAAAGTCTTCTTGATCTCAGCGGTCAGGTTGCGGATGGTGGTCTTGGTAGAAATCTGCTTAGACATAATAGTGTCCTCCTAAAATTATTTCAGCATATCAACGATTTCCTGCTGCGTTTCTTCCTCGTCGAGCAGGTCTTCACTCGTCATAACGGTTTCTTTGCGGACGGTCAGCGCGTTTGCACTGTCGAAGTCAAGGCCTTCGCCGATGCGGACGGCAATAGCGCCGCTTGCGTCGCGCTTCAAGCCCTGACCGATGCTTACGCTACCGGTTTCACCCGAACCACCTCCTTTCCCGAACAGAGTGACGACTGCCTGAATATCAGCTTCCGGGATGCGCTGAGCGAAAAATCTGATGAAACCATCATGCGTTTCGCACCCGTTCAGGACGCCCGCTTTGGTCGTAGTATAGAAGCTGCCAGGAGATACAACGCCAACGGGTACAAGCTCGCTGGTGCTGTCCGACAGTTCTGCATCATAAATGCACTGGTAGTAATCCATACCGCCAGCGTTTTCGTAATCATCCTCGCTGCGGGCGGGCTTCCACTCGTCAGCCGCAAGGGTGAGTTTGTAGGAGCCATAGTAGCCGCCGCCTGTGCCGCCGTCCACCTGCTCCTTGATAAGAGCCTTTACCTGTTCTTCGTTCAGGATTTCCCCGGATTCAGACAGGTTCTTCACGGCTGCGCTGACCGCTGCTGAGCGCGCCGCCGGAGAGGGATTCCGACAGGAGCGCGGCACCGGCAGTTGTATAACTGGATTTTTCCCAGCTCATGTTGTCTGTCCTCCAATCTTGATGGTTACGGTTTCGTGCGTGTGCGCAAGCCCGCCGGTGGCGTATGCCTGCGCGGTGATGTTTTTCGGGTGGATGGCTCCGGGCAGTTCAACGGTCGTCTGCATCCGCGCTGCGCTCATAGCACCGGCAACATAGCCACGAGCCGTGACGGCGCGGGGTTTGATGCTTCCGGGCAGCCGAACGGTGCAAAAGGCAGCCATTCCGCAGGGTGCGGCGGCGACGTAGGCTGGCTGTAAATCCGGAATATATGCAAGAACAAGCGAAAGCGAAAGATGAGCCGGAATCTTGCGCTTCAAGCATTCCATGACGTCGCTCGATAAGAATGTGGAGTTATCATTTGGGAAGAGCTTCACATAAATTCTGCTATTTTTGAATTCAACAGAGGACGAGGCTCCGGTATATCCAAAAACAATATCTTTTATCTCCTGAGAGCCGATGTGGTTGCCGCCGATGAAGTACAAGGCGACGAGCTTGCGCCGCGCCTCGAGGGTGCGCTTCTGGTTCAGAGGGATACCGAGGAAGGTTTCCATCTGCGCCAGCGTATCCGTGTCCATCAGGGATACGAAGTTGTTGTTGACAACAGCGTCCACGCCGTCCTCGATTTCGTCCAGCCCGCCTCCGGCTGCGCGCCAGATAGCGTCCATCTCGAAAACATCCCGGTAGAACACCGGGTAGAATGTTTTCAGCTCCTCGTATGCGCTGGGGAATCCGTTAGGATACAGGGTTGGTTTCACTTACTGTCACCTCCCCAAAACAAATACCTCCTCTTTTCCGGCCTCGACGTTTGCCGTCTGGCCGTTGAAACGGAGGTTTGCGTAGTCCAGCACTCCCAAGAGGCTGTAAATCGTGTTGCCGACCGTGCTGATGCGCAGGGTGGGCGTTTCGCTGTCGTCCGTGGTGAGGTTGATGCTCTTGATTTGAGCTTTGAGGGCCGTCTGCGCTGCGCTCCTGACGCTGGCGAGGTCTCCTCCCTTTGCAAGTGTCACGGAGAAAGAGATGTTGACCCTTTTCGCCGTGGCGGATGTCGCGGTGAAGTGCGCGCCGATGTTGGCCTGTCCCTCACCAAGGCCGGTCCCGCCCGGGTCGATGTACTCCTGTACGCGCTGCACAACAGCCTCAGACGCCGGGCCGCCCTCCGTGTCAATGAGAATGCCTTTGACCGTGTTCTCTCCCGCCCAAAGGGGAACAATGCGCGCACGGCCGACGCCGGAGATGCTCTCGCACCACGTTTTGTAATGCTGCTGGTTTCCATTTTCTGCCGGTCCAGCGATTTTCTCCTGTACACGCTTTCGGAGGCTCTCGTCGTCCTCGTCGTCTGCGCCCGGTTCGAGCTCCTCGACGATGGAGCAGGCCGTGAGGCTCCGCTGCGTGTCGGTCGGCACAACAGAGGTTCCGGCCGGAATGTCGTTCGCCTCCGTTCCGGCTTTCTCCGCCTCGATGTAGATGCCGAGGGCGTCATCCTGCGCCAGCACAAAATACTGGCCGCTGCAGAAGAAGCGCGTCCCGAGCTCCGGGAGTTCCCCGTCGTACTTGATGCGGTACTTTGCCGTCGCGGCTGCCTGCCGGTAAACGGCGTATTCCTCCGCCTTGAGCGTCAGGTAATCGCCGGTCGCCGTCACCAGAAACACCATCTCGAACACCTGTTCGAGGTCTGCATAGTATTTGGCGATTTTGAAAGCGATGCCTGCGACAGCATCGTAGAAGATGCTGCCCTGCCGGAGGTCGATTCCGTCCGGCGCGCGGCTCAAAATCTCCTCCAAAACCTTGTCGTAGGTCTGGGCTTCAAACACTCTATATCACCTCCTCGACCTCTGTGGTCCCGTAAATAGTGTCCGCCGTGAAGTGGACGTTGCAGGAATCCTCGTTGAACTCAAACTCAAAGTCATAGACTTTAAGAATCCGGCCGTCGCAGAGGAGTGCATCCTCCACAAGTCTCGGGATTTCCGCCCTGATGAGCTCCTCTGTCGCGTTCTCGTCCGTGACAGTGTCCTTGATTTCGCTGCCGTACTGGTTGTCGTAGACGAGGCAGTGGAAACGCGGAGTGAGGAGTGCTTTCAAAATAAACTGGTTGACGGCTTCGAGGCCGTCAACCTTTCCGACGATGCGCCCGGTATCGAGGTCGAGCTTGTAGGTGAGCGACGGCTGCTCTTTCTCCTCCTCGATGCCGGAAATAGGAATGGGAACAAATACTCTGCTCATACGATAGCCCTCTCAAGAGCGTAGTAGCTCTTACCGTCGTTGAAGCGGAGAAGGTAGACAGATTCGCCCGTCTTGAGCGCATTGTAAACGGTCAGCAGACCGCTCTCGATGGAAAAGGTTTTCAGCGAGTGGATGTGCGCGCTCTCCTTGCTGCTCTCGACCTTGTGATAGTCTCCCACGGGCTTGTCCTTATCGCCCTCAAGCGGGCAGCCGACGAGGCCGGTCACCCCTCCGCCTCTGGAATCGAACAACTGGAACTTGTGGCCGTGCGCGCCTCCCACATGGGTGTTGCTGTCGATTTTGCCGTCCGCGAGGGCGATGTCTACTTTCACTTGATAGTCGGTCAGATTCCGGGGACGAGGAGCGCGCTGCCAGAGATTTCGAGCTTTTCGTCGTTCTCTATCTGGATGGTGAGCGGGCTCTCTTTCGTGACCGTGCCGACAACGATGCCGCCGTCTTTCGGCAGCATGGAGAGAAAGAGCTGCTTTAGGCTCGTCGCTTCATCCGGGTTCATGTGCAGCTCCTCCTATCCGATTTGACTGGCGTCCACCCATCCATAGACGGTGCTCTGCTTGTCCGTGTGGATGATGTGGTACGGGTGTTTTGCGTTCTTGCTCTTGGCGATGGCAGTGATTTTCGCCGGTCCCGCTTTCGGGCTGTTGGTCGGAGACGTCGCGGTGGACGCAACGTACTGGGGACCGCCCGAAAATTGGACCTTATCGCCGACGGAGTGCGAGGTCGAGCTCTTTTCATCGCTCGCCTTTGCGCTCCGCTCGGTGTCTGTTGCCATGTTCAAGGTAAGGCGCATCGAATGGTAGTTGCCCTTGAATGTGTGGGTATCCTCGTCTACATAGTAGCTGTTCGAGATGCCGAGCGGCCTGATGATGATGCACAGGCCGACGCCAGAAATGACGTTTGCCTGCCCGAGGCCCTCGATTGTCAGCGTTTTGCTGGGGAGCTTTGCTCTGCGAGCATGGATTCAGCCATGTCCGTGAGGTTCGCCTCCTCGGTGTTGCTGTCGGGCGTGGAAATGTCCTGCATGATGCCGATGGTCTTTTCAAGCTCCGTGTCCGCCTTTTCGGCAAGCACTTTGTCCTCCTTAGACAGCAGCTTTATGCGGGTTTTCACCTTCTCGATGCTGCAAGTGTAGTCGTAGCTTATAAGGTTCCGGCCGGTTTCCACCACCCATTGCAGAATGCTGTCTTTCCGCTTTATCAGGCTCAGTTTCCCGTCGGCTGACGTCACATAATGCCTGATGCCGGTGGCCTTAAACGTGAGGCTCAAGGCGTCCAGAATAACATCGCAGGCTGTCGTTTTGGCCTTTGGCAGCTCCGAGATGACGTAGCCGGTGTCGGCCACATCCTTGTACGGAATCTGGAATCGATCGCAGCAGTCCTTGAAGATTTCGGACGCCTTTTTTCCGCTTGTAGCAAAAGCTGTCTTTGTTGTTCGACAGGTAGATACCCACGTCGTAGGCCTTGATGGTCATGGTCTTTTTTCGTGCTCTGCCTCTGCTGCATGATGATGCCGCGAAACAGCTCTGCGCCCTCCCAATAAAAAAAAAACACAGTGGTTTCCCTTGGTGACATCAATGCCGGAACGGGCGTGTTTCCAGCCGTCATCGTCGATAAGCGATACGGAAAGAGTGCGCGCCGGGGAGCCCTTTCGGCCGCTCCATGTCGCGCTCTCCACCAGCTCGCTCATGTCGTAGGTGGTCTCGCCTTTTGTGACGAGGAATGTAATCTTGCCCATTGCCTCACCTCACGGGAGCTGCAACACCTGTCCGGGATAAATCAAATTCGGGTTTTTGAGCTTATCCTTGTTCAGGGAATAGATTTCTTTGTACCGGCCTCCGTCGCCGAGGGTCGATTTCGAGATGTTGTAGAGGCAGTCTCCGGGCTTGACCGTGTAGGTTTTCGCCTGCACTCGGTTGTCTGTCCGGGTGGAGCCGCCGGAGACGGTCGCAGTTCCGGTCGAGCTGACTTTGACCTGCCGGATTCTGACCTCTCTGTACTCCTTGAGCTTGATTTTGTAGTAGATGCTCCCGGGGTCGCCGCCTTTTCTGTAAGGCTGCAAGCTCTGGATAGCCGCGTAGAAGTTTACGCGCGTTCCGGTCAGGATGAGGTGCACCGGCTTCGCGCGGATTTTCCACTCGAAAAGCCGCTGCATCATCGCATCCGGTGACGACAGCATAAATGGCGTCTGGATGCCCGGAAAATACGCGGCTGGAAAAAAGCTGTCCCACGATACCTCCACGGCCGCCCGGTCCTGCAAAACGAGGATTTCGCCGAGGCCACTGATGGTGACGCTCGTGTTCTTCGTCCCGTGAGTGACGTCGAACTTCGTCGGCAGAACAGGAAAGCGCAGTTTCTCGCGCTCTCCGTTGTGCGTAATCCAGAGCTGCATACTGCTCTCAAAAATCATAGGCAAGGTCTCCTTCCTCGAAGATTTCACCCTTGATGATGCTCATAAGGACTGGCTTTGCATGGCGCGTCAGAATGTCGAGGACGGATTCCTCATTCATGCCGCCGACGTCGATGGAGCCGCTGCCGTTGATTTCGAGGATAATGCGTTTGACGGTCTCGCCAATGCTGGGCGCGTCCGAGGAGGAGGCCGGGGCCTCCTGCTGCGCGTCGCTGGCGGCCGGGGCAGTCGTGTTGACCGGGGCCTCCTCTGCGGGTGCAGCCTCCTCCGTAGTCTGCGCCTGCACCTCCGGTTCGACGTACTCAATACCGGTGGGCTGTGCATCAGAGCCCTGCCCGTCAGCCGTGAGATAGGAATACTCCTTGACGGCCTCCATACCCTCCGGCAGGTCATTCTCCGGGAGCGGGCTTGCCGTGGGCTCCGGGGCGTTCGTGGCGTTTTCCGCGCTGTTCACGGCTGCGAGGATTCTTTCGGTCTCCTGCGTGGGGAACACCTCGGACCCGCGCGCGCCGATGATAAGCTCGGGGCCTTTCTCACCGGCGATGTAGACGTCCTCCTGTGCGGACAGAGTGCCGTTCGCGTGACCGGCGACTGTCGTTGCGGTGGGCGTCGTTGTCGGCGTGGTTTTCAGGTGGGAGGCGGCTGCGTTCGCAACGGCCTCCGCTGCGCTCCCGGCCTCGCCGGTCATGGAACGGATGGCATCGCAGTAGGCCTTGATGGTCGCCTGTGCTGCTTCTTTGGCCTCGTCGGCCATCTCCATTTTTTTCGACGGTTCCGGTCATCGTCTGCTCGATGTCCGACATCGTCTTATCGAAGTCGGTCTCCATCTTGGCGATGTTGTCCGCAAAGGCGTCTTTTGCCTTTTCGGTCTCCTCGAACTTGGAGTTAAACTCGTCCACGAATTTGGAGGCTGCTGCGGGCATACCCTCGGTGCTACCGCCCAGCTTCTCGATGTTCTGGATGATGGCGTTGATGTAGCCCGCGCTTTCCTCGCTGCCATCACTCAACGACTTAATCAGGCCGTCATCGAGGCCGTATTCTGCGGCCTTTTGAGGTTTTCAGAGTAGAGGTTGAGGTAGTCTGTCTGGCTCTGCATGGCCTTTTCCATGTCGCTGATGGACAGCTCAGACGAGGTTTTCATCGTGTCAAACAGACCGATTTGCCCCCTCGATGCTCGTCCGGGCCGATTCATACGCCTTGTCATAGGCCGCCGTGAGGTTATCGAGCTCTGTCTGTGCCGTGCTGACGGCCGCGCTGACGGCCTCCTCATAGCTGACGGTCTGGTTCTGCGAATCCTCGACTGCCTGCGCGACGCCGCGCCACTCGCCCTCAATGTCGGAGAGGGTCTGCTGGTTCTCGTCGTAGGCAGATTGCAGCTCCTCGAGGGATTTCTTGTACTCGTCGATGTCAGAAGTCCACGCCACCCACGGACTGTCCTCCATCCAAAAGCCGCTGCCGCTGACCCAGTCGCCGGTGACGTCGTCCTGCCTCATGCCGCGCCGCTGACGCTCCGCGTCGAGGTTGGCCTCCGCCTCCGCGATTTGCTGTTCGAGGCTGCTCTGCTCTTTCAGCAGGTCAACATAGGTCTGCTGCTGCTCGGCCTTATACTCCGAATCAGCCTGCGCTTTTGCGGCTTTCTTGATAGCCTCGACGGTCGCGTCCACGCTCTCAGTCACGCCGTCGTAGGTCAGGCCGAGACCCGGGACGTCGGCGTTGAGCTGGTCGATGATGGCTTTCATCTCCGTGTAGCTCGCGGTGGTCTGCGTGTTCTGCGAGGCCAGCTCCCCGAACCGCTGGGTCAGAGCCAGCGTGCCGAGCTCTTGGTCCTTGGTGCTCGAGGTGGAGCTGTTGTAGGTGTCCATGACCTTGTTGTGGCTCTCGACGAGGCCGTCGCACTCCGCCACAAACTCCTTGACGGTCTGACGGTTGGCTTCAAACTCGTCGTTGAGCTGGTCGAGCTGGTAACGCAGGCTGTTGGCCGCGTCGGAGTTCTCGCCGTACTGCTCACAGGCTGCATTGTACTGGTCGTTCAGCCTCTGCAGCTCGTCGTACTGGTCACGGCAGGTGGCCGTCATGCCCTCGTACTCGTCGCTCTGCGTAATCAGCACTCCGGTCAGGGTAACAGCCGCTGCTGTAACAGCAACGATGCCTGCTGCCGCGAGGACGTAAGGGTTAGCCGCCAGCGTCGCGGTGAATGCCTCCGTCACGAACTTCGCAGCCGTGGTTGCGAGGTTGTAGGCGGCCAGCGCGCCCGTGAATCCGCCCACACCGACCGCAATGGCAAAATGGCCGCCACGACGGCCGGGTGCTCGTCCACAAAATCACTCATGCCCGCAAATACGTTGGTGAATCCTTCGTATACCTGCGTGAGCGCGGGGTTGAGCACATCGCCGACAGAGATTTTCAGGTTGTTGAGCGCATTCTCCATCCGCTGCTTGCTCTTGTCGGTCGTGTCCGCCATCGTGGAGTATGCCTTTTCGGTTGCTCCTGCGCTGGTACGCATGGATTCGAGCACACTGTTGTACTTGTCTGCTCCTGCGTTGAACAGGGACAGTGCGCCGATACCGGCCTCCGTGGAGTTCCACAGGGCGTTGAACGCTGTGCTGTCTCCATCTACCGCGTTACCCAGCATAGCCATAACATCGCCGAGCGAGTAGCCCTGCTCCATGAGCTGCGCAAAGGTCTTGCCGGTGGAGTTCAGCAGGACCTCAGAAACGCCGCTGCCGGTGTCGCCGAGCTCATTCAGCATCGACTTGAGATAGGTGCCGGATTCTGCTGTAGCGATACCGTTGGCGGTTAGGACAGCGTAAGCCGAGCTAAGATTGTCCATCTGGACGTTGTACGCAGACGCCAGAGGAATGACCTTGCCGACGCTCTGCGCCAGTTGGTCCACGCTCGTTTTGCCGAGGTTCTGGGTGGTGATAAGGTAGTCGGAAAGCTGCGTTGCATCCGACGCCGCGAGGCCGCAGGCATTGATGGCCGTTGTCAGAACGTCAACAGCCGTGGTCGCCGACGTAAAGCCGCCGACGGCCAGCTTGGTCGCGGTTCCCGCAAAGGCCGCAGCGTCCGCCGTGTTGATGCTGGCTGAAATGGCCTGATAGGTCGCCTCCGCCATGTCGCTGGCCGCCTCGCCGGTCTCGTTGGAGTAACTGCGAACCTCTTTCGAGATGCTGCTCAAGGATTTCTGGCTCGTATCCGCGATGGTAGCAACCATTGCAGTGGAGGTCTCGAACTGTGCGGCCGCTTCGGAGCAGTCAAAAAGCCGTTCTTAATCTCGTTCAGAGTGGCGGCTATTCCGGCCGACGCAAGGACGCCCTGCAGCTCCTTGATTCCGTCGCGGCTCTTTTTGCTCGATTCCTCGCTCTGCTTTCCAGTTTCCTCGGACTTATCGCCGAACTTCTCGACCTCATCCGAGGCTTTACGGGCTGCCTCCGCTGCCTCGTCGAGGTTCTTCTCGGTCTCGGTCGTTTTCTCGGACAGGACGCCGGTAGAATTTGCCGCCTGCCCGGTGGCTTTTTCGTAGTCCCCGATGGCCGAGGACAGGTCATCGACGGAATCAGCAGCAGCGTCGGTACTCTTTGCGGTCTGCGCGGCCGTGCGGGAGACCTTGCTCAATGCTCCGTCTGCCGCCGTGCCAGTGTTCTCAAACGCCTCAAGAGCCCGTTCGCCGCTCTGCGTCATCTCGTTGAACTTGGAGGAGATTTCGTCGATGGCCTTGAATACGACTTTCAGTGTTGCCATGTCGGTCCTCCTATCGCCTTATAGGGACGAACTTCATGGTGTCCCTTCTGCGCGGGCGCGCGCTTTCCTCCTCCTCGGAGGCGATGTAAAAGAGCTTCTGTCTCCGGCTCATTCGGTCGAACTCCTCCGGTCGGAGACCGTGCCGCTGCCAAAGTACATGGGCCCAGTACGTCTCGCTGCCCGCGCTGCGAATCAGTTTTTGCGTCGTCGATTTCCTTTTCATCGGCCTGCTTCTGCTCCTCCTCGGAGAGCTGACCGCCGATGCCAAGCAGAGCCATGACGACGCGGGTGACATGAGCAAACTCGTCGGCGCGGGAGAAAACCTTTTCCGGCATCTGGGTGATGTCCACGCAGTTGTAGTACTTCATCAGCTCCGGGTCGTCCAGCTTGGGGTACTGCAGGGCCTCAACGAGGATGTGACGGGTGGCCTTTGCATTGTCGCGCTCGTCGCGGAAAACCACGTTGCCGCCGTTGATGTAGGGATTGCCCTTCTTGTCCAGCGCGACAGTGTGGGTGTGGTACCCCTCATTGATGGCGCGGATGCGCTCAGAGGAAAGCACCTTGACCTCGAGCTGGATGACCTTGCCGTTCTCGTCCTTAAAGCTCTCCGGGGCCGGTACGGTGACGACCTTCTCCACCTCTGCTGCCTCGCGCATAAAATATTTCAGGTTCTTGCTCATAGCTGTCTCCTCCAAAATAAAAATCGGAGCCCCTCCACCTAGGAGAGGCTTCGCCTGTATGCTCCCGACCAAAATGTCGGGAGGTTAGATGATGTCCTTGATGTTGAAGTTGATGACGTCATCGACCACGCTGCCGCTCTCTGCATCCAGTGCGGTCAGGGGAAGGTCACCAGTCAAGACGCAACCGACGCAGGTCACGACATCGGAGCCGTGGGCTGCATAGTAGTCAGAATTAGCGTCGTCCATGATGCCCTGAATCACGAACTCGGGCGTCGCCTTGGTTGCCTGATACTCCTTGATTTTGGTCTTGAGCCAGTTGTTGGTCCGGCGACGGGTCATGCTGCCGGTGATGGTCGCGCCAACCCAGCGGGTAGACGGAGTGGTTTCGTTCAACTGGCGGCCGGTCCACGTCTCCGGGGTGAAGTTGATAGTCATCTTCACGCCGTCCATGACCTCGACGCCGTCGATAAGCGCATGGCCCTCGCGGAGGCTAATAGGGTTTTTGTTGTACTGCATAACTTACCTCCTGCTGCTTTAGCGGGTCTTGACGGTGAAGAACAGCTTCTCGGCAGAATCCACAGGCTGGATTGCGACGATGAAATAAACCTCGTCGCCGCTGCTCAAAGATTCGTCGATTTTGAAGTCCGCGTCATAGTCCACGTTCTTGATGGCCCCCCATATCCTCGTACTGCTTGAGGATGGACTGGCCGATGCCCTTCATAGCGGCGTAGCCGGTCGGGCTGTTGTCGTACTTGTTGGGCGGGAAGTTATTCTGGATGGCCTCCTGAATAGCGTCCAGAGTGCGGATAACGCGGTTCTTGCTGTACGTCTTGTCCTTGGGCTTCTTGAAAGAGACCAGAGAATTGATGTCGTACTCGATGATGACGTTGCCCGCCTCGGAGTAGGAGAAGAACATCTCGCCGTTCTTGATGGCCGCAATGGCTGCTTCGTTGTCCTTGGGGTCCACGATGCCGGTCGCGCCGTTGTAGACCTCGTAGGTGTTAGACTTGATGCAGCTTGCGGATGCGGTGATGCCAGCAACGAATGCGCAGGCCTCCGCGTGGGTCAGCTCAACGCCGTCAACAACAACAGAGTTTGTGACATTGATGACGCCCTCGTGGTCGGGGCTCTTTGCGTCCGGCAGAACCACATTCACGCCCTTGCCCATGCTCTCGCGCATATACTTGATTTTGGTGATGGCTGCGGTCTGCAACGTAGCATCGGTAACGGGGAAGCACAGAGTATTGAACTTGATGCCCTCCATCTTGTCCACAAACGCGGTGACGTCACCGTTTGCGCTGGTGACGTTCGTGCCGCCTGCCAGCTTCACTCCGGATGCCGCTTTCAGGTCGCCCGTACCGGTGAACTTCACCAGCTTGTCGTCTGCTGCGTCTGCAATAAGCTCCTCGACGGTCTTGACGCCCTCGTACACAGCGGTGGCGTCAGCATCCAAATACACGGTGACGTCAAAGCCGCCGACGGGGTTTGTGACGACAGAGACGTGAATATCGTTGCCGCGAGTGCCGCCGTACTTGGCCGTTACGGTCAGCGGAGTAGCGGTTCCGGTTGCGGCTGTGCCGCTCTCCGTGATGTAGACGATGACCTTGGAAGCCTTTTTGAATGCCTCACGAATCAGGCGCATCTTATCGTTGGTCGCGTCGTAGACGCTGCGGCCGAGCTCCACACTGTAAGCATCCGGGGCCGCTGCCGTCAGGGTGATGGGCGTCTTGGCGGGGCCAAAGTCGTAGCCAATTAGGGGCAGCAGCACGATGCCGCGCTCAGAGTTGCCGACGGTGTCGTTGCGGTCGCTCTCGAAGTTGATGTAAGTGCCCGGGCGGGTCTTTCCCGCCAGCTTATCGTATTTACCGCCTGCCATTAAACAACGGCCTCCTTTCCGAGCCACTCGTCGATGTGCTTCCGCATCTCCTCGACGGTGTATTCACCAGTCATGCCCGCCGTGGCACCGGCGAACGTGCTGGCCGAAACATGAAAAAGCGTCCGGCAAGCCTTTGCCAGACGCTCAATATGGAACTTCTGCGCGGTCTGTGCCGCGCTCGCGTTCTTCTCTGCCATGCAGATACCTCCTATTCAGTTTTTTTTTCCTCGGCCGCTTTGAGGTCGAGGTTGTAGTGCATCACCTTCTGGCAATCCACCCTGTTGTACGGACGGCGGCTGTCCCAGTGGAGTGTGAGCTGGGCTGTGCCTGTGTCCAGCCGTTTCACGCCTCCGGGGTCTTTGAGCCGTACTCCGCCTCCTACCGCTGCTCCCGCCTCGTCAATGAGCGGGACAAGCAGGCGGGCTGCGCAAATGGCGTTCAAGGCCGCTGCCGCGCTTGCGTAGGCGTCCTCGTCCGTGCTGGCGAAAACTTGATGTACCAGTCATATTCCACCGCATAGGACGCGAACGTGTCGCCGAGAGGTGTGAGCTCCGGCTGCGGAAAGAAAACAGAGGGTACGACGAATCCCTCCGGGATGTCCCAGTAATAGGGCGTAATCCCGGGCACGGAATCGAGGATAAAGCGGATAGCGCTTGCGATTTCCTGCTCTAAGGCAGCCATAGGTTTCACCTCACAAAAAATCCTTGAAATACTCGTCCAGCCAGCTCTGCAGCTTCTTTTCGAGCAGCTCCGGGTAGAGCTTTTCTAGGATTCTGATGGAGCTTTCCCAGTAGTGGGAGCCCTCCACCCATTTCATTTTTAGGACCATCCCGGTCTTCTCTCCCGGGGTGTAGATGAAGCGGTCCTTTCCGTTCGCCTTTTCCCAGTGTCCGGGAACGAATCGCCTCTCTATCCCTTTCGGGTTGGTCCAGTGGCCGTCATTTACGAACTTGGCGTACTCGACGTTCGTGCCGACCTCAAGGGTCAGGCCGTTCTCGTCGAGTGTCCAGACGTTCTCCCTGTCGCCTTTTTGGAAACTGTGGAGCAGCAGCCGATAGTCCAGCACGTTCCGGCGAACGATTTCATCTTGCAGAATGCGTAGGAACTCAATGCCGAGCCCTTCAAGAAACTTGTTCAGTGCCCGCTTAAAATCGCCCTGCGCGCGGCCGTTCCGAGCCGCTTCACGAAGTTTTCGAGCTCTACTGTGTCGAATGTCACCTGCGCCATTACAATGGCCTCTGTTGGGCTGTGCGGTATATCTTTACCGTCATGTGATGCCCTCGGATGTTTCGCGGTTGACCTGCGGTGTATTCGAGCCCTGTTTCGCTGCTGACGATTTTGTCGTTGAGCCTGATGTCCGTTCCTGCCGGGAGCGTGAGCTTTATGTCGCTGTCCATATCGTTCTGCGGTTGCTGCTGGGCGATTTGGATGGACGCGCTACGCACTCCGAAATGGCACGGGACTTCCTCGAGGTCCGGCTGTTTGGGGTATTTGAACTTGGGGGAGCCGGGGAGCCCGTAGCCGGGGCTCGTGCTCTCCTGCTGGGTGTGGTAGATACTGCAACGATGGTCAAAGAAGTCCTCAATAGCCATTGGTTCAGAGGCTCCTTAACCGCATCGTGACGCCGTTGAGCGGCTGCACGACGACGTAATCGTCCAGCAGGCTCTCCACGCCCAGTTTCCCGGCGTCTATGATGCTGCTCTCTGCCGTGTAGGAGTAGTCGTCAAAGGTCTCGCTTTTGAGGCGGACCTTGGTCTGCTCAACGGCATTGTGGGCGTATGCCTCCGCGATAAGGAGGACCGCCGTCTTGACATTCTCCGGGATTTCGGGGTATTTCTCCGGGTCGTCGAATCTGTTGTTGCAGTAGTCGATGACCCAGCTCTCCGCCCGGGAGATGTCAATTTTGAGCTTGCTGTCGGCGCGGTTCTTTACTTCCTCAAATTCTGTGTACTCCTTGAGTTCCTCCGGCGTGACCCATGGCCGTTCGGCCATCAGCCCTCCGGGGAGATGATGGCGGCCGCTGCGGCTGCATCCGCCTCATACTCACGAATCTTCTGCAAAATGCTGGCCTTAGTGGTGCAGCCGGTCAGGTCGATGCCGTTGTCCTCGGCAAATTCCTTGAGCTCTTCGAGCTTCATCTTGAAATGTCAGGGACTTCCACGGGCTCCTCGGCGACGGCCGCGACGACCTCCGCCTTGTCCTTGCCGGTGGTATCGACGCCCATATCGTCAGCCAGCTTGTCGAGCTGCTCCTTGTCCATCTCGCCGAGGAAGTCGGCGCACAGATGGCCGGTGACGGTGTGAGCGTCAGGGGAGAGCCTCGAAATAGCCGCTTTCCAGCAGCGCGGTATATTTCTCGGGGTCGTCCACAAAGACGTCAGGATGCGCCGCAGAGGCGCGCACAACGCCATCATAGGACAGACCTTTAATCAGTCTGAGGTGCATAGCGTCCTGCCTCCTGTTAGATAGATGCCAGACCGGTCACAATGGCCGTTGCGTCCAGCTCCTCAACCAGTGTATCGAAGTCGAAATGCACGACATAGAAACGCTTGTCCTGATAGATGGCCTCCGGGCCCTCGGTGGTCTTGCGGATGACAACGCCGTAGGAGTTGACGACGACCAGATTCTTCGGGTCGGTCAGCATGATGACATCGTCGGGCAGGGCCGGGACCTCGATGACGGGAACGCTGGCGGGATTCTCGACGCGCTTGTCGGTGATGATGCCGCCTGCGGTGACTGCCTGATTCAGGATGTAACGCTCCCACTCCTGACGGCGGTGGGGGACATCAGCCAGCGGAGAGAGCCGTTGTTGAACTTGTCGGGAACTGCGCGCAGGCCCTTGTAGAACACATCCAGAACCATTGCGCCGGAGTTGATGCCGGACACATCGACAACGTGGCCGCCCTCCTTGAACTGCTTGACCCAGCCATCGTTCACTTTGAGGAAGTCGGCGTCATCGACAGTACCCAGCTCGGTGGCCTCGCCTGCGTTGAATGCGCCTGCGGTGTGGGCTGCGGTGTACTGGTAGACCTTCTTGTTGTATGCGACGAGGTCGCCAATAGCGTAGGTCTCAGAGGAGCTGAACTCCTTGACCTTGGCATACCGCTCGTCGCCGTTCAGGCACAGGTCCTCGCGGTCGCAGCCAATCTGACGGGTCATCAGGTTGGTGACGATGGTCTCGTAGTTGGAACCCTCGATGTTTTCGCGCAGGGTCTCCTCCGTGATTTCCCACGGCAGACGGACAGGGGGTGCAAGCGTATTCCAGCTTGCCATGCTTCACGCCGGAGCGGTAGCCGTCGTCGGTGTTCTCGGTCTTTTGCGCAGCAGACGGCGGCCGACGCCAATCTTGTCGATTTCGCCGGTCTTTGCGGAGCGCAGCTCGTGGCGGACGAGGCCGCTCAGCGGAGTTGCCTCAAAGGTCTGCTGAATGAACTTCTTCGCCTGCTCCGGGTTCAGTGCGCCGCCAGCGGCCAGACCGGCGGTGGTGATGGTCTGGCCTGCTGCGTTCACGATTGCCTTATTGCTTCTCATGGTCATAGTGCTTGTTCCTCCTTACAGGATACCAGCGAGATAGTGCGGCTCGGACTTCTCGACAGGGTCCTCCGGGTCGCCATCATCGTTCAGGTTGGTCGGCAGGCCTGCGGCCTTGCGGACGGGTGCGACAGCCTTGGCAACGGCCTTTGCGACGACGTCTGCAACATTCTCGGCGGTCAGCAGCTCCGGGGCCTTTTCGGGCTCCTCCTGCTGGCCGAGAGCCTTTGCGACGGCTGCCTCGACCATCTTGCCGACGGTCTCGACGGTCAGGCCTGCGGGCTCTGCTGCCGGTTCTGCAGCTTTCTGGACGGGGTCAGTCGCGGGCTTCTGCTGGGCTTCCAGTGCCTTGGCGACGGCTGCCGCCACGGTATCTTCGATTTCTTTCTTGGTCACTTCGGTTTCCTCCTGTTCTTCTTCGGGGAATTTATCAAAGGAACTCCCCGAGGTTTGTGTAGATGGACTGCAACGTGCTGCGGTTGGCTTTGCTCATGGCCTTGCCAGCCTTGATGACGGCGCAGCTTTCGAGCGATTTCGCAACGGGCTGCCCTTTGGTGAGCAGCTCGGTGACGATGTCGTTGAAGTCGTTCAGGGCGTTTCGGATGGTCTCCTCGTCCGACGCAAACTCCAAATGGTCATTCTCCCAGTTGTACCGGTACAGAACGTCGTTGAGCGCGTAGAACGCGGTCCAGAAGTTGTCGCTCTGGATGCGCTTGGTGTAGTTGTCGGCAACTTCGCCTTTCTCGACAACATCAAAGCCGAGGGCAGCGGCCATCTTCTTGAAGATGCCGCGCATACCCTTTTCGGGCTGCTCCTCCGCCTTTGCCACTCCGTCATCGGGCAGCGGGTCGTCCTCGTCGCTGTACTTGCCGACGCCGCCCATGGAAAAGCCGGTGATTTCGCCTTTCTGGACTTTCTCGAAAATATCCGGGTCGTCCACCTCGACGGTCATCATCCATGTGCCTTTCTTGATGGCCTGCTCTCCGACGCTCATATCGCAAGGCGCAACATAGCTCTCGACGACGGCCGCCTTTTCGAGCGGCTCGAACGAGTGCTGCACATCCACCTGATTGCCGTTCTTGGCGAACCAGTACGCGGCCTTGGTGATTTCCTGCTCCGTCATGTAATTGCCGTGAGCGTCCTCTGTGAGGGGCTCATAGACAATGCCGGTGATGTAGTGGCTATCAGCATCCGCGTTGACGATTCGGCCGTAAAAGCAAAAGAGGCGGAGCCGTGCTCCGCCTTGGTGATAAGAAACTGTTTCTTGTTGGCCGCCTTGTCTACAAGGCTGACAAAAGAAATCTTTGCATCTGTGATGGCGTATGCTTTCTCGATTTTGCTCATGGTTTTCTCACCTCCTCTCTACGCCCCTAGGTAGGGCGTCTAATGGTCGGCCATGCGTCCTTGCCGCTGCGCTCAAGGAGTGCAACGTCAAAGGGCTTGCGGCCTATATCCTCAAGCGATGAATAGAACCAAACGACCATATCATCGCACTGGGGCTCGTCTACGATGGAGAAGATGCGCCGGAGCTCGTCCTCCGGCGCGTCTGCCGGTGCTGCGCACCACTTGACGATGCGCAGCCTCCCGGGGAGCTGGTATCTCTCGACCCGCTCCACATGGTACTTAGGCTTGAAAAGGCGGCGAATAATCGCCGAAACGATGCGGTCAAGTGCTTTTCACATGGGGCTCCTCCTCCGGCATAATGATTTTGACGTTGGGGTTCTCAAGCAGAGCCTCAATCTCGGATAAATCGGCTCCGAATGCAATCCGTAATTCAAGCGTTGCGGGCTGTCCTGCGTCATGGTGCAGGGTGTACCCGTTTACGATGTTCGCCAGCTCGATGCCGTCGATTTTGAGAATAGGCTGCTTTCCAACTCGGGCTTCGTCGATGGTAACTTTCATGTGTAGTCCTCCTCGTTGATGCCTGCGCGCGCCTTGTTCTGCGCGTCGAGCTCTTCTCTCCCACTCGCCGTCGTCCTCCGCGATGGCCTGCGCTTGGAGGGCCTGCCGCTCCTCAAGGGAGAGGCCGAGCACCTCCTCACTAACTACCGGCTGCAAAAGGCAATGGCAGTTGACGCTCTCTCTCGGCGGCAAGCAGACGTCTCGCGGGGTCATGGGGTAGTAGGTATTTCCGTCAGCTCCAATCAGGGTGAACGGCTGCCCTTTCGGGACGTGAACGCCGTCCATATCCACATGGTTCTGTCGCGGGTCGTTTCGGTAGGCTCCGGTGTGTTTCCACATCTTCTCCTCGACGGCCGGGCTCTGGATGTAGCTTTCGAGCTGCGCGTAGCCGTGCGCCCGGAGCACCTCCGTCAGGGCCACGCGCCTCGCGCGGTAGCCCGGGGAGCGGATACCGCTGTCTGCAATGAGGTTTGCGACGTCGTTGATGCCCTTGCCGTCGTTCAGGCCCTTTTTCAGGACTGCCTCGATTTCGGTCTCGGTGTCCAGCTTCATAATGTCGGCGAGGTCGCTGCTCCACGAGCTTATCCAATCGGTTGTCCGCTTGGTGAGCTTCGTAACGGTGAGCTCTGCATCCGTTTTCTGGACGTAAGCCTCAACATACGTCGGCATGATGGTGGAAAACTGAGTATGGAAAACGTCGAAAAGGTCCTGCGCCAGCTTGCTCTTGTTCTTGAACTTCGGCCAGTTGTCCTTGAAGAAAGTTTCAAGGTCGATGGCGTCCGCCAGCTCCTTGAGCAGGTCGTCGGCGTTGTCCTCGAGGAGCTTCGTCACGACCTCCTCGATTTCGTCCACGGTGTTCAGGCTCTCTTTTGCCTTGAGGTATCCCTCCATCGTGAGCTGCTCGTACAGGTCGTTTTCTGCTTTGGCGAGGTATGCGTCGATGGCCTTGATTAGGGGTCCGCAGCGTAAGCACTTCACTCCGCGTCGCCCTCCTCCTGTTTCATGTCAGACAGCAGGCGGCGGACCTCTTTCATCACGGCGACGAGCTCCGTCTCATTGGCGGCCGCCGCTTTCTGAATCTGACCGTCGAGCTGTTCCTCCACGCTAGGCCCGCCCTGCTGGGCGTTCTGCGCGGGCTTTGCCTCCGTCTGTGTGTTTTCCTTACCAGCGTCAGAACCGCCATTCTGCGCCACGCTGGGGCCGTTTCCAGCCACGGTGATGGCTGCGGCCCGCTGCTGTGCGTTGGTAAACGCGAGCGGAATGTCGCCCCACTCCTCGGGGAAGTCCTCCGAGGTCTCGCCGAGGGCCTTGTACAGGACGCTCTTTGCCTTGTTCGGGGTGAGGCCGCCAGCGTTGTTGCAGACGGTCAGCAGCTTGTACAGGTCGTCCGGGTTTGAAACGTCCGGCGCACGGAAGAACACCTCGACGTACTTGAACTGATAGCAGTTGAGCAGCCTGTTGTTGATGGCCCACGCCAGACGCCGCCGCTCCGGCTGGAATACCTGCTTCTCGGTCACTTCCATGGCCGTCTGCGCCGTCGCGCGGTTGAAGTCCGTCGTGTATCCGGTGTACAGGTCCGGGAGCTGGAACGCGCTCTGCACTTTCCGCCGGTTGTTTTCGAGGTAGTCTTGGAAAAGCTCGTCCTTTTGCAGGATAGCAGCAAGGTCCTTGACCTCGACCTCCGGCCGGTTCTCGGCGTTGAATCCGGTGCGGTTGTCTGCCGCCTCCGTTTCCAGAACCATGAAACTGTGCTGGCCCGCCTCGCCTCGGATGCCGTTCATGTACTCCTTTGAGCTTGGCGAAACTATCGTCCGTCAGGCTGCCGCCCTTTACCATAATCAGCAACGGGGTGTGTCGGCCGTTCAGGAAGTAGTTATTGTTGAGGCTCTCCGCTCTCCGGGCTCCGTCTACGGTAAGGATGGAACCAACCCACCGGACCTTGCCGTATGTGGCGGTTCCGATGGCAAACTCGATTATTTCGTTGGCGCGGCTCTTGAACTCAAGCTCGGTGACGTACTCTCCGCTCGTCGGGTCCATGATTCGCGGGTCTCGAACTCCTTGTAGTAGACCGTCTTGCCGTTGACGGTCTGCTTATACTTGCGGAACTTCCTCATGCGGTTCTCGGTGTGGTCCCGGTGGAAATACGTCACCTCGACGCGCGGGTCCAGCCTCCGGCTCTTTTTCCACGCTGGGGTGTCCTCGATGAACTCGAGCTGTATGACGTTCCCGTCCATATCCCGGATGACCTCTGCGTATGCGCAGCCGTAGGTTTCCCGGGCCTCCACGATGTCCTCAAAGAGCTCATTGCTCTCCTGCTCCATGTTGAGCATCTCGACGACCTCCGCCGCCCGGTCCCATTCCGCTTTCATCTCCGGGGTTTCGTCCGCGTCCGCAAAGTTGTCTTTGTACCGGATGTCGATGCCAAATCCGGCGATGTTTGACTTGTAGGCCCGGATGCACTGCGGGAGTATGGTGCTTTCGTCCACCATCTTGGAAAGCCCTCGGAGGTCGAACGGCGGCTTTGTCCAAATACCTGCCGTGCACGCCTCCTCCGGCGAGATTTGCAGGGAGCCGTCTGCTTTGGCGATGGGCTTCATCCCGCCGCGCTGCTCCGGGTCGTCCGCTTTAAAGATGCGGACGTTTACACGCTGCTGGGCGGGCTGCTTCTTGTCGCTCACTTCTTACCGTCTCCTCTCCTCTTGGGTTTAACCGGCAGGCACAGCAGGAGGATGCAGTCGGCCTCGTCGGGCGAGTGCATCCCGCGCTTTTTCATAGCGTCCTTGCTCTCCACGCGGATTTTGGCGTCGTCGGTCATGGAATACTTTCGTGTGGAAAGCTGGCCGACGAGGTCATTATCGTTCGGGAGAATGAGTTGGACGGGCTTCTGTGCGCCCTCCGGCGTCTGCGGTGCAAGTAGGTTCTTTACGACGCTCATCATGTAGGTGGTGCTGTCGTAGTAAAAGTCATGGCGTATGCGCTGGCCGAAGTAAACGGGGATAATATCCATCCACCAGAACCGCTCCGGCTGCTCGCGCTTTACGCGCCGCAGGCGGTCCGTGACGCCGCCGCCGAGGCCGCTGTCGTCTATCTTGATGGGAATAGCCTTGTCGAACCGGTACTTTTCCATGAGCTTTAGGCCGAGCTCCATAATGTCGTCGGCCGTCTGCATAAGGTCCTGCCCGCTCTTGCGCTTGTAGAACATGGCCTTTTCGTCCACCTTGTAACCGATGACGGTGCGGTCGTCACCATAGCGGGCAACGTCGCAGCCGATGTCGATGCGGACAGGTCTTGCCGGTTCCGTCCATTCGGTCATAATGGATTTTTCGACGAGCGGCAGAGGGATGAAAACATCGTTCTCCTGCCGGGGGAACTCTCCGGCGACACGAACACGGAAAACGTCCGAATCCTCGCCGTACATCTGGATGATGGTTTTGACGAAGTCGTCCGAGACGCGGCTGCTGTTCCGGCCGTCAACATGGAACGTGGTGTAGCTGCCTCTGTTCTTATGGTGGCTGTCATAAAAAAAGCCCGACAACTGTGTCGGGTTTCCGCACATGAGCAGCCGCGCTCCGGGCGTCGAAAGTGCGCCCAGCACCGGCTCGAACACCTTGTCGTCCACGCCGCTGGCCTCGTCGATGATGTAGAGGATGTCGTCAGCGTGGAATCCCTGCAGGGCGTCCGGCTTGCTGGCCGTTCGGGCCACAGCGAACCACTCCTCGGGGTCCTGCTTCATGTAGACCTTTTCCTTTGTCCACATCAGCTCCCGCTCGAGGGCTTTATTGTTGCGCAGCCACTTGCTTATTTCCGCCCACAGAATATCGAATAGCTGATGCTGCGTCGGGGCCGTGCAAGGGATTTTGGGAAATGGCCGGGTTGACATAAACCAGATAACGGTCCACGCCTCGACCGCGCTCTTGCCGATGCCGTGGCCGCTGCGGACGCTCGTCATCTGATTCTTTGCCACAGAATCCAATATGGCGCGCTGGTTCTTGTCCGGCGTAACGTGGAGCAGGTCCTCGACAAAATCAGCCGGGTGGTCTGCGTAGTACAGGATAGCCTCTTGGGTCATCATGTCTGTTCTCCTCGTTTCCGGTTCTCGTATGCGGCCGCGATTTCATCGGCGAGGGAGAGCGTGGTTTCCTCCTGCTCCTCTGCCGTCTTGCCTCCGGCCGTGACGCCCGCCTCCTCCATCCGGTTATCCCGCTCAAGCTCTGTGGCCTTGTCGAGGAACTGGATAATGTCCTTTGGCGTCATCGACCCGTCCGGCAGATTCTTGAGCTCCGCGAGGGCTTTCTCTTGGAGCTGCAAGGCGATGCCGATGTGGCGGGTCCTCATTTTTTGTACTTTCGGAGTGCCTCTTGTCGGGCTACGTCATCCAAATGGTTGTCATACGCTCGGCAGCGTTCTCCCCCTTTTTCTCGCGGCTCCAACGCTTGATAAGCGTGTCACTCTTGGATAACTGTTCGGCAACGACCCGTAGGCTCCTGTTTGAGCCCATGTCTCGGTAGATGGCAAATGCCTCGTAGGCCTGCGCGCTTTCGCCCGGTTGACGCTCCCAAAGGTCGTCTTTGGTCCTATTCGGCATTGTCCTCCTCTCCTCACTTTCAGCTCTGTCCCGGGCTGCGAGGCTCCGCGCCCGTAATCCAGAATAGGGTGCTTTCCGGCGCGATGCCGGAGCTTCTAAACCACTGCATCGTCTTTGCCTCGTAATGAGGATGCAGGCGAATGCCCCCCCCATGTAGCCGCTGCGGACTTCTCATAGACGAATCCGGGGCTGTGGAAAAGGTCGTGGTACTCAAACTCTCGGTCTGCGCCGTACTTTTTGAGGGTCTCATGGATGAATCCGCGCCGGTCCGGGGCTGTGGCTACGAGGTGCATCCTCTTGACCCGTTTCCCGTACCTGTGCAGTCCTATCATCACGCCGGTGGCGGTGATGCCGCTGCCGCAGGTCATCACGAGGTTTTCTATATCGTCCGGGAGGTTCTCTGTCTGCGCCGCAACTGCGGTTAGAAGCGTGTCGCCGTACCCGATGATATTGATGCCGTACTGGACAATAAAGCTGTTTTCCTGCGCCGCCAGCTCTTTTGCGCGGGCGTGTAAAATGCTGTGGCGGCCGGAACGTGCTGCGAGCACTATGGACGCCCCATATTTCATCGCCAGCCGGGGCATAGGCAGAGCCGCAACGCTCTCCCGGGTGGTTCCGCCGTACACGATTCTGCACGGCATCCCGTTTGCCCGGGCAACCGCTGCGGTGATGGGTGCTTGCGGGGAGTGGATGCTGCAATACGTCAGCAGGCTCTTGTAGTCCTTCTTGACGCTGTTCACCAGCATCACGCATTGCCGGAGCTTTCCTCCGTTCACCTCTCCGGGGCCAAACGGGGCATAAAGGTCGTCCCGCTTGATGTGCAGCCCGTCCACCTCCTGAACCGGCGTCAGGCTATACTCATTCATCCAGTCCAAACACCTTTCTGTGGTAGTCGGTCTTTTTGGCAAGTTCCTCCTGCATCAGGCCGTAAAAGCTCTGCTTTGCAATTTTGCGCCCGCTGCCTGCGCTCTGGTTCAGCGTCTTGAACGGTCCGCCTGTTCCGACTTCTTTCATCTTTTCCGTCGGCTCCGGGTTCTTACCGTTCATCAGCATACAGAGGTTATACTCGTTCGGCCGGAATCCGGGCAGTCCGTCGATGCCGCAGCAAGTCATGCTGTCGCCCATCGCGCGGAGCCGGTTCTCGCCGCTGTAGAATTTCAGGCCGTACCGATGGCACTCCGCCTTGATGGCTTCAAAATCGTGCCGCAGGCGGGGCAGCGGATAGCAGAAGTCGCCGCCGATTTTCGTCATCCCGGGTTTGGCCTTAAAGAATTTCATGCCCTCCACAATGACGCCGTAGGCTCCTGCCTCCGCGATGCGCGGGATGTTCTTCATCACGTCGTGGAACACCTCGGGCATATACGGCTGGATGCGGACGATGGTGCGCTGCACTCTGGCCGATACCGTCTTGAGGATGGCGAGCCGCTCCTCGTAGCTGGGCGTCCCGCGCTCGAGGCGGTCGTACTTGCTGCACACCATACTGATTTGCAGCACACAGTTGCACTGTGCCAGCAGGTCGAGGTACTCCGGGTCCGCAATGAGGCGGCCCTTTGTGCTCACCACAAACGGGTATTTCGTCTCTGCCAGCAGCTTGAGGCACTCGTAGCTGGCGCGAATCTGCTTCTCTACCGGCTGGAACGGGTCACTCATGCCGCCCCAGTGGATAGGGATGTTCCAGTCGCACCACTCCGTTTCGTTGCCGCGCTTGCCCTCGATAAAGGAGCGCAGGCCGTCCACGCTTTCGTCGCGCTCGATGTGGCTGATGTCGTTCTTTTTCTGCGCGAAGCAGTACCGGCATCCATGGGAACAGCCGCGATAGGTGTCGAAACGCACGGGCAGGTTGCAGAGAATAATCTGGCTCCCGCATTTGCAGCCCATTAAATTTCACCTCGAATCTTCTGAACGATGATGGCGACAAGGTCCTCTTTGCCGTTTTCCTTGATGTACTCTTTCAGGACGTCGCGGTCCTCCGCGCTGAACTTGAGTGAGATGTTGAACGTCTCCTCGATGCTCTTGAGCTCGCTGTCGAGGAAGTCGCCGTCCACGAGGGCGTCCACGTTGTTCTCAAGGGCCTCGATTTCGTACAGGTCGAATCCCGTCTCCGGGGCTGCGTCTCCAAGGCCGTCCAGCAGCTCCTTGAGCTTTACCTCGTCCCATTCGCCGGTCACTTTGTTCATAGCGATGTTGAGCTGCTTTTCTGCGGTCTCGTCGAGGTCCACCACGGACACGTCCACCTCGGTTACGCCCTCGTTCATAAGGACGGTGAGCCTCTGGTGGCCGGACACGACACGGTTCGTGCGCTTGTTCCAGATTACCGGGACTACCACGCCGAACCTGTCAATGTTCCTCTTGAGCTTCTCATACTCGTCATCGCCGGGCATAAGCTCCACGCGAGGGTTATACTCCGCGCGCTCCATGTCCGCGATTCTCTTTTGATAATTTCCATCAGATAAGCCCCTTTGCCTTGTTCACGAGCAGCTGCGCCAGCTCAACCTTGCCTGCGGGGTTCTCGTCGATGTACTTGTCCATCGCCTCGTGAACCTCCTCGGGCAGGGGTGAATGTCATGGTGTAGCTGTTCGGCTCGCTCTTTCCGGTGTCGGAGAAGTCCTCGTTCAGCAGGTCCTCGATGTGGTCGTATGTAACCTTGAGAGCATCGAGCTCCCAGTCATCAAAGCCGGTGAGGGCCATTTCGCCCTGCTCTTTCAGCTCGTCCAGAATCGCGGTGAGCTTCTCGTTGTCCCACCGGCCGGAGATTTTGTTGAGCGAAACATTGAGGATGCGCTCCTCCTGCTCGTTGAGCTCGACCTCTACCACCTGTACCTCGGTGTAGCCATTCTGCACCAGCACCTTGAGCCTCTGGTGGCCGCCTACGATGTTGCCGGTGGTCCGGTTCCATACGATGGGCTCAACGTAGCCGAAGGTCTCGATGCTCCGGGCCAGCTTTTTCGTACTGCTTGTCGCCCGGTGCGAGGTCTTTCCTCGGGTTGTAGTCCGCCGGATGGAGGTCACTCACCGGCAGAGTGATAATTTTCATCTGCCGTTCCTCCGTGACCCGTTTCGGGTCGCTCCTGCACATAAAAAGAGGAGCCGCCCTGCGCAAGGCGGCTCCCGTCAAATAGGAGAAAAAATTATGGGTTTAGGGGATTTCTTTTGCTGTTGGTATTCTACATTTTGTAGTTTAGCACTCGTATAGTGCCTTGTCAATGCCGTGTTTTTGCCCCAAAACGGGTCGTCCGTCTCGTGCCGTCAGGCTTGCTTGATGCCGTCAATGCCGAAAATCAGGGCGGAGAGCGTGGCGCAAGCCGCGTCCACATCCTTGTAGACCGTCCGCTTGTCGATTTTTTCCCGCTCCGCTACGGCCGTCGGTGAGAGCGGCCGGTCTCTCAGGTAGAGGGCTTCGATGACGCGGTAGTGCCTCTGCTCGCCCTCGTCTACGCTGTTTTCGCAGACGACCTTGTAGATTCCGAGCATCCTGTTCACATGGCGCATGATAAGCTGCGTCCGGGCTGCCGACTTCATAATACTCTCGACCTTGAGATTCTCCTCGAGCAGCTCGTCCAGTGCCTCCACGATTTCCTCGACGCTCTCCTCTCCGGTGGCCGCGCTGGCCGCGTCGTATACTGCGTGGGAGCAGTTGGCGTTGAGCACGGTATAGTTCCGCAGCAGGAGCTTGGTATTGCGGAATCTCCGGTCGCTCCGGCCGTCCCGGAACTTCTTGCGCTCCTGCTCCACGGCCTTGATGCTGGCCTCCGCTCCGAGGCGGGCAGCGTCCGTCACAGCGGCCTCGACGCTCTCCTGTATCTCTTTCCCTAAGATGGCCCGAACGGCAGCGACAGCCGCCTTTGCCGCCACCTCTGCTGCCATTATCACAATTTCCTGCTCAGTCATCGTGCTCCTCCTCTTTGTTTCCGTCCGGCAGTTCATCGAGTGTGGCCCGGGCGATTTTTTGCAAAGCGTTCGCAAACTCCCGCCACTTCGAGCGCGGAGACGCCGCATTTCTTCATGGCCTCTTTGAGCTTGCTTGCGCTGTCCTCCGTGATGGGAACGCCCATAAATGTGAATATCGGGTTTTCCATGTTCGGCTGTTCCCTCCGTATTTCGGTCACCGGTATAAAGCGTTCCGGCGTCGTCCAGTTCATAAAGCGGCTAAATCTGTACACGGCCGCGCGCCACTCTTCCGTCTCTGGCTGCGTCCCGTAGGGCATCCCGCAAAACGCCGTGAGTACATCGCTCACGTTGGAAAGCGGGTTGATGTCGTACATCGTCGGGATGCCACGCAGTAGGTCCGGGGTAAATCCCGGGCCAAACCGCACGGCGTACTCCTTGATGTCCGCCTCCGTGACGTAGTTCCTGCCGTATCGCTGCTTCATGCTGCGCCAGACCGTCCATGGGATTCTGTATACCCGCAGCCCGTCGAATGTGGCAACGATAAAGCAGTGCGCGCCGAGGGTTGTGTAAGAATCGAGCTTTTTGACCTGCTCCGGTAGTACGCGGTCTTTGTTTAGCCTGCCCGTCCCGGTGCTCTTTGCCTCGAACATCACCGCGCGGCCTCCGAGCATGACGCCTTTGAAATCCGGTTCCGCCTTTTTTGTATACACCGCGCGGAACTGCCCCGACTTGTTCGGCTGGCTCACCGGTTTCATCGGCTCCGGCGTCTTGCTTATGTCGGCTCGGCCCGTCTCTGTCAAAAGAGCGCATGAGGCTTCTACCTGTTCTTCCAGCCTCCCTCCCTGCGCGCGGCTCCGCGCTCCCTGCAAGGCCCGGAGCGGGTCCTTTACCGGGCCGCTCATTCGAGGTAGCCCTGCTCTCGGGCGAACTCTGCGATTTTGTAGGCGGTCGCGCTCTTGATGCCCTTGCACTCTCCGGCGTCGAGCTGCTCGAGGAGCTGCGGCAGGGTCTTGCCCGGAGCCGGGGTCGATGCGCGCTGGGCCTCAGCCTCGGAGTAGCCGGTGTTGTAGGCCTCCTCCCGGATGTGGTCGATGTGCTCCACGAGCTTGTCGTCGGTCATCTTGCGCAACTTCACGGCGCGCTCATGTACATTCTTCTCCTCGCCGGTCATCCGGCAGTTCCTTTTCTTCACTGGGCTCCCTCTCTTTCCAGCCGCTTGCAGCGGCCATTCTCATAGGCCATGCACTTCTTTTCCGAGCACCAGCCGAAACGCTCCGTTGTAATCTCGGTCCGGCTAATCCACGAGTAGCTCACTTCCCGTTTCGTGCTTTTCTTGTACGGGCAAAACATACCATCATCGCTCATTGTGCTGTCTCCTATAAAACATTCATGTGAAGCGGCTGCCCGGTGGCAAGCTGCCGATGGATAAACTCACGCTCGAGGCAGTTACTCACCATAACGAGGGCTCGCAGCTCTCCGGGGGAGAATCTTGCTGTCGAGATAGAGCCGCTCAATTTCCGGCCCCCGCGCGTGGAGCTCCCGGATGGCCGCCTCCGCGTCCTCCCACTCGGTCAGGTCGTACAGCTCGCCGAGTGCCTTGTCGAACTCACTTTTTTCCGGCATTGTCGGCTCCCTTCCGCAGACATCTGGCCGCTGCACTCATAAGGTTGCTGTACGACTTTACCGTCATTCCCATGACGCTGTCTCCGATGCGGTAGCTGTAGGCATAATCGCCAAGCGTGTCAAGTTCCTCGGCAAGCTCCTCGGGCGTCGCATTCTCAAAATTCAGCGTATGGGTTTCTTCGTGCTCTCTGCACTCGGCCTCGCTGTAAAACTCCTGTCCGCAATGCTCGCAGGTGTAAATATCAATGTTCCGGTGATTCATCCTTGCCGCCCTCCTGCTTTGCCGTCTCTTTGTCCAGATTATCCTTGAGCCGGTCGAGCTTGTCCCATACGATTTTCGTAATGCTGACACTCTCGCGCCCTCTGAAAAATGCGAGCAACTGTACCAGCATAATGAAAACGTCGGCAATTTCCTCCTCTATGTTCGAGTACGCTTCCTGCGGCTTCCGATTGAGCGGGTTGTCGTACTTGCGCTGGCACTCTTTGTACTTGCAGAGCCTCCGCTTTCCTGCCTGTCTTAGTCTTACGCTGACGACTTCGATTTCGTCACACTCGCGGTGTTTCTTCCGCCCTGCTTCGTGTCCGAGGTACTCTGCCTCTTTTTGGTCGTCTGCCATGACTGCGACGCCGAAGTAGCAGGTGGAGCTCTCTGTCCTGCCCTCAAGGAACACATCATACCTCGGCATCCGGTTCCTCCTCGTATTGGTGGACATCGACGAAGATGGCTTTCTTCCACGGGAGCGCGTTGTATGCTGCCCGCGTCTCCTCATCCGTCATGTTGTCCACCAGCTCCGGGTCATAGCGTTCATAGAGAACGTCGTTCATCTCGCAAATGTCATCCTCCCGGTAGTAGGTTCTTTCTTTGCCGATGATGAACTCCTGAACCGCGCTCTCTCCCCCATGAGCCAAGCCAGCAGTAATACTCGTCGCCGCTGACCACGTCCCCATCTACACAGGGGATGACCGGGAGCTCCGGGTTTGCCTGCATAAGCTCGAGGAGCTGCGTGAGCTTTTCGCTCTGTTTCATGTCATTCCATCCTTTCTTTTCCGGGGCTCCGCCCGGGTTGCTTTTCTGCTCGGCGGCCTTGTGCCATACATAGGCCACAACAACTATTACTGACAAGGCGACGGCCGCAAAGGAAAGCCAGTAAGTTAAGGTTTCCAGCAGGTCGTCAAGCTCTAAAAGAACCTCGTACATAGTCACCACTCCTTTACCTGAATTTCTTCTTGAAACTGCGCACGATGGCTCGGTGCGTCCACCTACGGCAGTAGGGGTTTCGGACGCTCCCGTCGTACTCCTGCTTCATCTTCTGGTATGCCGCCTTGTTCTCCGCATACCGTTCGCAATGGTCGTGGCATCCCGGGTGTCTGTCCGGGCACTCTTTCGGGCAGATAGTCATAAGCCGAGCATAACGCTGGCCCGTTTCCGGGCGGCCGTCATGGTTTCGTCGTACTTCGCTGCGCTGTATACCGCGAGCGGAGCCACTGCCCGGGCTGCTCTGGCCCTCCTGAATATCTCCGAGTAGACAGCGGCCGTCTCGTATACGCTGGGGCCTCTGCCCGGGGTCGAAAGCATCCCCTTGCGGTCGTCGGTGTCAGTGACGCGGAGGTCCTCTTTGAGGGCGTCCTGTACGCATCTGCGCAGACGGTCGAGGGCGAGGTCCTTATCCTCTTTTTTCCCACTCGAGGTACTGCTTGTAGTTGTTCATGGAGTTCTGCTTGAGGCGCGCCAGCCGGTCTCTCCCGTAGCCGAACGTCTCGTGACAGGTGGCCGCCATAACAAGCCACGCGATTTCTGCGCCCTGATTGCTTGCCATGCGGAGCTGCTCCTCCCGGCGTCCTCTCGGAGCTCGGTCAACCGGCAGCCGGACCTCAAAATCACAGATGCCTTTGAGGTTCTCCCTCATGGCGTCCGTTGCGTTCTTGCTGCTGCCGTATAGGATGGCCGTCTGGTATTTTTTCTCAAAAGCGTCCATCTCGTTACACGCCCGCAGGAGGCGGGACGCGCCAATGCCGTCGTCTTGGTGCATAGAAACGACGATGCACCACATAAAGAGCTGCGCGGAGCGGTCGCGCTGGTCCTCGCGCTCCTGCTGGATGTTGTGGGTCAGTGCTTTCATCATCCAGCCCTCCTTACGTCGTATAGCAACGCTTGGCCGGGTTCCACGTGAGCTTCGGGATGCTCCGGCCGCAAACGCAGGAGAACTTCTCGTTTACGATTTCGGCGTCCTCGACGTTCGTCCGACCGTAGCTCTCCTTCTTGCAGACCGGGCAGGTGAACTCGAACCGTGCCAGCGCGTCCAGCGGGATTTTCGCGCCGCACTTCCGGCACTCGTTGGTCGTTTGCGGTTCGCGCAAGAACTGTACAAACTCGCTCTTGCATTTCGGGCAGCGCAGGAGCATGAGCCCCTTTGCGCCGACGGGCGTAAGCCAGCTTACCGGCTTCTTGGGGGGCTTTCTTTTCCGCCGTGGAAACTACCGAGGCGGCCTGCTTCGGCTCGCTGGTGACGCTCTTTTCCGCCTCCGGCGCGCTGTCGCCGTTGTACAGCGTCGTGGTCTTGGCGATGGTCTCGAGTGTTTTGAGCGCGGTGTCGAGCTCTGCGGGGCTCTTGCCGGTCAGCGTGACGCTCACATCCGGTTCTCCTGAAACTTGAAAATTTCCATTGAGACTTCAAACTTCGTACTTGCCATGTTTCTATTCCTCTCCAAAATGATATTTTGTTACCGCAATAGGAAACGGCTCAATTTCGCTCGCCCAAAGGCAGCTTCCTTTGCCGTTGAGCTGCTCCCAAATGTACGGAAAGCCTCCGATGCCGTCAAAAGACTGGCCATTGTGGCATCTCGCTCGTAAATCGCGCACAGCCGCTTGAGCACCCACTTCCAAGGTGGGATTGCGATGCTGTTACCGAGGGCTTTATACCGCGCTGCGTCGCTGCTCTCCGGGTGCTTTTGCCCTTGCTATCAACCCAGCTACCGATATCGGTCCACCCATCCGGGTAACCTTGCAAGCGTTCACATTCAAGAGGTGTAAGGCGTCTAACGATGCCTGCGTAGCATACCTGCCTCGAGTTGGTTCTCCCTCCATCTCCCGGGTTTGTGAGCGCATACATCGTGTCAGTCATCGTCTCGCAATTTCTGCCATCCTTCCTCCCGCGCTCCGTAAAGGCAATGGCTGTCTTTGCAAACACGATGTGCCTATCGGCTGCCGTCAGCGTCGGCGACGGGTCTCCGGGTTTTCCTACACCAAGACCATTACCGGCTCCGTCCTGATTTCGAGTTGCTCCGCCACCTTGGAACCTTGTAGCTTTATCGTTTATAGGAATTGCATCAACAACGACTTCGCGTTCCACCCCGCTCCGCATCCCACAGCCCTTGTAGTAGCTCGCGTCTAAAGTTCCTGCCACGTTAGCGTTTTTAGTGGTAATAAGCGACGCATCTAAAGCGGGGTTTCGATATTCAAGAGCGAAGTGGCTGCTGATTCTCTTTGCTAAAATCGTTCCGGATACCCCTTCGCTGACGTTGTAGCTTCTGCAATCCACTCCACTCGCAATCACTTGCGGTTCTGGCTCTCCGTTCCGTCGGGCTCGCTCCATTCCCGCTCTGCCTGCATTTCCAAAGTTGCTTTCAGGAGAGCAGGAATTTCTTTCTGCCGTCGCTCTGCTCTCGTCAGGATTCCACGACACGCTTTCCCGCTCAAATAATATTTCGGGTGCGATTCTTCCTCCAAAATCTGCCACAAGCGAGATTCTCCGTCTCCGTTGTGGAAGAGGCTTATCGGGTGTTCCCCAAAACTGAGCGTCGAGAACTCTCCACGCAACGCTCCATCCGTCTCCCATGAGGCATCCGCTTGTGGGCCATCCTTTCGCAGGGACAGGAACAGGGGGGCTTTCGGTTCAGCGACGCGGACGGTTTCTTCGAGAACTGCCTCAAAGTCTCTGCCTTTGTTAGAGCTGAAGGCTCCGGGGACATTTTCCCAGACCATGTATCTTGGTCGAATAGCGTCATTTGTTTTTCCTCTTGCTGCATCTGCCTTTCGCATCTCCTTTACCAAACGAATCTGCTCTATAAACAGTCCAGAGCGTTCGTCCTTTAGTCCGGCTTGTTTGCCCGCAACGCTCAAGCCCTGACACGGGCTGCCGCCTATAACAACATCCACTGCCGGGACAACGTAGCCGGACAATTTTGTTATATCTCCGAGGTGCTTCATCAGGTTTCAACCTCCTGCGCTACAGCTCCCAGTAGCTTACAGCGTGTAAGCATCATCCTCTCGAGCGAGGACTGGTACTTCTGAACCGGCTCCGCAGAGCACTCAAAGCAACGTCCGGCGTACCGCCATGTGCCGCCCTGCCGCTTGAATGTCAGGTAGGTCGGCCGCCAGTGTCCATTGGCGTCCTTTGCGGTGCTGATTTCTCCGCCCACCTGCAACAGGCCTGCGCGGTTTGTGCGTGGCGGTAAGACGTTAAGAAAGTAGTCAATCAGGTCTGCGTCTACCTCGTCGCCCGGTTCGAGATAGTCCTCTGCGGTCGGCAGGCCGCTCTCAAACCATTTCTCGAGCGTCTTGAGGCCGGTTCCTGCTGCCTCTGCGCGCAGCCTCTCGACCTCGTTAGCGATGAGCAACATCTGTATGTTGCTCAAGAAAATGTCGCTGCCATCATCGAGGTGGAGATAAACAGCATTTGCTTCAAGGAACAGCACCGGGAGGTCGAGATAAGTCGTTACCGCTCCGCTCCTGTCCACTACCGGGATGCAGATGCGCTCGCGGGCGGCTCGTCCGCCCCTGTGGTAAAGTATCCTGTCGAATGCGTACCTGCGGCAGTCGCATTTCTCGGTGCAATAATTGACCGCGTCGTCCGGCCACAGGCCGATAATCATAAGTCGCTTCATGCTGTCCTCCTCAAACGTAATCGGCGTACCGGGTGCTGATGCTCTGCACCCACTCTTCGTCCAGTTGTTGAGGTATGTGCTCCACGCCTCCTCGTAACTGTTCCACCACCATTTCCGGCTCTTGAGGGCAACAATAAGCTGCTGCCGAGGCTTCATAACGAACTTGATGTACGCCCGGTCGCCCATCGTGTAGGCGACGAGGTTCTCGTCCTCGAAAAACTTCTGCCGGTTCAGGTTTGCGAGTTTGCCCTCTTTCCCGGCCGCGTAGAGCTTGGCGATGACGCTGTTCTTGCGCCAGCGGTACTTTTCATGGAGCTTCTCGTAATACTCCATGAAGAGCTCCGGGTCCTTGTTGGCGAGCTCGCATAGGCTCGCGGTAGGATTAAGCGTCGTCCGCTCGATGCAGAATTTGATGTCATCGACCAGCCGCGCAATCTCCTTTGCGTCCTTGTCCTCGATACGGCCCTGCCAGACTTGCTCCTGCAGGCCGTTGAACCACTCCACGAACTCAGAGGAAAGGCGGAGAATGGTGTCGCTGTGGTCCAGCTTCTTTGCGTTGTACCGCGCCGGTCCTGCGACGGCGACGCTCACATGGGCTGCCTCGTGCCGGAGCTGCTCGCTCCACTTGGCATAAATCTGGTCCACGATTTTCTGCTTGCGGCTGTCCGGGATGTTCCAGCTCATAACTTTCTGGCAGTAGACCTCGTACTCGTGGGCCGAAATGTCGCCGCGCTGGCCGCTCATGCTGTTGCTGTTCGCCTGATGAATGAGGCTCTTGTCCAATTCCTTGATTTTCACCTCACTCATGGTAGACCTCCTGCCGGTTCAGCGGCGGTTTAGGGATAGAGGGCTTCTGCGGGGCCAAAACCAGCTCGTAATCGGATGCCTGTTGCGGGTCGAGCGGTGTGGCGTACTCAATGTAGCCCCATGCTTTATTGTCGATTTCCTCGCAATAGGTCCGACCGCTCTCGAAGTTTACGATTTCGGTAACGCTCTCCGTAGAGGGGATTCCGCCCACCATCAGCGGGCGGCGTGTGTGCTGTAATATCTGTAAGCCATAATTTTCTCTGCCTCCTGCAATTCAAATGCGAGCTCGTCAAGCTCTTTCTCGATTTCCTCCGCGTCGTGGACAATCTGCCGCGCGCCCGGAACGCCCTTCGTACCGTTCTGCTTTGCCTCAATCCACATCGCAATATGCTCGTCCGGGTCAAAGCTGTCGGAGTAGTCCAGAATCTCGTCCGGGAAGTTCTCGACTTTCACGCAGACAATGAAGTCCTCTCCGGCCGGTGAATACCACTCGAGCTCAACGCGGCCGTCGTCCGTATAATCGCAAACGCTCCATTCACGTTTCTCGAGAATATCCAAATACGCCTGCGGCAGCTCCTCTTTGGCCTTTCGGTCTTATTCGAGCGGTTCGGGTCCAGCCAAATAGAGATGTTGTAGATGTACTGACCGCACCGAACGCATACATCATGTTTGCCCCAATATCCGAGCTTTTTCATGCCTCGGACGCTGCCGGTATAATGGATTGATGGATGCCGTTCTTTTTTGCTCGTCAGTTAATTTCATGTACTTCAACGTCTGCTGCCTCCTGTTCTATAATCGGGCCACGCCATCGTGATGACCGTTGAGACCTCCCGCAGGCGGCTTATGATGGCCCGGGCTTTTGTGCCGTCTCCGCCTTTCGGGGTCAGTGCTCGCACCAGCTCGTCGGCGTTGTAGTTCGTCGTGATGATGGTCGGCTTCATATCCTCGTACCGGTCGTTCAGGATGGAGTAGAGGGTGCTCACGCTCCAATCGGTACATTGCTCTTTCCCGAGGTCGTCCACAATGAGCAAATCGACCGTTTTGTACGCTTTGAGTATCTCGTACTCGGTGGCGTCGCTGTTGTCGAAAGCCTCCTTGATGTCGGCCAGCAGGTCGCCGGACGTCTTGCAGACGACCGGGACGCCGCATCCTATGAGCTGCAAGGCGATGGCGGCCGCGAGGTGCGTTTTGCCGGTTCCGTATGTTCCCTCTATGTAGAGGCCCTCGCCACGCTCTGCGCGCTGTGGAAAGCTGTCTGCATAGGTTTTGGCCGTGTCGTAGCACCGCCGCCGCTCCGGGGTGTCCCGGATGAAGTTGGCGAACGTCCGCTGCTGGAAGCGTTTCTTGATGCCGCTCCTGCCGAGCAGCCTCTCGATTTTGGCGCGCCGTTTGGCCTGCGCCGCCTCTTTCTCGGCCTCCGCCTTTTGTCTGGCCTCCTCTGCGTCCGCCTCCGCCCATTTGGCTTTTGCCTGTTCACAGGTGCATCTCTGCGGGAACGGGGCAAACATGAGGACCGTTCGGCCCATCACGAGGGCCTCGTGGTACAGTTTCCGGCCGCAGAACTCGCACTCGACCGGCTCCGGGATTTCGCGCTGGCAGTTGTAACCACCAGCCAGAATATCCTTGCTTGTCGGCCGTCGGTGCTGTGTGGTCTCAGCCGAACGAGCCGAATCCGCCGGACGGAGTGAATCCAGCATAGCCGTCATCGTTTCCACGCTGCTCACCTCCTGTGTAGTCGTTCATGTAGCCTTTTGCATTAAGCCAGCTTGCCGGGTTTGGCGTGAATTGCCGCTCCCGGAACCGGCTGTCATATTTCTTTGCGGCCTCAACCGCCGCGATGATTCTGTCGGTCGCCGCGTCGTCCGGCTCCGGGTTGATTTTGGCCCACGCCCGCTCTGCCGTGGCCCGGTCCACCTTTTTCGGGTAGGCCGCGTAGAAGCGGTCAAACCGTTCGGCCTGCTCTGCCGAGAGGCTCCCGGCTTTACGCCGGGGAGCTTTCGGTTTGTCGTGCTCCTCCGGCGTGGGCTCCGGTACGGCCGGTGGCGTTCCCTCCGCCTCTGTGGCCGCTGCAGGCTCCTGTGCAGGGCTTTCCGCCCTGCGGCCGGGAAAGTTATCGACCGACGGTTTCGTCGGTGCCGCGGTGCGTTTGGAGTAAAGCTGGCGGAGGTTCTCAAGGAGAGACTGCACCCAAATGACGCGGCAGCTCTCCCACAGCTCCTTGTCCACCTTGCCCATGGAGGCGAGCGTGTTCAGGATAGCCTCCGCCGTTTCGGCTGTAACTCCGGTGACTGCGAGTAGGTACTCCCAGCCCATCTTGTCCCAGCAGTCGTAATACTGGCCGTCTGCCGCGCAAAGAAGTTCGAGCAGCTTAAACCAAAAGGCATACCCGTCGTTTCCCCAGTTCTTTTCAAGGATGAACTTTGTCCGGCTCTTTTCCCCGACGTAATGGGGGAAGTAGTCGGCGGTCTGCCTGTTGCTTCTTCCCAAGTCTCGCGCCCCCCTTTCTGCTGGTGATTTCAAGAGTAGATGACCTTGCTGCCCTCCGCCGTCTTTACGACGTCCACGGACTGCGGGAAACGGGCTTTCATCTCCGGGTCGTGGGTGATAGCCATAATCTTGAGCGAGGAATACCGTTTCTGGATGGCCTCGAGGGCGTCGCAGTAGGCCTGTACGCCCTTATCGTCAAGGAACGGCGGCTCGTCGATAAACAGGAATCCGAGCTGCACTCCTGCGGTGCTGCTCTTGAGCTCTGCCAGTGCAAGGATGACCGAGAGGGCCGCCTTAACGCGCGCTCGCCGCCTGAACGGCTCATGTAGGGCAGGGCTCCCGTCGCTGCGTCGTTCACAATAATGTCCAGCGCAGTGACCTCTTTCTTGCTGTTGCTCTTGAGGGTCTTTTTCCATGCGCATCTCGATGCTCATGTGGCCGCCTGACATCTGGCCGATGATGCTCGTCGCGGTCGCCTCGAACAGCGGGACGATGCTGCGGACGATGTTGTGCGGGATGCCGTCCTGAGAGAAAGCCCGCTTGAGCTCCTCGTAGCCCGCTGCGAGCTGACCCTGTTCCGTTGCCTGACGGCGAAGGACTTCGAGCTTTGCCTCTGCCGTCTCGATTTCTTCCATCTGCCTGCGGCTGTGTCCGGCCTGCTGGTCAAGCTCCTCAATACGGATGTTGTCCACCGTGAGGGCTGCATCCGCCTCCGCGTACTGCTCCTTGAGCTCGTCAACATCGGCCTGCGCCTTTGCGAGTGTCACAATCTCCGCATTGATTCCGTCAATCGCCGTCCGGGCCTTTTCTGCGTAGGTCAGGAGCTCCGTGAGACGGGTCTGTGCTGCACTCTTTTTAGCCTCCGCTGCCGGGAGCAACTTTTCCAGTTCGATGTATCTCTTGACGTCCGAAAGCTGTGCTTCAATGCTGGCGAGCTCTGCTGCGTTCTGCCGGAGCTTTTTTTCAGTTCGTCCTCAACGACGAAGCGGTCGGCCTCGCGGCTCTCGATATCGGCCGGGATGGTTTCCAGTTCCTCGTCGATGGCCTTGATGCGCTCTTTAACTTCTGCGAGGCGTTCTTTCTGCGCCGTCAGCTTTGCGAACCGCTCCGAGGCTTTCCGCAGGTCTGCAACGAGGAACCGCTGGGACTGCAAGTCCTTGCGGCAGTTGAGGTTCGCCGCCTTTTTCTTTGCGGCCTGATACTCAGCGTCGAGCTGCTCGGCGCGCTCCTCGGCCTGCTGCCGGTAGGTTTCCAGTTCCGTCTCGGCCGCAGGCAGTTTTTTTTCGCCTCCACTGCATCCTGCAGGAAACGGCACTCCGGGTTCTCGACCGGGCAGCCGCAGGTCTCGAGCATGATGGCCCGGGAGCGGATATGTGCGACCTCGCTCTCTTTTATGTCGAGCCATGACTGTATCCGCGCGGTTTCTGCGTTCTTGGCTTGGAGCAGCTTCATGGCCTCTTGGTCTGCTGCGAGATACTGCTCGTCCTGTTCTTCCAGCGCGGCGAGCCGTTCGCTCGCTCCTGCGAGGTCTGCCGCTTTCCGCTCGAGCTCCTCGTAATCCGCGAGGGCCTGCTCATAGCTCCAACACGTTGCCTGCGCAGAAAGTTTTTCGGCCTCGAGACTACTTTTCTTTTTCCGCTGGGTGGAGAGCGCGGCCATAACGTCCCGCAGCTTTTCTTCCTTGGACTGAATCAGGGCCGCCGTTCCCAGCAGCTCCTCCCGCCGTGCGAGAAAGTTTTCCGTAGCTCCGGCTGCCTGCCTCAACCTCATCGCGCTTATCGAGGAGAGCCTGTGCATCGGAAATCTGCGCTCTGCAAACAGCCTGCGCGCTGGCGTTCGCGTTCTTTTCCGCAATCCAAGAGCCGAGCTCGCCGGTGAGCTTTTCCGACCGTTTCTGCGCCTGCTTGGCAATGTCGAGCTTTGTCTGCGCCTCGCTCATGGCCTTTGTATGGATGGCCCTGTCTGCCACCGCGCTGGCCTTTTCGATGGCCGTCTTGTTCATTGTTGCCTCGACTGTTGCCTTGTCCGGCATCGCTCGGCCGGTCTCCTCCTGCAAATCCGCGATGCGCCGGAGCTCCCGGTTGGCGTCCGCTGCCCGGTTGGCCGCCATGCTCTCCATGCGGTCATAAATGCCGAGGCCGAGGATGTTTCCGAGAATCGCCATGCGGTCCGCCTTGTCGGCCTGCAAAAAGAGGCCGTACTGGTCCTGCATGATAAGGCCGGTCGCCTTGAGCGTCAGGCTGTCCATGCCGATGGTGTTCTCGATGATGGCCTGCGTATCGCGGTATTTCTCCGCGCTGCGGTTCTGCCAGCTCTCGTCCACATACTCGGAGAGATTCAGCGTCGCCTTGCCGCTCTTTGTGCGGGTGCGGGTCACACGGTACAGCTTGTCGCCGAGGTAAAACGTGAACTTGATGGAGCCGCTGCGAGCATCCGGGTCGTTACAAATCCAGCCCGTGAGGTCGCCCTCCCGGGGCTCCTCGAAAAGGGCGTCCAGCATAGCGTCCATGAACAGGCTGGACTTACCTGCGCCATTCTCTCCGTTGATGGTGGCAAAGGAAATGCCGTCGTAGCTGAACAGCTCGTCGCGGTAGTTGCGGTAGTTCTTGACCTCAATCTCCACCGGCATAAACACGCCAGTCGGGGTCTCAAGGCGGCCTTTTTCCATCGCCTCCGATATAATCGGACGGGCCAGCTCAATGATGCGCTGGGCGTCCTCCGGGCTCTTTTCCTTTTCGGCAAGGTACTCCGCGAGGTTCTGCTCCGGGCTGTGTCGCCGTGGAGCTCGTCGCGGCTCACACTTGTCGTGATTTCCTCCGGCGTGATTTCGGAGACGTAGAACACGCCGCCGTCATAGAGCCTTTTTCTCGAGGACGGCTTTGTTGAAAGCCTTGTTTGTCTCGTCCGAACAGGTATAGAGAACGCGGACGATTTTTTTTTCCTTGAGGCGGTCAGGTACAACAACCCGCTCCGCACTCAGCATTGCGCGGACGTCGTCCTCTCCGAGGCGGATGGTCTCGAACTCCCGGTAGGGTGTTTCGACGTACTCGCTCCATGTCTCCCCCGTCGTCGTCGATGTCGTGGATGTAAAAACCTCGCGGCTGATTCTCGTCGTTGAAGTTGAGGCCGGTAATGCTTCCGCAGTAGAACACCGCGCGGCCTGCCTCCGGGAGCTGCTGCGGCCGGTGGATGTGGCCCAGTGCTACGAGGTCAAAGTCTGCGGCTTTCAGGGTGTCGGGGTAGATGACGGGCTCAAACTGTGCAAAGAGCGCGGTCTGGCCGCTCTCCATGTTGCATCCCGGGACGGTGAAGTGCGTAGACAGAATGCTCGTCACTCCGGGCTCGCACTGTGCCTTGAGACCGAGGACAACCTTTGCCAGCTCGTCTGTAAACACCTGCGTCTCCTCCTCCCGGGAGAGGCCCGGGTGCGCTGCCCGGTGTACGCCACGGTCAAAGCCCGGAATGCAGGCCACATCTACGCGCTGCCCGCGGTAGGTGTGGATGTGGAGCACCTCCGGCTCCGTTACGACGCTGACCGAATCATCTCCATAAAAGGCTGTCACCAGCATCTCGAACTGCTCCTCGCTGTCGTGGTTCGGCGTACCGCGCAGCACGACGGTCGGGGCCACGTTGGAAAGCCGCCGGATGTGGTCGATGGCCGTCCGGCTCTCGCGGAGGCCTCGGTCCGACCACACACGGGCCTGATGGAAGATGTCGCCAGAAACGACGATAAGGTCCGGCCGGTGCTCCTCCGCGTACATTGCCTGAAAATCGAGGCAGCGGCAGATGTCCTGAAAGCGGGCGTTCTGTCCGTTGACCTCCGGCCCGGGAAAACTTCCGATGTGCCAGTCTCCGGTGTGCAATACTTTCAGCATTACATATCCTCCTTGAGCAGCCCCTTGATGATGTCGTCGAGCTTGCCGCGCCGCGCTGCATCTGCGCAAGACTTTCTGTTCCGAATATCCCTCATTTCATCTTCGGTCGGAACCTGCGTAGAGCACTTGTGGCCGGAGCTGATGCTGAACGAAATGTAGTCCAGCGCGAGCTTTGCAAGCTCGGTGCGGTCGGGCCTTTGAAAGTCCCGATAAGGCGATGGAACCGCGCGCCGTTCGTGATAAGGATGGTTGCGCAGAGCTGCGTCTCGTGAGGGAGCGTTTCGCTCTCCTTAACCTCAAACATCACCACGTTGTCCGAATTGACGGCGACCATGCCGTCCTGCGAAAGAATCATCATAATCATTTCCTCCATGTATGGTTTCTCTGGCAGTCGCGGCAATATGCCACTCCGCCGAAATGCTTGCGGCTGTACTCTGCTACGTCGAGGCCGACCTGCTTACCGCAGTCCGCGCAGAACTCGCTGTCGCCGTTCCGGCCCTGCTGTCGGTTGCTCGGCGTGGGCTGCTGCTGGCGAGGCCGCTGCGCCGGTCTCTCGGGCTGCTGCTCCTGCTGGGGCTGCTCCTGTCCGACCTCAAAATCCGGCTCCGGCTGCACATAGCCGTCGTCGTCATCGTCCACATAGACCGTGTGGCTGGTTTTCGGGCGGCTGCCGTACAGGTCATTCGCCGCGCCAAACATGGACTTTACCGCCTCCTCACGGACGGTCGGATTGTCAAGGTTCGGGACGAGGTAAGCCACAACAAAGGGCTTTCCGAACTCCTCGATAAGGTAACTGGACTTAATCTGCATCGCGGTGCGGAGGGCGCGGTTGAGAGCCTTGCTCTCGCACATCTCGCTGCGGAACTTCATAAATTCTGCCCGCTGCTTCTCTGTCATCCCAGCCGTCACATCATCCACCGCAATTTCCTTATGGGCGACGATGGTGACGTTCTCGCCGGTGAGCTGCGGGACGCTGATTCGGACCTCGTGCTTGACGTCCTTGTTGGGGCAGCCTCCGCAGCGAATCGGCTTTCCGATGCTGCGGTTGACCTCAGCGCACTTCTGGCAGGTGGACGGGACGACCGGGCGGCTGGAAAGAATCTTGATGCCTGCAGCTCGCATGAGCTTGGTGAGACCCTTTTTTTGGTGAGGGCGTACTTGGCCGGGGTCGCTTTGTGGACGTACCCCTTGCTGTCGCGCCACTCGTCCTTGGCTTTCTCCATCTCATAGATTTCGCCGTCATTGAGGTCGGTGCTGATTTTCACGGAGTTCATCACCGGCTTTTGGATGTCGGCAATCTCCGTCACGGTCTGCATCGGGACGAGGAGGTTGTACTGCGCGGGCGGGTACTGCTGCGCAATGGTGAGCGCAGCGTGTTTGTTTTGTTCGTTCATGGTTCACGCTCCTGTTGACTTTTGGTGTGGAGCGAGATACAATAGGCTTGTCCGACAAGAGGGTCGCGCTTTCGAGCGCGGCTCTTTTTTTATGCCTGTGTATCCGGCTCCTGCTGCTCTGCCGCTGCTGCGGCCTCCTGCTCGTCCAGCTCCTTGAGCAACTGGGTGATGGTCTTGCCCGTTTCCTTGCGGCAGCAGGTCGAGCCCATACCGACGCGACGGGCGGCCGCGCTGCGCAGCTTGCGCGAGCATCTGCCGCAGAGGCAGAAAAGGTTCTGTTCAGCCATGTGGTTCACCTCCTTTCAGTGGTCCTTGAGCATCTTGAAAAATGCGTTGTTGATGATGTGGAACGCCAGCAGGGTGACGCCCAGCACGATAAGCCACTCGCCTCCGAAAGCGTAGTAGCCGCGCGCTGCGTAACTGGCCGGGACCAGTGCCAGCGCGGCGATGAATCCGCAGATACCGGCCGCGAGGACCTCTGCAATCCAGATAGCCGCAATGAGCAATGCTCTGTGAATCTTCCAGTTCATTTACTGCTCCTTTCTCTTGAGGCTCTGCGCCGTCTCGAGGACTGCGCGGCTGTACTTGCTGCTGTGCTGGCCCTTGCTCCACGCGGCTTTCATGCCGCTGTCGCCCATATTGTAAGCCATGAGGGCTTTATCCGGGTCGTCGTACTTCTGGAACGCCTGCCCGAGGATGTAGATGCCTGCCTCGATGTTCTGCTCCGGGTCCATCACGTCCGTAATGCCGAGTTCCTCGTAGAGCCAGCGGTGGTTGCAGACGTTAATCTGCATGAGGCCAAAGTCTCCGGTGTCGCTGACCGCGTCCGGCTTGTAGCTGCTCTCCCGCTCGATGACGGCGAGGGCGATTTCAAACGGGACGCCCTGCCGTTCCGCCTGCTCCCGGACGTACCGTTGCAGCTCGTCGCTCATCGGTACGTCGTAGAGGAGCTCCGGCTCCTGTTCGGCCTCTGGCTGCACCTCCATGTAGGCGAGCGTCACATATTCCGTTACCGGTGCTGCAGCTGTCTGCTGTGCGAGGTTTGCTGCGGCCGTCGTCGCGCAGGAGTAAGCCGCAATGAGCGCGGTGACTGTGCAGAAAAACGCAACGGCCGCAATCTCCATCTTTCTTTTAAGCGCATCCATAATCAGGTGTGGCGGCTGCCGTGAGCGAGCCGACCGTCCTCCGTGCGACGCGGTCGAGGATTTCCTTGACCTCTCCGCTCGTCCGGGTTCGGCAGAAGTCGTCGCAAATCTTGATTCGGGTGTTCCCGATGGTGAAGTCCTCTACGACGTTCCCGCTCTGCTTCGCCTCCAACACTTTTTACACCTCCTGTTTTCCGAATTGCTTTCTATAAATGAGCTTCAAGGTCTGAGCCTTGTTCGTTATCTCGTCGAGTACCTCGAGGTACTGCTCCATGCGCGGCTTTTCGCTCGCGTCGATGACGCCGTCGGCCGCGATGTCGATGATTCCGTCCTTGACCTCCGGCAACGACTTCATTGCCGAAATGAGCTGTAATGTGACCCGCTCGAGCTCTTCCAGCTCAATCGGTGAAATTGTCCCGATGCCGAGCGGGCAGAGGTGCGAGCAGAAATGGTTTTGCAGCTCCGGCGCGTTGTAGGTGTCCGACAGCATCAGGACCTCCTCCGGGTGCGGGTTGATGGTTCCGAGCTCGATGTTGGCGAGCCGCGTCCGGTCGATGCCGGTCACCTCTGACGCACCCTCTCTGCTGCCTAACCGGTCGTTCCACGATGCCGCCGCGATTCGTGCCTTGTAAAACACGTTGTCAGCGGCTTTCGTCGCCATTTTGGGCATTTATCCTGCGCCTCCTTTCGATTAAAATATTTACAGGGGAAACGCTAAATGTTCGTTTTTGGCGTCACGATTTTGCATCAATGACGCGAAACGGGTCGCTTCGGGTTAAAAAAGGTCGTCGTAGGGATAGCCGAGGGCCTGCTTGATTTTCAGGCTCAGCTTGAGGGACGGGTTCTTGTCGCCGCTCTCAATCTGTGCGTAGTGGCTCCGGCTCACGCCCAGCCGCTCGCTGAAAGTCTGCTGGGTGTAGCCTGCGCCCTCCCGGAGCGTTTGCAGCTTTTTCCGCATCCTGCCTGTTTCCTCCTTTCTGTGTGACCCTTTCGGGGTCTTTCTGTGGTTTATTATAGTCCCTAATTGGGTCAAAGTCAAGTTTTTTTCAAAAATTTCTGCTTTTTATGACGCAATTAGCGTCATTTGTCCCCGTGAGGGGATTTTTTTGTGATACAATATAAAAGTCTTAGGGAGGTACGTCTGTATGGATAAGTTTTCTGAACGGTTGGTCGCGCTCCGCAAGGAGAAAGATTTGACGCAGGCCGAGTTTGCCCGCCTCTGCGGTAAGCAGCGCACTACAGTCTCCGGCTACGAGACCGAGGGCAAGGAGCCCGATTTCGCTCTGCTCTGCCAGATGGCAGACTATTTCGGCGTAACCACCGACTATCTGCTGGGCCGCGAGGACGAGCGCGCACACGGTAACGAGGCGTTCCGCCGAGACAACGTGAGCTTCAAGCGCAGATATGACGCCCTCCCGCAGGAGCTCCGCACGGTCGTCTCCTCGACGTTCGATTCTGTGTATGTGCTACTCTCCCGGTGCATGAACGCACGGGACGCTGCGGAGCTGACCCTGTACCGCGAGCTGTTCTCCGAGCTTCAAACCGGACGCGGCGAGATAAAGAGCATCCTCGCGGATTGCGGGGGAGACCTGGCAGGTGCTTTCCCGCAGATTATGGAGAAGCAGAACACGCTCAAGGCCAAAACCGCTTCTATCCTCGACAGCCTCTTGCAGGCAGACGTTGCGGCCTTAAAGGATAGCAACAAGTAGCCTTTCGGCCTGCGCTCCGGCGCGGGCCTTTTTGTTTGGAGGTCATCATGGAGCAGTATCTCATATACCTGCGCAAGTCTCGTTCCGCCCTCGAGGCCGAAGCGCACGGCGAGGGTGAAACGCTCTCCCGGCACGAGCACACTCTGCTCGAGCTGGCGAAAAGGCAGCATCTAAACGTGACCGATATTTACCGCGAGGTCGTCTCCGGTGACACCATCGCTGCCCGTCCGATGATGCAACGGGTTCTCTCTGAGGTTGAGCAGGGCGTTTGGTCCGGCGTCCTCGTCATGGAGGTCGAGCGTCTGGCGCGCGGCGACACAATCGACCAAGGCATCATCGCACAGACGTTCAAGTTCTCCGGGACGAAAATAATCACCCCTATAAAAACGTATGACCCCCCGACAACGAGTTCGATGAAGAGTATTTCGAGTTCGGCCTGTTTATGAGCCGCCGCGAGTACAAGATTATCAACCGCCGGTTGCAGCGCGGTCGTCTCGCCTCCGCCAAAGAGGGGAAATGGCCGTCCGGTCTGGCTCCGTTTGGTTATCGTCGGGTAAAGCTCAAAAACGAAAAGGGCTGCTCGCTCGAGCCCATCGAGGAGCAGGCCGCAATAGTCCGTATGATTTTCGACCTGTACACGGTCGGTTTGCAGGACGAGGACGGTTCCGCTCGCCCGCTGTCTTTGGGCTCAATCGCCACGAGGCTCAACGATATGCACATCCCGTCTCCGTCCGGTTCGCAATGGGCAAGAATCACCATTCGCGGAATCATCAAGAATCCGACGTACATTGGCATGGTGCGCTGGGGCAGTCGTGAGACGAAGAAGAAAGTGGTTGACGGCAAGGTCGTTTCTGTGCGCGGTCCTGCCGACCCAGAGAAAGAGTGCGTATTCAAAGGCATTCATCCTCCGCTCGTTCCGAAGGAAACATTTGAACTCGCAAACGATAAGCTCACCCGGAGTGAGAATACTTCCACGCACAAGGAAAAGGTCGTCCGGAATCCTCTGGCCGGTCTGCTCGTCTGCTCCGAGTGCGGCAGGCAGATGATGCGGATGATAAACCCTGTCCATCCAGATATGCCGGTCGTGCGCTGTCCTCGTCGCGGCTGCCCGAATTGCTCGAGCTATCTCCCTATCGTCGAGGAGCGCGTCATACAGGGCCTCTCCGAGTGGATGAAAGGCTATGAGCTCGAGTGGAGCTCCGCTGCCGCGTCGTCCTCCGTGTCGTCGGTCGGTGTCCGGGAAAAAGCTCTCGCCAGCGCGGAGACCGAGCTCCGCAAATTACAGCAGCAGCTCGAACGCACCCACGACTTCCTCGAGCAGGGCATCTACGACACAGATACCTTTCTGTCCCGCTCTCGGATGCTCTCCGACAAAATCGCTGCTGCAAAAGATAGCGTCACTCGCTGCTCCCGCGAGCTGACCGAGGAGAAGCTCCGGGAGACCAGCCGCCGTGACATCATCCCTAAAGTTAAGAATTTGCTCGATGTGTACCCGCTGCTCGAAACGGCCGAGAAGAAAAAACGCCCTCCTGAAAGAGGTGCTTGAAAAGGTCGTCTACCAGAAGCTAAACGAGAAGCGCAAAAAAAGTCCTGATGGTTTCACCATAGAGATATACCCGCGCATCCCAAAATCCGAAAAATGAAAAGAGAGGGCCGTTTCGGTCCTCTCTTTCTTATAGTTATCCTGTTTAGCCATACTCATAAGGACTGCCCACGATGTCACCCAAGATTGCTCCTAACATGGCTGTTTCCTCCCTTATCTATGATGCCGCTTCTGGAAATCGGCTTCGATTTCCTCTTTCCACTCCGCACCGATAGACGCGCAGCAGGGTGCCTCCCGCATCCGGGAAACCGTCTCGCTGACAACGTAGTAGTTGACCGCCACGCCCTGTGCGTCATTCTCTCGAACCGCACAGCCCGGTCGGAGAACGGAGCCGAGATCTACAAAACGAAAAGCGGCTTTTCCTATCCGCTCCAGAAAGACCGCACCGATTCACCGCTTCCGGCAGGGAAAATTTCGCATCCTTCAGGCGGCTGCCCAGAATGTCCACCTTATAGCCGGCGGCATCCCGGAAATCCGCCTTGCGCAGATCACACTGGTAGAACTCCGTTTCGTGAAGTTCTACACGCCCTTGAAATTCGCCAGCTGCATCTCGCATTTGGCAAACATGGAGCCGACAATTTCGTTGCCGTCCGAAAAGTCGAAGCGGTTGAAGTTCATTTCGGTGAAGGTGTTATATTTCAGACTGCACTCTTTCAGCGTGTGGATAGGGTCCGGGAAGGCACCGTTGGACATCAGCGGTGCCCACTCAATTTCATTCAGGCGGCAGTCCTCAAAATCCAGCGATTGCACCGAAGAATGGGTGCTGAGCAGACCTGTGATCTCACACCGCACGAATTGCCGTATTGCAGCAGCGTACCGTCAATATCGCTGCAAATCAGTCTGATTGACATTTTCCGTCCTCATTTTCAAGATAATTTTAGGCAATTCCCCGGCATCCAGAACACGGATGCCTTCGTCCATCAGCATCTTGGCAAAAAACACCCTGTCCGGGAATCTTTGTCCCGGAAAACGTTCCATCGTAAATTTCCTTCACGCCGCAGCTGGGACTGCGGGATTGCAGGATGGCAAGCTCCACCCCATTTTCTTTTGCAATAGCAAGGGCCTTGGCTGCGCCCGCTCGGAACTCCCGGTCCACATTGATGCCCTCTTTGTTCGTGACAACGCCCTGCACGATTTCCGCCGGGCACCGCGGTGTGGGCAGGCCGCCCAAAACCTCCGGGCAGACCGGAACCACCTGATGCCCCCGCGCAAAATCACAGACCGCCTGATTGTAATTGTTTCCGCCGCTGTATTTGCAGTTTTCGCCCAGCAGGCAGGCGCTGACCAGAATCTTCATTGTTGCGCGCTCCGTTTTTCAGATACTGAATCTTTTCCCTATTCTACCACGCTTTTGGGCATTGGATTTTGCTTTTCCTATCCCCATACCGGGAGGTCCGCCGTAATCTTTTCTAATTCCTGTGCAAGAAACGTCAGTCTTTCCCTCAGATGGTTGTTATGCGGTGCATCTCCGTTCAGCAGATAGTCCGTTCTGACATTCAGGCAGGACGAAAGATCCTGCAGCAACTCAATCGAGCAGCAGCGGCTTCCCGTTTCAACTTTTGCAAGATGGTTCGCACTAACGTTCAGCATTATACTCAACTGTTCCTGTGTAATCCCCTTCCTTTTTTTCCGCAAATCGCGGATACGTCCGCCGAATTCTTTTTGCATCAAATCGCATTGTTCAATCCTTTCCTTTGCGCCGAAAACACAAACAGGCCGAGACTCCTTTTCCGAGTCCCGGCCTGTTTTCAGCTTGAAAATGCACAATGACCGCGACTCGATGGAGCTGCTCTTGTGAGCAGCTCACGGAGTATTATCAGCCTTTAATGCATTTCAGGCAATTTTCCCTCTTGCGCAACTGAAACTTGCGCCATGGCGATATTATAGCAAGTACTTTCATTGCTGTAAAGCGCTAAAATATACTGTTTTTGCGGCAAAACCGCTCATTTTTCTGTGATTTGCTTTGGTGGCTGCAATTTTTTCTTGAGGTCA